>Ga0306920_100003657_pt1 | contig 19549 bp, 14 predicted proteins | sample flu12Cox44000170_FD_204666 | JGI IMG/M metagenome (GOLD analysis project Ga0306920, IMG submission 204666) | Lab enrichment of tropical soil microbial communities from Luquillo Experimental Forest, Puerto Rico - flux4day.12C.oxic.44.000.170 (v2)... | ecosystem: Environmental > Terrestrial >... | reverse complement strand
AATTCTGCCCGAAGGCCTGGTGCGGCCGGTGGGTGTAGAAGCGCTCGAAAATCTTCTCGATCGCTTCGTCGGGCACGCCGGGCCCGTCGTCGTCGACGGTGATCTCGATCTCGTTCTTCAATCGCCGACAGGTGACGCGCACGGTGCCGCCGGCGGGCGAGAACGAGCGGGCATTGTCGATCAGGTTGTCGATCACCTGCCCGAGCCGGGAATCGTTCCCGAGCACGGTGAAGGCTGCGGGGCGGCCGCCTTCGAAATTCAAGGTGACGGTGACGCCGTCGTCATGGCGCTCGTTGGCCACGCTGACGACGGTCGTGAGAAGCTTCGCCAGATTGACCGGTTGAGCTTCGTGGCGTTGCATTTCGGCGTCGAGGCGGCTGGCGTCCGAAATGTCGGAGATCAGCCGGTCGAGCCGCTTCACGTCGTGCTGGATGACCGAAAGCAGGCGGTTGCGGCTTTCATCGCTCTTGGCAAGCGGCAGCGTCTCGACCGCCGAGCGCAGCGAGGTGAGGGGGTTCTTGAGCTCGTGCGCGACGTCGGCGGCGAAGCTCTCGATCGCCTCGATGCGGCTATAGAGCGCGTCGGTCATATCGCGCAGCGAGCCCGATAGGTGCCCGATCTCGTCGCGCCGGTGGCTCAGGTCGGGGATCTCCACGCGCGAGCGGATGCGCCGGCGCACCAGGCGGGCGCTTTCCGCCAGTCGCCGGACCGGGCCGGCGATGGTTCCCGCGAGCAGGAACGAGAGCACCACCATCACGCCGGCGGCGATGAGGAACACCTTGAAGATCGCGAGACGCTCGGCGCCCACCATGGTGTCGATGTCGGCGCCCTGCGTCGACAGCATCAGGGCGCCGCGCACGGCGCGGAAGCGCTGCACCGGCACCGCGACCGACACGATCACCTCGCCGCGCTCGTTGATGCGCACCATGCTCGATTTGAAGCCCTGCAGCGCATTGCCGATCTCGCCGTAGCCCTTGCCGTTCTGCGGTCCGAGCTCGCGATAGAGCGGCAGCGTGCCGCGGCTGAACCACGTGCGGATGGCGACATAGCCGCGCTCGAGAACGCCCGGCTTCTGCGTCGGCGGCGGCAGATCGAAGCGCAGCACGTCGTAGAGATTGCGGCTGTCGAGGATGAGGACGCCGTCGCGGTCATAGATCCGCGCGCGCGTATTGGTCGGCGAGACGAGGCGGCGCAGCACCGGGGCGACCCGCTCCGGATTGACCGGGAATTCGAGCCCCGAGAGCGCCTCCTCGGAGGGGCCGTAGCTCTGGCCGGCCTGCAGCTCGAGCAGCCGCTCGGGATCGATGGTGATGGTATCGGTCTCCACCGTCGCCGAGGCGGCGACGGCGCCGGCGATGATTTCGCCTTGCACCAACAAGCTCTGGATGCGCGCGTCGATCAGGCCGGCGCGGAATTGGGACAGATAAAGAATTCCGACCACGAGCGCGAGCAGGCCGGTGACGTTGAGAAAGATGATGCGCCGGCTCAAGCTCGAAAAGGCGACGCGCACGAAGAGGTGCCAGCCTTGCAGCAACAACTCGGCGACCCGCCGTCGCCCGCTTTTGACGAGCGATGGGCTGTCGTCGGGCCCGTCCGGAGCGGCGGCGGCCTTCAACATCTCCGACGTGCGTTGGCTGAGATTCGAAAAGGTCCCAACGACGAAGCGATGCCAGGCTTGCAATAAGTCGGCGACTTGCCGTCCGCCTTTAGCGAGCAGCGAGGGGCTGTCGTCGGACCACTGCTTGGCGTCGTCGGTGTTGAAACTCTCCGGCGTTCGAATGCGCTGGGTGAAGCTCGAAAAGACCCCAACGACGAAGCGGTGCCAGGCTTGCAATAGCTCGGCGACCCGCCGTTCGCTTTTAGCGAGCGATGAGCTGTCGTCGGGCCATTGCGGCGCGACGTCGGTCTTGAAGCTTTCCGGCGTTCGGTTGAGCACGGTCAGTCTGCCGGTTGCGCGCCCCCACTTCAGGCCCCGCCGGCGTCCATGCTAGGCGGTCGAGCCTGGTCGCAAACCGCCCTTGGCGTCACATTTCTTTGAACCGATAACCGACGCCATAGAGCGTTTCGATCATGTCGAAGTCGTCGTCGGTCCCCTTGAACTTCTTGCGCAGCCGCTTGATGTGGCTGTCGATCGTGCGATCGTCCACATAGACCTGGTCGTCGTAGGCGGCATCCATCAGCGCGTTGCGGCTCTTGACCACGCCGGGCCGGCTGGCGAGCGCCTGCAGGATCAGGAACTCGGTGACCGTGAGCGTCACCGGCTCGTTCTTCCAGGTGCAGGTGTGGCGCTCCGGGTCCATGCGCAACAAGCCGCGTTCGAGCACCTTGGCGGCATCGGTCTCCTTCGGCGCGCTGCCGTCCTTCGGCGCGGAACGGCGCAGGATCGCCTTGACGCGCTCGACCAGCAGGCGCTGCGAGAACGGTTTGCGGATGAAATCATCGGCGCCCATTTTGAGGCCGAACAGTTCGTCGATCTCCTCGTCCTTGGAGGTGAGGAAGATCACGGGCATGTCGGACTTCTGGCGCAGCCGCCGCAAGGTCTCCATCCCGTCCATGCGCGGCATCTTGATGTCGAGAATGGCGAGATCCGGCGGCGAGGTCTTGAAGCCGTCGAGCGCGGAAGCGCCGTCGGTATAGGTCATGATGCGATAGCCTTCGGCCTCGAGTGCGATCGAGACCGAGGTCAAGATATTGCGGTCGTCATCGACGAGAGCGATGGTTGGCATGGAGCCCCTATCCCTGCATTCGCCCTGGAGACTTTGAAGCCCCCAAAGCAAGGCTGAAATGTGGCAAAACCCTGACAAACGCGTGATTCGTCAAAGGGTTTGTTAGCATAGCTTGCGCTGGCGTTCAGCGCCAAGGCCAAGTTGCCGCGCTCGCCGTGAGCGTCCCCGCTTCGCTGAGCCGGGGGGCGCTTGGTAACATCCTTCGGCGGAGACTCCAAATGCAACCGAGCCCGGATTTCAACCCCGCAGTTGCCGCCAAGAAGCTTCTGCGCGAGGGCCGCTCGGGGGCATTGGCGACCCTGATGCCGGGCTCGGGCGATCCCTATTGCTCGCTGGTCAATGTCGCGACCGCGGCCGACGGTGCGCCGCTGTTGTTGATCTCGCGCCTTGCCGTGCACACCAAGAACATTCTCGCCGACCCGCGCGTCTCCCTCATGATCGACGAGCGCAAGGCCGGCGACCCCCTGCAAGGGGCCCGCGTCATGCTCATGGGAACCGCCGCCGCAACCGAGGACCCGCAGGCGCGCCGCCGGTATCTCGATCGCCAGCCGGAGGCGGGGATGTTCGCGGGCTTTGCCGACTTCGCCTTCTACCGGGTGACGCTTACGGCCGCGCATCTGGTCGCCGGTTTCGGCCGCATCGTCGACCTTAAGCCGCGGGAGGTTTTGACCGAGACCGGCGACGCCGCCGAACTCCTCGCGGCCGAGCCCGAGATTCTCGCCCACATGAACGGCGACCACGCCGACGCGTTGCGGCTCTACGCCACCAAGCTCCTCGGCGCTCCCGACGGGGAATGGCGCTGCGTGGGTTGCGACCCCGAAGGGCTCGAACTGCAGCTCGACCGTATCGCGCTGCGGCTCCCGTTCCCGCAGCGTGTGCACGCGCGGGCCGTGCTGCGCGACGTGCTCAAGCAGATGGCCGAGGAGGCGCGGCGCGCGGCGTGACCGCGGCGCCGCGATTGCCGGCGCGATGCGTCACCATCGCGGGCGAAGACGTTGACGACAGTGGGAGGGAACAGCATGCGTCGTGTCCTGATCGCCGCGGTTCTTACGCTCGCAGCGCTGCCGACGCTCGCAGCCGAGGACGACATCGTTCTGCGCGGCATGGGCTCGTTCCACGTCGGCGGACGGATCGCCGAGGTCAGCGGCAGGCCGGTGCGGGAGATCGTGCGGATCCCCGGCGGCCCGCCGTCGAAACTCGACCCCAACGGCCAATTCATGGTCGAGCAGATGTACGTGCAGTATTTCCTGCCCGGGCACCGCAGGGGCAAGCTGCCGCTGTTGATGTGGCATGGCGGTGGTCTCACCGGCGTGACCTACGAGACCACGCCGGACGGCCGCGAAGGTTGGCTCAACCTGTTCGTGCGCAAGGGCTGGGACGTCTACGTCTCCGACGCGGTGGAGCGCGGCCGCGCGGGCTTCGCAAGCCCGGACGTGTGGCCGTCCGAGCCGATCTTTTTGAACTACGCCGACCCGTTCGAGCGCTTCCGCATCGGCGACGGCGAGGGCTCGTGGAACGCTGACGCGGCCAAGCGCAGGGTACTGCCCGGAAACCAGTTCCCGGTCGAGGCCTACGACAACTACATGAAGCAGGCGGTGCCGCGCTGGCTCTCCACCGACAAGGCAATCGTCGACGCCTACGTCGCCCTGGTCGACAAGGTCTGCCCCTGCGTGCTGCTGCTGCACAGCCAGGGCGGCGCGTTCGGCTTCAAGGTCGCGGAGCAACGGCCAGACAAGGTCAAGGCGATCGTTGCGGTCGAGTCGGCAAGCGCCGGCGACGTCGGCAAAGCGGCGGCGCTGAAGAACACGCCCACGCTGATGCTGTTCGGCGACTACGTCGACCAGCACCCGCGCTGGGCGGCGTACAAGAAAATCGATCTCGAATATGCCGCCGCGATCCGCGCCGGCGGCGGCACCGTCGATGTGATCAACCTGCCGGACGTGGGCATCAGGGGAAATTCGCACATGCTGATGCAGGACAAGAACAATGCCGATATCGCCGATGTGATCCAGACATGGATGGTCGGGAAGGGCCTGGTCGAGTGACCGCGTTCGACGGTCGCACAGTTGCGTTTTCAAAAGGAGAAGGGAGGGCGCCATGCGCCGTTTAGGTCTCGCCTTGCTAAGTATGCTCTCGCTCGGCCTTGCCGCAGGTTCGGCCTGGGCGCAGGGCAAGGAACCTATTCTTTTACGCGACATGGGTTCGTTCCACGTCGGCGGGCGGGTCATCGAGATCACCGGCCAGCCGATCAAGGAGATCGTGTTCACGCCTGGCGGCGTGCCCGCGAAGATGGACCCGAACGGCAAGTATCAAGTGGAGCAGATGTACGTGCAGTACTTCCTGCCGCAGAACCGCAAGGGCAGGCTGCCGCTCTTGATGTGGCACGGCGGCGGGCTCACCGGCGTGACTTACGAGACCACACCGGACGGGCGCGAAGGCTGGCTCAACTATTTCATCCGCAAGGGCTGGGACACCTACATCTCCGACGCCGTGGAGCGAGGGCGCGCTGGCTGGACCGACACCTTCAAGGGCGACGCGCTGTCCTTGCCGCTGGGCGATCCGTGGGAGCGCTTCCGCATCGGCCCGCCCGGGTCGTGGAATGACGACAAGGCCAAACGCAGGACCTATGCCGGCGTCCAGTTCCCGATCGAGGCCTACGAGCAATTCATGAAGCAGGGCGTGCCGCGCTGGCTCACCACCGACGATCAGATCGTCGCCGCCTATATCGAACTCGTCGACAGGGTCTGCCCCTGCGTGGTCATGGTGCACAGTCAATCGGGGACGTTCGGCTACCGGGTGCTGGAGGCGCGCCCCGATAAGGTCAAGGCGCTGGTCGCCGTGGAGCCCACGTTGGGCGGCGATCGCAACAAGGTGGAATCCATAAAGGCCACGCCGATCCTGGTCGTTTACGGCGACAATGCAAAAGACCATCCCCGATGGTCGAAGATCCGCCAGGGCGGCATCGACTACGCCGCCGTTCTCAAATCCGCGGGCGGCAGCATCGATGTGGTCGATCTGCCGGAGGCGGGCATCAAGGGCAATTCTCACATGATCATGATGGACAAGAACAACAATCAGGTCGCCGACCTCATCCAGAAATGGTTGCTCGACAAAGGATTGGCGCAATGAACGCGTGTGCTGCTGCGGCGCAGCATTGACAGCGGCGCGAGGCCAATTATAGGTCGCGGGATCGGGCGGCGGGCGCTATCATCAGTCCAGCCTTGCAGATATGGCGACGGGGAGTAGGCCCGGCGGCCGCCGGCTGCGTCGTGGAGGTCTTTCGTGCAGGAAACGGGTTTGCGGAACAGCGCCTACGGCGCCGATCGATTTGGCTTCAAGGACCTCCGCGCGATCCGCTGGAATCTCACCGCGCCCTCGCTCTACCAGCACGCAATCGCGGCAGGGGAAGCCTCGGTCGTGGAAGGCGGCGCGCTCTGCGCTGAAACCGGCGTCCACACCGGCCGATCGCCCAAGGACAAGCACACGGTCGTCGACGCATTGACCAAAGACACGGTGTGGTGGGACGGCAACCGCAAGATCACCCCGGAAAACTTCCAGCGGCTCTATGACGACTTCATCGCCCATGCGCGCGGCAAGACGCTCTATGCGCAGGACCTCTATGGCGGCGCCGATCCGAACTACCGGATAAAAACGCGGGTCTTCACCGAGCTGGCCTGGCACTCGCTTTTCATTCGCCAGCTCTTGATCCGTCCGGTGGCCCCTGAGCTCGAAGATTTTGTTCCGGAACTCACCATCGTCGATCTGCCCTCGTTCAAGGCCGACCCCAAACGCCACGGCGTGCGCAGCGACACCATCATCGCCATCGATTTCAGCAAGAAGATCATCCTGATCGGCAACTCGTCCTATGCCGGCGAGATGAAGAAGTCGGTCTTCACCACGCTCAACTTCTATCTGCCCGCGCAAGGCGTGATGCCGATGCACTGCTCGGCCAATGTCGGCAGGGATGGGGACGTCGCGCTGTTTTTCGGCCTCTCCGGGACCGGCAAGACGACGCTCTCGGCCGATCCGAACCGCACGCTGATCGGCGACGACGAACACGGTTGGGGCCCCGAGGGCGTGTTCAATTTCGAGGGCGGCTGCTACGCCAAATGCATCAAGCTGTCGGAGGAGGCGGAGCCCGAAATCTACGCGGCGACCAACCGCTTCGGCACGGTGCTCGAAAACGTCGTGTTCGATCCGCAGACGCGGATCCCGAACTTCGACGACGAGTCCAGGACCGAGAACACGCGCTCGGCCTATCCGCTCGATTTCATGCCGCGTGCCTCGCGCACCGGGCGCGCCGGACACCCGAAGAACATCATCTTTCTCACCGCCGACGCCTTCGGGGTGATGCCGCCGATCGCCAAGCTCACGCCGGCGCAGGCGATGTACCACTTCCTCTCCGGCTACACCGCCAAGGTCGCCGGCACCGAGAAGGGCCTGGTTGGGGTGCAGCCTGAATTCTCGACCTGTTTTGCCGCCCCGTTCCTGCCGCGCCCGCCGGCGGAGTACGGCAATCTGCTGCGCGAATACATTTCCAAGCACAAGGTCGATTGCTGGTTGGTCAACTCGGGCTGGACCGGCGGCATCTACGGCGTCGGCCGGCGCATGCCGATCAAGGCGACGCGCGCGCTCGTCACCGGCGCGCTCGACGGCTCGCTGCGAGGCGTGAGCTTCCGCACCGACCCCTATTTCGGCTTTTCGGTGCCGACCTCGGTGCCGGGTATCGAGCCGCACCTGCTCTATCCGATGAAGACCTGGAAGGACAAAGCCGCGTTCGACCAAACCGCGCGCAAGCTGGTGCGCATGTTCCAGGAGAACTTCGTCAAATACGAGAAGCACGTGGATGCCGACGTGCGCTCGGCCGCGCCCGAGGTGCGCATCGCGGCGGAGTAATTTTCCCTGCCGTTTGTCCCCGGAATTCGTCATGCCCGGGCTTGACACCGCAAGTCGGGTTTACCCGACTTGCGGCCGCTTAATTAATGCAGAACTCGGGCAAGCCCGAGTTCTGTTGGCATCCATCTGAGAAGCGCTTCGTTCAAGGCGATGGATTCAAGCCCGGCAATGACGTGGATGGGCAACTCGCCAATCCAAAGTGTCGATCGCGGCCCTGCTCGCCGCCTCAGCCCTGCGTAGGGCTGAGCCGATTGAAACGCTCCTTCTGCTCGTCGCCGAGAGATCCATAGAACTTCGCGAGCGCGGGCTCGACGGTTTGCACGGCGCGCAACATCGCATCGAGCCGTTGCTCCATCGCTTGCAGGCGGCCGACCGGCGTGAGCGCTCGATAGGTGGGGCAATCCGAGCTCAACAGATTGATCGCCTCGGATGTGGCGTCTTGCAAGTCCTTGAGCGCGCTGCGCTGCGCCCCATCCGGTTGCACGGCGCGTTCGATCCGCTCCAACGGCAAGCTTGCGATGCCCGATGCGCGCTCGCCGCAGACTTGCGTCAGATTGCGCTGCGCCTGCTGCTGATCGGGATTATCCTCGGGGCCGAGCGCATTGAAGCGTGCCTTCTGCTCGTCGTTGAGCGACTGATAGAACTTCTCGACCACGGGCCGCACCGTGCGCACCGCCTGCAGCATGGCATCAAGCCGCTGATGCATGGCCTCGATCCGCCCCGTCGGCGTGCTGGGCAGTGCCGCCGGACACGCCGCCTTGAGAATGTCGAGCGCCTGCGCGGTGGCGGCCTTCAGCTCGTCGAGCACGGCGCGCTGGGCGTCGTTCGGCTCGACCGTTTGCGCGATCCGCTCGATCGGCCAGTCCGTCAGCCCGGCGGTCTGGCCGCTGCAGAGGTCGGCGCCGACGCTGCGGCCGCCGGAGGAGCCCCGACCGCTGTAGCTTCGGGCGGAGCGCCGACCACCATAGCTCTCGGGCGGTCCGACCGCGGCGTAGGTGCCGCCGTAGCCCGCCGCGTAGGCGCCGAACATGCCGTCGTAGAAATCGTCGTAGGCGTAGGGCCAGAAGGTGTCATACGCATAGGGGTAGAACGTGTAGTCGACGAAGTCGTCGTAGGCGTACGGCCAGAACAGCGGGCCGACCCAACCGAAGACGATCGGGTGAGCAAAGCGGCGCCGCCACTGCGGGTCGAAGAAGCGGCCTTGGAACGTCGAGCGCGCCAATATGCGCGCGTTGGGATCGCGCGCAGTGGAGAGGTTGGCAAAAGCCTGGTTGCGGAGCACGCCGCCCGCGAGGGCGTGGGGGGTGGCGGCCGTTTGCGGGTTCCGGTTCGCTTGAGCCTGCGGGCTCACATTTTGCTGCGGGGCCCCATTGCGCCCCATGTGAGCGGACTGCGCCGCTGCCGCCGCGCCCGCCGCCGCAGCCCCGACCGTCGCTGCCGCGCCCGGCGTCGGGGATGGGCGCGCCGCGTTGTCGCGCGGACTAGGCTGGGCCGGTTGGGCGAGTCTTCCTCCACCCCGGCCGCCGCGGCCGGCAGTTTGCGACTGTTGCTGCGTGGGAGCCGCAGAGGTTCGCGGCGTCGGCGCGTGTCGTGCCATGGCCGACGCCGGCGGTCCGCCGGACGGACGGGCAACCTGCTGCGGCGCGGCGCGCTGCGCCGACACGTGCGGCGCCACAGCGTGCGGGGCAGCCCGTTGCGCGGCGATGTGCGGCGCCGCGCGCGGAGCGGCCGCGGCGTGAGGCGCAGGTGTCGGGCGAGGAGCGGCGGCCACGTGAGGTGCAGGCGCCGGGTGAGGCGCGGGCGCCGCGCGAGCTGCAGGGGCGGCAGGCGCCGCGCGCGCCGCCGGCGCTCCTCCCGGTTTTCCTCCCTGTTTCTGCGGTTGCGCGGCGGCGGTTGTCGCCATCGCAAGAGAAACGATAAAAACTGTCGCGATGCGTGCGTTCCATTGGAACATGACACCACCTCCTACGTCGCTTTGTGAATCAACGCCGGAGGGGGCGTGCGGGTTTCGCTTGCGAACGGGCCGCCGCTTACATGGGGCTTACATTGGGGCTTACATGGCGTGCGACAAATTCGCTGACCAATTGTTCAGAATTGCGCGCCTGAAAAATTCAGGAGATTGAAATGCGGCTTGTTCGATTGGGACGAAACGGTCCGGACGTTTCCGAAATGGGGCTCGGTTGCATGGGCATGTCGGGCGGTTACGGGCCCGCCGACGACGCGGAGTCGATCGCCACCATCCATGCCGCGCTCGAGGCCGGCATCACCATGCTCGACACCGGCGACTTCTACGGTTCGGGGCACAACGAGATGCTGATCGCCGAGGCGCTCAAGGGCGGCAAGCGCGAGCGCGCCTTCATCGCGGTCAAATCCGGCGCGATGCGCGGCCCGGATCTGAAATTCCTCGGCGACGATGGCCGGCCGAATTCGGTCAAGAACTTTCTCGCCTACACGCTGCGGCGGCTCGGCACCGACCACGTCGATCTCTACCAGCCCGCGCGGCTCGATCCCACGGTGCCGATCGAGGACACCATCGGCGCCATCGCCGACATGGTGAAGGCCGGATACGTTCGTCACATCGGCATCTCCGAAGCGTCGGCGAAATCGATCCGTCGCGCCCACGCGGTGCATCCGATCGCCGCGCTGCAGATCGAGTATTCGCTCGTCAGCCGCGGCATCGAGACGGAGATTCTGCCGACGATCCGCGAGCTCGGGATCGCGCTCGTCGCCTATGGCGTGCTCTCGCGCGGCCTCATCAGCGACAGCGCGCCGGCGTCGCAGCACGCGGGCGAGATTCGCACCCGCATGCCGCGCTTTTCAGCCGAGAACTTTCCGCGCAACATGGCGCTCGTGCGCGCGCTCGGCGCGATCGCGCGCGAGAAGAACGCCTCGACCGCGCAACTCGCCTTCGCCTGGATGCGCTCGCGCGGCGAGGACGTCGTGCCGCTGATCGGCGCGCGCCGCCGCGATCAGCTCGGCGAAGCGCTCGGCGCGCTCGAGGTGCGGCTCACACCGGCGGACCTCGCGCGCATCGCGCAAGCGGTGCCGGCCGAGGCGGTCGCCGGCACGCGTTATCTGCCGGCGGTGCTCGCCCATCTGGACAGCGAGCACGCGGGGTAGAGCACGTAGTTACGTCCTTCCACGGCCTCATGCTGAGGAGCATAGCAGCGCGGCCTTCTGCACGCGCGCGCAGCAAAATCGACTACGCTGCGATGCGTCTCGAAGCATGGGGCCGCCCCCGCCCTTCGAGACGGCCGCCATAGCGCGTCGGAAGACGCGCGTAAACGCGCTTTAGGCGGCCTCCTCAGGGCGAGGGCGGAGCGAGAGTCACCGCATCATCAGCGTGCCGGCGCCGTGGTCGGTGAGCAGCTCGAGCAGCACCGCGTGCGGAACTTTGCCGTCGAGGATGACCACGCCCTCGACGCCCGCTTCGAGCGCATAGATGCAGGTCTCGACCTTGGGAATCATGCCGCCCGAGATGGTGCCGTCGGCGATCAGCGCGCGCGCGTCGTCGGGGGAGAGTTGCTTGATGAGCTTGTTGGACTTGTCGAGCACGCCCGGCACGTCGGTGAGCAGGAGCAGCCGCTTGGCCTTGAGCGCCCCGGCGATGGCGCCGGCAAAGGTGTCGGCGTTGACGTTGTAGGTTCCGCCCTGGGCGGAGGCGGCCAGCGGCGCCAGCACCGGAATGAGCTCGCGGCCGAGAATCTGCGCGAGCACGGTCGTGTCGATCTTGTCGGGCTCGCCGACGAAGCCGAGGTCGACGATTTTCTCGATATTGGAGCCGGGATCGAACACGGTGCGGTTCACCTTGCGCGCGAGCACCATGTTGCCGTCCTTGCCGGTGAGCCCCACCGCCTTGCCGCCGGCCTCGTTGATGAAGCCCACGATCTGGCTGTTGATCGAGCCCGCGAGCACCATTTCGACGATCTCGATCGTCGCCGCGTCGGTGATGCGCAGGCCCCCCGCGAATTCCGACTTGATGCCGAGCCGCTTGAGCATCTCGCCGATCTGCGGCCCGCCGCCATGCACGACCACCGGATTGATGGCGGTCTGCTCCATCAGCACGATGTCGCGGGCGAAGCTTTTCGCCATCTCCTCCTCGCCCATGGCGTGGCCGCCGTATTTCACGACCACGGTCTCCTCGTCGTAACGCTGCATGTGCGGCAGCGCTTCGGAAAGGACGCGGGCGATATCGTGGGGCGAAATGTTCATCGCGGATTGTCCCGGCAATTCGGCGGTCGCGCCGCGGGCGGCAACGTCGCTGCGCCTTTTAGCGAGCCGCCGGCCCGGGCGAAAGAGGGTTGACGCTTCTCAAGACGTGCAAACTAAGCCGCCCCGCGCTCCCTAATGAGCCGTGCGATGGCGGATCGCAATTCGGGTATGCCGGCGCCGGTGCGCGCCGAGGTCACGAGCACGTCCGGGTGCGCCGCGGGATGCTTGGCGAGCGCCGCCTTGGTCGCGGCGACGAGCGCCGCAAGCTCGGCGCTCTTGGTCGCGTCGGCCTTGGTCAGCACGATCTGGTAGTTGACCGCGGCCTTGTCCAAGGTCTCGAGCACGTCGGCGTCGATCGGCTTGAGACCGTGGCGGGCGTCGAGGAGGAGGTAGGCGCGCGCGAGATTGGCGCGTCCCAGGAGAAAGGCATGGATCAGCGCGGTCCAGGCCTTGACCTTCGCCTTCGAGGCCGCCGCGTAACCGTAACCTGGCAGGTCGACGAGCGTGAGCCGCGACGGCCCGGTGAAAAAGATCAGCTCCTGCGTGCGGCCCGGCGTATGCGAGATGCGCGCGAGCGCGCGCCGTCCGGTGAGCGCGTTGATCAGGCTCGACTTGCCGACATTGGAGCGGCCGGCAACGGCAATCTCGATGCCGCGCATGCGCGGCAGCGCCGCGGCCGATCCGGCGGCGGCGGCGAACTGCCAATCGCCCGCGAACAGCTTGCGGCCGGCTTCCATCTCGGCGCGGGTGAAAGGGGAGGCGGTAGCTGGCGCCTCCGGGCCGCTCATGACGACGAGCCGGTTACGCCGGGGTCACGTTTCTTTTTGAACAGGCCCTTCAGGCTTTCCCATGTCGACTTGAGATTATCCCACAGCTCGATCTTGGCGCCGTGCTTGTGCATGATCACGCTCTGCTGGGCGACCGAGAGCGTGTTGTTCCAGGCCCAGTAGATCACCAATCCGGCCGGGAAGCTCGCCAGCATGAAGGTGAAGATGATCGGCATGTAGTTGAAGATCATCGCCTGGGTCGGATCGGGCGGCGGCGGATTGAGCTTCATCTGGAACCACATGGTCACGCCCATGATCAGCGGCCAGATGCCGAGCATGAGGAAGGGGCCGAGCATCGGAACGTGCGAGGGATCCCAGGGGATCAATCCGAACAGATTGAAGACTGTGGTCGGATCGGGCGCGGCGAGGTCCTTGATCCAGCCGAAGAACGGCGCGTGCCGCATCTCGATGGTGACGAACAGCACCTTGTAGAGCGCGAAGAAGACCGGGATCTGGATGATGATCGGCAGGCAGCCGGCGATCGGATTGATCCTCTCTTTCTTGTAGAGCTCCATCATCGCCTGCTGCTGCTTCATCTTGTCGTCGGCGAAGCGCTCGCGGATCGCCATCATCTCCGGCTGCACCGCCTTCATCTTCGCCATCGAGGCGTAGGACTTGTTGGCGAGCGGGAAGAAGAAGATCTTGATGATGACGGTGACGATCAGGATGGCGACGCCGAAATTTCCGACGTGGCGATAGATCCAGTCCATCGCCAGGAACAGCGGCTTGGTGATGAAGTAGAACCAGCCCCAGTCGATCAGCCGATCGAATTTGTTGAGGGCGAGCTGCTGGTCGTAGCCGTCGACCACGCTGACCTCCTTGGCGCCGGCGAACAGCCGCCCGTCGACGACGGCGGCGCTGCCGGGCGCGATGGTCTGCGCCGGGCCGAGATAGTCGCTTTGGTAGGTCTTGATGTTGTTGCCGATCGTGCCGGTCGAAAACTTCGCCTGGACCTGGGTCTTGGTATCGGGGAGGAGCGTTGCGGCCCAATACTTGTCGGTAATGCCGAGCCAGACATTCGTCGCGGTGAACGAAATCGACTTCTGCTTCTCGATATTGGCGTAGGTCTCCTCCTGCAGGCCCTTGTCGCCGAACACCCCGATCAGGCCCTCGTGCAGGATGTAGTAGCCCAGCGTCTGCGGCGTTCCATGGCGCGAGATCAGCCCGAAGGGATAGAGCGTGACCGGCGCTGTGCCGTTGTTGATGACCTCGTCCTTGATGGTGAAGAGATACTTGTCGTCGACCGCGATGGTGCGGCGGAATTGCAGCCCCTGGCCGTTGTCGTAGACGAGCGTCACCGGCCGGCCGACCGAGAGCGCGCCCGAGCCTTGCTGCTGCCACAGCGTGTCCGAATCCGGCAATTTCACCGATGCGCCGCTCGGCGCCGACCAGCCGAATTCGGCGTAGAACGGATGCGGGCTGCCCGAGGGCGCGAGCAGCACGATCGGAGGCGAGTTGGGGTCGACGGTCTCGCGGTATTTGACCAGCGAGAGGTCGTCGATGCGTCCGCCCTTGAGCGCAATCGAGCCGGAGAGGCTGGGCGTGTCGATGCGCACGCGGGGAGAGGCCGCGAGCGCGGCGTCCCGGCTCATGGTCTGCGGCGCCAGGGTGCCGCCTTGGGCGGGTGCCTGCGGCGCCGTTCCCGGTGCTGGCGGGGTCTGCGGCACCGCGCCGGGAGTTTGCGAGGGAAGGGCGGGGGGTTGCTGCGAACGTTCCTGCGCCTGCTGCTGCTGGATCTGCTTTTGCTTATCCATCTGCGGCATGCCGAAATACACCTGCCACACGATCAGCACGAGCGCGGAGAGCACGATGGCGAGGATTGTGTTCTTTTGGTCGCTCATTTGGGAACTCGCAGCCGCCGCAGCGCGCGCTTGAAATCCTCGCTCATTTGCGCGAACGGCAGCGACAAGGCGGCGCGCCGTCCGATCAGCACATAGTCATGGCCGCGAGAAAGACCAGTTGCGGCCGATAGCCTCACGATTTCCTTAAGCCGCCGCCGTACCCGATTGCGCTCGACGGCGGTTCCAATCTTCCTCGACACGGTGAAGCCGACGCGGACGGGACCGCCGTCGTCTCGCTTGCGCGCCTGCAACACGAAAGCGGCGGTCGGCACCTTGGCTGCGGTCGCGGCGGCCAGGAAGTCGGCGCGTTGCCTGAGCCGCTGCATGGGGGACGACGCCGGGCGCGCCGCGGCCGACGTTCAAGCGCTGAGCCGCTTGCGCCCGCGCGCGCGGCGCGCGGCAACGACCTTGCGCCCGCCCTTGGTCGCCATGCGGGCACGAAAACCGTGACGGCGCTTGCGCACCAGATTGCTCGGTTGATAGGTCCGCTTCACGGGTTGTTCTCCGCTGGCGCTCGATGGCGATGGTGACTCGCGCGGGGTCAAGGGCTTAGCCCCGGCCTTTCGTCCACCCGGGATGATCGGGGGTCGCCGCGCCCAAAATCCCGCGGCTTATACGGGAGGCCGCCGGTGGTCGTCAATGCGAGCCAAGGGGCAGCGGCACAAGCGCGTGAGCAGGCGTCACAAGGCGGTGAAAGCGCCGTTTTGCGGTCGACGGTCGGCTAAAATCGATCCGCTGTCGCGGCCTTCGCCCGGTGTCGCCGAGTGCCGACCACATCTCGGCGCGTCCGAATCATGCCCTTGGATCGACCATGACCGCCAACAACGATCCGTCATCCGCGACCGCCGGACGCGCGAAATTTTCGCGGCGGCGGCTCGTGCCGCTGATCGTGGTCGTGGTGGCGTCGGGCGTGGTGATCGCCATGGGCTGGCAGCGCCAGCTTTCGTTCGAGACCGTGGCGCGTCACTACGAAGTGCTGCGGGCGTTCATCGCGGCGCACGAAGTGTCCGCGGTCGCGGCCTACATCGGCCTCTATATCGTGGCGGTCGCGCTGTCGGTCCCGGTCGGCGTCTATCTCACGGTCACCGGCGGAATTCTGTTCGGGGCCGTTCTCGGAGGGGCGGCGGCGGTGGTGGGCGCGACGATCGGAGCGATTTGCATCTTCCTGATCGCAAAGAGCGCGATCGGCGAGTACTTCGTGCGCCGGGCGGGCCGATTGGCGGAAAAGGTGGCGGAAGGCTTTCGCGCCGACGCCTTCAACTATCTGCTGTTTCTGCGGCTCGTGCCGATCTTTCCATTCTGGCTCGTCAACCTCGTTCCGGCGTTGTGCGGGGTCCCGCTCGCGACCTTCGTGGCGGCGACCGCGCTCGGCATCATCCCCGTCACCTTCGCGTTTGCCTTCGTCGGCGCCGGCCTCGACAGCGTGATCGCCGCGCAGCAAGCCGCCTACCAATCCTGCCTCGCGGCCGCTCGCCCGGATTGCCGGCTCGAATTCCACATGAAAGCGGCGCTCACGCCGGAGCTTCTCGGCGCCCTCGTGGCGCTCGGCGTTCTCGCGCTCATTCCGGTGGTGGTGAAGCGGTTGCGCGCGCGGCCAACGGCGCACGCGCGCGAGCGGACGGATGCGAGCGGACGGATAATGCGTGATCCGTGACGCGGCGCGATCTACTATCCTCCTCACTTCATTGTTCGTCCACTGTCGGCTGGAGAAGGCATGGCGGAACGTTTGCAACCCGACATTTGCGTCATCGGCGCGGGCTCCGGTGGCCTCTCGGTCGCCGCCGCCGCGGCCGCCTTCGGCGTATCGGTGGTGCTGGTCGAGAAGAACAAGATGGGGGGCGAATGCCTCAACACCGGCTGCGTGCCCTCGAAATCGCTGATCGCGGCCGCCAAGCACGCCCGCGCCGTCGCCGAGGCGCGCGCCTTCGGCGTAGCGGCGGGACCGGCGGACATCGATTTCGGCAAGGTCCACCGACACGTGCACGACGTCATCGCCGCGATCGCGCCGAACGATTCGAAGGAGCGCTTCAACGGCCTCGGGGTGCGGGTGATCGCGGGCGCCGCGCGCTTCAAGGATCGCAGTACCGTGGCGGTCGGGGACGAAATCGAGATCGCGGCGCGGCGCTTCGTGATCGCGACCGGCTCATCGCCGTCGCTTCCGCCGATCGCGGGGCTCGAGGCGGTGCCCTACCTCACCAACGAAACCGTGTTCGATCTCACCACGCGGCCGCAGCACCTGATCGTCATCGGCGCGGGCGCCATCGGCCTCGAACTCGCCCAGGCCTTTCGCCGCCTCGGCGCCGCGGTCACGGTGCTGGAAGCCGCGCAGCCGCTCGCGCGCGAAGACGGCGAATGCGCGGCGATCGTGCTCGACGCGCTCGCGCGCGAGGGCGTTGACGTGCGCAGCAACGTCGCGGTCACGCGCGTCGAAGGCGCGGATGCAAAGATCAAGGTCGTCGTCGGCGAGGGCGAGCCGGCGATCGAGGGCAGCCATCTCCTGATCGCGACCGGCCGCAAAGCGAACACCGACGGCCTCGCGCTCGAGCGAGCCGGCATCGCCTGCGACCGCGGGGGGATCGTGGTCAATAACGGACTCAAGACCGCCAATCGGCGCGTCTACGCCATCGGCGATGTCGCGGGTCGGGGGCAGTTCACCCATCTCGCCAATTACCATGCCGGGCTCGTCATCCGGAACGCGCTGTTTCGCCTGCCCGTCAAGGTGAACGAGGATCTCGTGCCGCGGGTGACCTTCACCGACCCCGAGCTCGCCCATGTGGGCCTGACCGAGGCGCAGGCGCGGGCGCGCGGGCTCACCATCCGCTTACTGCGATGGCCCTATCACGAGAACGACCGCGCCCAGACCGAGCGCGAGACGGTGGGGCATATCAAGGTCGTGACCGACGGGAGGGGCAAGATCCTCGGCGCCACCATCGTCGGCGCGGGTGCCGGCGAGCTGATCACCACCTGGACGCTGGCGATCAACCGCGGCCTCCCGATCCGGGCGCTTGCCGGTATCATAGTGCCGTATCCCACCCTGGCCGAGATTGGAAAACGCGCGGCGATTACCTATTTCACACCCAGTCTGACCAACATTTGGGTGCGGCGCGTCATTGCTTGGCTGCGCCGCTTCGGCTGAGCCGGGGCGCAAGGATCCATGGACATGACCGATCGACCCGCTGCGGCGGATCAATCGAGCCGCGCGCGAGCGCGCATGGGGCTATCGGCCAAGCTTCTCGTTCTCACGCTGTCGTTCGTGATGATCGCGGAGGTGCTGATCTACGTGCCTTCGGTCGCCAACTTTCGGCTCAACTGGCTCAGCGACCGGCTGTCGGCCGCCTACACGGCGGCGCTGGTGTTCGAGACCGCGCCGAGCGGCATGGTCCCGGACTCGGTCGCGCGCCAGATCCTCGAGAGCATCGGCGCGCACGCGGTCGCCCTGAAGATGGGCAATCAGCGGCGGCTGCTCGCGGCTTCGGACGTGCGGCGGCCGGTCACGCACAACATCGACATGCGCGACATGCCCTGGCACCGCGCCATCATCGAGGCCTTCGACACGCTCATCTGCGCCGACGCCGACGTGATGCGGGTGGTGGGGCCAGCGCCCATGGGCGGCGAATTCGTGGAGATCGTGCTCGACGAGGCGCCGCTGCGCGGGGCGATGCTGGATTTTTCCATCCGCATCTTGATCCTGTCGCTGATCATTTCAGCGATCACCGCCTCGCTCGTCTATCTTTCGCTGCACTGGCTGCTGGTGCGGCCGATGCGGCGCATGACCGCCAACATGGTGGCGTTCCGCGCCGATCCGGAGAATCCCGCGCGCATCATGGCGGCGTCGGACCGCATGGACGAGATCGGCACCGCCGAGCGCGAGCTTGCCGCCATGCAGCTCAATCTCGCCACGCTGCTGCAACAAAAGAACCATCTCGCCGCGCTCGGGCTCGCGGTCTCCAAGATCAACCACGACCTGCGCAACCTGTTGACCTCGGCCCAGCTCTTTTCCGAGCGCCTGGCGAAGATTTCCGATCCGCACGTGCAGCGCTTCGCGCCCAAGCTCATGCTGGCGCTCGAGCGCGCCATCGCCTTCTGCCAGTCGACCTTGTCCTACGGCCGCGTGCAGGAGCCGCCGCCCGACCGCCGCCTCGTCGCGCTCGAGCCGCTGGTCGAGGACGTGCGCGAGACGCTGGGGCTCGATGCCACCACGCCAGTGCGCTGGATCGCCGCGGTCGAGCGCGGGCTCACCGTCGATGCTGATCCCGACCAGCTCTTTCGCATCCTGCTCAATCTGGCGCGCAACGCGGTGCAGGCGCTCGAAACGCGCGACGCCAAGGACCCCGGCAGCGACCAGATCCGCGTCACCGGCCGGCGCGAGGGCGCAGTGGTGTTGATCCAGGTCTCCGACACCGGGCCAGGGCTCTCGGAGAAGGCCCGCGCGCATCTGTTCGAAGCCTTCCAGGGCTCGACCCGCACCGGCAGCGTCGGGCTCGGGCTCGCCATCGTGGCCGAGCTGGTGCGCGCCCACGGCGGCGAGATCCGCCTGGTCGAAGGCACCATCGGCGCGACCTTCCGCCTGTCGATCCCGGACCGCGCGGTCGATCTCGACACGCGGCGCGGCGAGCGCGCAAGGGCGTGAGAGGCGGGCGTGGCCGCCGTCATTGCGGGAGCACGTGCACCGTCATTGCCGGGCATAGCGCGTCGGAAGACGCGCGTGGACGCGCTTATGACCCGGCAATCCATCCTCTTCGCAAAGACTTCTTAGGAAGAACGATGGACCCGCGGGTGACAGAGGCACGTGGACACCGAACCTTGCCAACATTGGCCGAAGCCTATAGCTAGAGGCCCGTTCCCGGCGACTTTGGCTTCTCCGGGGACACTTCCCGCGCGATGCGCAAGACGCGCCCGTAGCTCAGCTGGATAGAGCACCAGACTACGAATCTGGGGGTCAGGAGTTCGAATCTCTTCGGGCGCGCCATTTCGGTACAAAACTGGACACACCAAAAGCCGCCGTTTTTGCGCCTGAAGCGGCGACGAGCGTGCGCAGCAGCACGCT
>Ga0306920_100003655_pt1 | contig 19557 bp, 14 predicted proteins | sample flu12Cox44000170_FD_204666 | JGI IMG/M metagenome (GOLD analysis project Ga0306920, IMG submission 204666) | Lab enrichment of tropical soil microbial communities from Luquillo Experimental Forest, Puerto Rico - flux4day.12C.oxic.44.000.170 (v2)... | ecosystem: Environmental > Terrestrial >... | reverse complement strand
TGATCTGAAACATTTAACGAGTAACGGCGGGTTAATCGCCCTCCGCAGGCCAAAACTCCACTTTTCTCGGGAATGCGCCCGCACCCTTCACCCGCCTCCGCTGCGCATGCTAGCAGGGGGCTAGGGGAAGCCTGCCATGCACCCTCCATTTGTTCAGCGCGGGCAAACAGGCTCGGCCACCGCGGTAACCTTCGTTGACGCGGCGAGCTGGCCGGGCCTACGCGACAGCCTTGATTCGCGAACACGCGCGTTCGCGGAGGCCTGCCGGTTCGAGCCAGCCCCAGGTCAGCACCTGCTGCTGCCGTCGCCTGAGGGCGGTTTGGCAGGTGTCCTCTTTGCGCTGGAACGGCAGGAGGATCCGAACAAGGACCTGTTCCGACCGGGGGCGCTTTCTGCGGTGCTGCCGGCCGGAGCCTACCGTTTCGCCAACTCCACGCACGATGACCGGCTGGCCGCCCTTGCCATCGCCTTGGGAAGCTATCGCTTCACCCGCTATCGCAAGCCTGAGGACAGGAAGTTCCAGCTGGAGCTGCCGGGAAATGTCGACGGCATTGATCTCACCCGCATTGTCGAGGGGGTCGCCCTGGCGCGCGATCTCACCAACACGCCGGCCAACGATATGGGGCCGGCCGACCTTGAAGACGCTGCTCGTGCGCTTGCCAATCGCCATGGCGCGGCAATGCGCTCGGTTGTCGGCGATGATCTTGTCAAGGAGAACCTGCCACTCATCCATGCGGTCGGCCGAGCCGCTGCTCGCCCGCCGCGGCTCATCGACATCAGGTGGGGCGATCCGAAACATCCCAGGATCACGCTGATCGGCAAGGGCGTGTGCTTCGACACCGGAGGGCTCGATATCAAGCCCGAGAGCGGCATGCTCAACATGAAGAAGGACATGGGCGGGGCCGCATCGATGCTCGCGCTGGCGCACATGTTGATGGACAGGCAGGCACACATCCGGCTGCGCGTGCTTATCCCGGCGGTTGAGAACTCGATCTCCGGCGCTGCCTTCCGGCCGCGCGACATTTATCGCTCACGCAAGGGACTCACGGTGGAGATCGGGAACACGGATGCGGAGGGCCGCCTCATTCTGGCCGACGCGATCGCCCTGGCCGATGAGGAGAAACCCGAGCTGATTGCTGACCTGGCGACGCTGACCGGCGCAGCCCGTGTGGCGCTGGGGACCGAAATTCCGCCGTTCTATACCGACGACGACGACCTCGCCTCGGCCCTTGCGTCCTGTGCCGCGAGCGAAAGCGACCCGCTCTGGCGAATGCCGCTCTGGCATCCCTACGACCAGTTGCTGGATTCCAAAGTGGCGGACATCAATAACGTCTCGTCCAGCGGCTTCGGCGGCTCGATCACGGCAGCGCTCTTCCTGCGCAGATTTGTCGCGCAGGCGAAGGCCTGGCTGCATTGCGACATCTATGCATGGAACCAGACCGCCAGGCCCGGCCGCCCGGAAGGCGCCGAGTGCCAGGGAGCGCGCGCGCTCTATGCCCTGCTGGTCTCCCGTTATGGATGAGACACCAGCCCCGCCGCTTGATCCCCGCATCACCCCGGCGCGCCGCGATCTCGCAGCAGAGCACCTCGCCGGCAGGGTCGCCGCGGCGCGCTTTGTCGAAGGCGAAGCCTACGAGGTGATCGAGCCACAGGTTCCGATGCGGCGTGCGGCCTCGCCGGAAGCAGCGCTGGATACCGAGGCTCTCAGAGGCGAGCGCGTTACCCTGTACGAGGAGGACCAGGAGGGCTGGGCCTGGGGTCAGCTCGAGAGCGACGGCTATGTAGGCTTTGTCGCCAAGGCGGCGCTGCGCAAACCCGGAGCAATGCCGACCCACAAGGTGAGTGCGCTGCGCACATTGGTCTTTCCGGGGCCATCAATCAGGCTTGCACCGGTCCAATCGCTGGCATTTGGCTCGCGGCTGGCTGTTTCCCGCTTTGAAGGAGCACTGGCGTCCACTGTCGACGGCGAGTTTGTGCCGGCATGCCACCTTACCTCGATCGAGCGGAACGAAACCGACTTCGTCGCGGTTGCCGAGCGGTTCCTCGGCAGCCCTTACCTTTGGGGTGGCAAGACCAATCTCGGCATCGACTGCTCGGGCCTCCTGCAAATCGCGCTCGCCGCCTGTGGCGTATCCTGCCCGCGCGACAGCGACATGCAGGAGCACGCCGTCGGGGAGCCGTTCGCGCCCTCGCAAGTGACCTCCGGCCTGCGGCGCGGCGATCTCGTGTTCTGGAAGGGCCACGTCGCCATTGTGTATGATCAAGCGCGGCTGCTTCATGCCAATGCTTTCCATATGGCCGTAGCACTCGAATCGATTGTCGATGCGGTTGCGCGCATTCGTGCGGCCGGCAGCGAGATCACGAGTGTGCGGCGGCTGCCGGGGTGATCGCGGCGTCAGTCAGGACTGATCAGTCCCCATCGGAGCTGGAAGCGCTCTCGCTCAGAAGACCAAGCTTGACCAGGCGCGATCGGATTGCACCTCGCTTGCGCTGATGCGCGCTCGCCATTGCTGCGATCGCCTCGCCCTTAAGAAACTGGGCGCGCAGCTTGTCATCCTCCTCGGTCCTCCAGGCATGGCCATGGCGGGCAGGACCGTCACTGCTTTGTTTTCTGATCCTTTCGCGACGCGCCGCGCCATTTCCGGGAGCCACCCGCCCGTACGTGCTTGCGGGGGGCGAAGATTGCCGTCCCGTTGTCCGCTGATTCTTCAGGCGCTGTCGCTCACGATCGGACAAGAGCGGCAGACGCTCGTCCGCCGAATCCGCCCGCGGACCCGTCCACAGGCAAATGCCTGGGCCGCTGCCGGCGAGCTCCTGCAGGAACGGCGACGGGGTCGCCGCCTGCCCATAGCGCGCATTTGCGTAGGTAAGGCCGAGAACCCGCTTGGCGCGCGTGATGCCGACATAAGCCACCCGGCGCTCTTCCTCGGCATCGTCGTTGTTGACGTGCGGCATGATGCCGTCCTCCATCGCGATGATGAGGACCGCCTCCCATTCCAGCCCTTTGGCGGAATGGACGGTGGACAACACGACGGCGTCATCGGGTGGTTTCCGCAAGGCGGCGGACTGCTCGGAGATCCTTTGTTCCAGCTCCTCCAATGATGTGCAGGAGAGCGCGACCGCAACGACGGATTCGACCATGCTTCTCCATTCTGCCCGCTCGCGCTCGGAGGCCTGCGAGGGCACCGCGGTCACGACAGCGGCGCGCACGAACCGGCAGCAGGCCTCGAACGAGCGTTTTTCTTGGCTGCTGGCAAGATCGAGCTTGCGGCGGATGATGTCGGCGCGCCTGCTGGTTCCCATGCGGCTCATGGCGTCGAGCGATGCGCCTGCACGCATACAATAGAGGGATCCCACGATCAGCTTGGCTGCCACGCTCTGCCACAGATCGCCGGCACCCCGCACTTCATAGGGGATTTTCAGCTCTTGCAGCGCAGGCTGGAGCGCAATGCCGACCGAGCCCACGCGATAGAGCACCGCAATCTCGCGTGGGGGGTAGCACCTGAGCAGCCTGGCTACTCCCCTCGCAACCTGGCGTGCCTCGATCTCGGGGGAGCCATAGCCGCGAATCACGATCTCGCCCATCTCAGCCATGACCGGCTGGTAGTCCTTTGGCCGGCGTGCCCGGTTGTTGGCAATCAGCTGCTTGGCGGCTGCCACGATCCGCGCTGCTGATCGATAATTGCGGCCCAGAACATGCACCTGCCCGCCTCGGTACTTTTGGAGAAAGTCGAGCGTGTAGCGCACGTCGGCGGCGCGAAACGCGTAGAGCGTCTGGTCATCGTCACCAACCGCCCACAGGTGCACCCCCGACTGCACGAAGCGATCGATCAGGCCGACCTGCCCGGGATTGATGTCCTGATATTCATCGACCAGGAGATGGTCGTACGCCCTCGTGATGGCTTCGGCATAGATCGTGTCCCTCGCCATGGCGCGAACGAGAAGCGGCACCATGTCCGCGAAGTCGATGGCGCCGGCGCTGTCGAGCGCTCGCTCGTAGACCCGGAAGAATTCCACCGCGTTCGCGAGCACCTCATCGCTGCCGTCGATTGCGGCAGCAAAGCTCTCCGCGTCCTGAAGGCGCTCCTTGGCGCCAGCGATGATGTCCAATATGTCAACTTCCTCGTTCCACCACATTCGCCGCGACTGGAAAACGTGCCGCTGCTGGGGCGTATCCCAGAGCTGGAATTGCTCGGAGAGTCCCGCCACCTGCGGATTTCTCCTGAGATGACGAAAGGCAAAGCCGTGAAACGTCGCGACCGTCAGGTCTTGCGCAGAAGCAAGGCCGAGCGCGCGCGCGATGCGCGCTTTCATCTCGTCGGCGGCTTTTTTAGTGAAGGTAAGCGCGAGGATGCGCCTGCGATCCATTCCCTGGCCTACCAGATGAACGAAACGGGCAGCGAGCGTGGTCGTCTTGCCGGACCCGGGGCCCGCCAGCACCAGTTGGTGCTCTCCGGCGCTGGTCGCCGCCGCCCTCTGGGTTGCATCAAGGTGGTGCACACCCTCATCGCTCACTGAGCCACCACCCCCTCCGGCGCCGTCTCCAGCTTGAAGGCAGCCGCGAACAGCGCGCGCGTGTAATCGCTTCTCGGATCGGCAAAGAGCTCGGCCGCAGGCCCTTCTTCCATGATCTTGCCGTGGCGCATCACCACCAGCCGGCTGGCCAGCGCCGCGACAACTCGCAAGTCATGCGAGATGAACAGGTAGGTGAGATTGCAGCGCTTCTGCAGGGACCGCAAAAGCTCCACCATCTGCGCCTGAATGAGCATATCGAGCGCGCTTGTCGGCTCATCGAGCACGATGAAGGTCGGCTCCAGCACGACGGCGCGCGCGAGTGCAATGCGTTGGCGCTGCCCCCCGGAGAACTCGTGCGGATAGCGAAAGCGCGTCTCGGGGTCGAGCCCGACCTCGCGCAGCGCTGCCACCACCCGCTGCTCGCGCTCCTGCCGGCTCAATGTGGGAGCGTGCACCCCGAGCCCCTCCCCCACGATGTCGGACACTGACATGCGCGGCGAGAGCGAACCGTACGGGTCCTGAAATACGATCTGCATATGGCGGCGAAACGGCCGCATCTTCCGGAACGTCAGCCCCGAGATGGGGCTGCCAAGAAAGACGATGGGTCCCTCGGACGAGATGAGTCGCAGAATCGCAAGCCCGAGCGTCGTCTTGCCGGAGCCTGATTCCCCCACGATGCCGAGCGTCTCTCCTTGCCGGACCGCGATGCTGATACCATCCACCGCCTTGATATGGCCGACGACGCGGCGCATCACCCCGCGCTTGATCGGGAACCAGACCTTGAGATCGTTGGTCTCGATCACCATCGGCGCCGTCGGACACATCGGTGCGGGATCGGGCCGCGGCTCGGCAGCAAGCAGCGCGCGCGTATAGGGGTGCTGCGGGGCGGCAAACACTTCCTCGACAACGCCACGCTCGACGATGCTGCCTGACTTCATCACGCATACGGTATCGGCGATCTTGCGCACAATGCCGAGATCATGGGTGATGAACAGCATCGCCATTCCCAATCGCCTCTGCAGCTCCTTCAGCAAGGCCAGGATCTGCGCCTGCACGGTGACATCAAGCGCGGTCGTCGGCTCATCCGCAATGAGAAGATCGGGCTCGTTGGCGAGCGCGAGCGCGATCATCACGCGCTGGCGCTGGCCGCCCGAAAGCTGGTGGGGATAGCTCGCGAGCCGGGTCTCGGGCGCGGGAATGCCGACCTGGCGGAGAAGCTCGAGCGTGCGGGCGCGAGCGGGCGGCCCGGTCAGACCCTGATGCAGCAGCAAAGATTCTCCGATCTGCTTCTCGACGGTATGGAGCGGGTTGAGCGAGGTCATCGGCTCCTGAAATATGATGGTGATATCATTGCCGCGCACATGGCGGATCTCCGGTTCGCTCAACGAGAGCAGCTCCTGCCCCTTGAAGTGAATGGACCCGGTGGGATGGTGCGCGGACGGATAGGGCAGAAGCTTCAGCACCGACAAGGCGGTGACCGACTTGCCCGATCCAGATTCGCCCACCAGCGCGACCGTCTCGCCCCGCCGCACAGAGAACGAGATGCGATCGACCGCCAGCGTGACCCGTTCGCCCTGCCGGAACGCAACCGACAGTTCTTTCACCTCAAGCAGTCGCTCGTAAGGGGCCTCCATCGTCCTCACCCCAACGTCTTTCTCGGATCGAACGCATCACGCACCGCTTCCCCGATGAAGATCAGCAGCGAGAGCATCGTGGCAACGGTCATAAACGCTGCGATGCCAAGCCAGGGCGCCTGAACGTTGGCTTTCGCCTGTGCGAGCATCTCACCCAGCGAGGGCGATCCGGGCGGCAGGCCGAAGCCCAGGAAGTCGAGCGAGGTGAGCGCCGCCACCGAGCCCGACATGATGAACGGCAGGAAGGTCATGGTGGCGACCATTGCGTTCGGCAGCAGGTGGCGGAACATGATGGTCCGGTTCGACACTCCCAGCGCGCGCGCCGCATGAATGTACTCAAAGTTGCGACCGCGCAGAAACTCGGCACGCACCAGGCCCACCAGAGACACCCAGGAGAACAGCAGAAGGATTCCGAGCAGCACGAAGAAGCCGGGCACGAGAACGGACGAGATGATGAGCAGGAGATAAAGACTTGGCACCGCCGTCCAGATCTCGATGAACCGCTGAAACAGGAGATCGGTCCAGCCGCCGAAATATCCCTGCACCGCGCCGGCCGCCACCCCAATGACCGACGAGAGGCCAGTGAGCGCCAGCCCGAACAGCACCGAGATGCGGAAGCCGTAGATGAGCCGGGCCACGACATCGCGGCCCTGATCGTCCGTGCCGAGCCAGTTGTACTCGAGCTCCCTGCAGCTGGAGAGACCCTTGCGCTCGACGACGGGCTTGCATTCCTTCTCGCTCAGCAGCCAAGTCGGCTTGGAGGGGGCGGGCGTCGGCAGATCGAGATTCTGAGTGTTGTAGGAATACCGGATCGGCGGCCAGAGCATGAAGCCGCCCTTCGCGACGTACGTGACCGGCACCTTGAAACCTGCTCCCGTTCCACCGAGATCCCGATTGGATGCAGAAAGCTCATCGCCCACCGCATAATGCGAGCCGGGGTTGGTTATATCGACGGTCGAAACCGCGCCTCCCTTCACGGTGATCTTTGCCAATGCGCCTGAGCCGGTGCCTCCGGTCAACGGCACGCGGCTGTAGGTCCCATCGACATAGCCCGATCCGCCGGTGATAGGGCCAAGCCTCACCTCTCCCTCGGCGATCAGTTTTTGCAGGTATGGATCACGGTAATCGGCTGCGGTCTCGAACTCGCCGCCGAATGCCGTCTCGGGATACGCCACAAAAACGGGAAAGAACGATTTGCCGTCGTGCCGCACATAAAACGGCTTGTCGTTGGCAATGAACTCGGCAAACAGCGACACCACGAAAAGGACCATAAAAAGCCAGAACGCGTAATAGCCGCGTCTGTTGGCCTTGAAGTTCTCCCAGCGCCGCCAGTTGAGCGGTGATATTGAGACCCGGTGGCCCTCCGGCGGAACAGCGAGGCCCAGCGGTGATTGCGCTGTGGTTTCCGGAACCTCGATGCTGGTCCGTTCGTCCACCTCAGACCTCTCGCGTCTCGAAGTCGATGCGTGGGTCGACCCAGGTGTAGGTCATGTCCGACAAGAGGTTCACGACCAGCCCGATCAGCGACATGATATAGAGATTCGCAAAGACCACGGCATAATCGCGGTTGAGAACGCTCTCGAACCCGAGCAGGCCAATGCCGTCGAGCGAAAAGATGGTCTCGATCAAAAGCGACCCGGCAAAGAAGGCGTGCACGAATGCACCCGGAAATCCGGCGATCACGATCAGCATCGCGTTGCGGAAGACGTGGCCGTAGAGCACCTGCCGTTGCGTGCAGCCCTTCGCGCGGGCGGTGAGCACGTATTGCTTTCGTATCTCGTCGAGGAACGAGTTCTTGGTCAGCAATGTCATCGTTGCAAAGGCACCCAGCCCCATCGCTGTCAATGGCAACACCAGATGCCATAGATAATCGAGGATTTTCCCGCCGATCGACAATTGCGCCCAATTGTCGGAGGTAAGCCCGCGCAGCGGAAAGATATTGAAGAAAGATCCGCCGGCGAACAGGATGATCAGGAGAATGCCGATCAGGAAGCCAGGGATTGCGTATCCGATGATGATAACGCCAGACGTCAAGACGTCGAACTGGGAGCCGTCCTTGATCGCCTTGCGGACACCCAGAGGTATCGAGATCAGATAGGTCAGCAGAGTTAGCCAGAGGCCGAGTGAGATCGATACCGGCAGCTTCTCCTTGATCAGCTGCAGCACTGGCGTATCGCGGAAATAGCTCTTCCCAAAATCGAACCGCGCATAGTTCCAGAGCATCAGGAGAAAGCGTTGGTAGGCCGGCTTGTCGAACCCGAACTGCTTCTCGAGGCTCTTGATGAACTCGGGATCAAGCCCCTGCGCGCCGCGATATTTGGAGCTGACGGCATCGAGCCCCGAGGGCCCCTGCAGCTGTCCGCGCGAGCCGAGATCGCCTCCCCCGCCCGACACCCGCGAGCCGGCGCCCTCCGAGCCCGACAACTTGGCGATCACCTGCTCGACCGGGCCGCCAGGGGCAAACTGCACCACAACGAACGCCACCAGCATGATGCCGAGCACGGTCGGAACCATGAACAGCAAACGGCGGATGAGATAGGCGGTCATAGCAAGCGTTCATTCGCGCGATGGGACAGCAGCACCGGAGTTCCCCGGACACTGACGACAGATTGCGGCGAAGCGCATGGTACGCTCATTGCTCGGTCTTTGCCGCCTTTTCCCGATCATACCACCAGGTTTCCGGGATGCCGCGCGCAAAGCGCGGTTTGACCGCCGGCCGTCCGAAGACGTCCCAAAAAGCGATCCAGTGCGAAGCTTTGTACCAGTGCGGCACCCAATACCGGCCGCTGCGAATCACGCGGTCGAGTGCCTTGCAGGCGGTGACCAGGCGAGCGCGCGTATCCGCTGCCATCACGCGCTCGATCAGCGCATCGACCACCGGGTCGGCGATGCCGGCCAGATTCTGCGATCCCTTCAGCGCGGCCGCCTGCGAGGAAAAATAGCTGCGCAGTGAATCGCCGGGCGTGCTGGAGAAGGAGAAGCGCTGGATGATGAGATCGAAATCGGAATCATCCTCGCGCTTGCGGTATTGCACCGGATCGACAATTCGCAGGCTTGCCTCGATCCCAAGGGTCCCGAGATTCTTGATGAACGACTGGTGATGGGGCTGAAACGAGGGCTCGTCGACGAGGAATTCCACGGTGAGACGCTCGCCCTTCGGGGTGACGCGCTTTCCGCCTTTGATGACAAACCCCGCCTCCTGCAACAGGGCGCCTGCCCTGCGCAGCAGCGCGCGATCCTGCCCCGAGCCGTCGGATACGGGGGGAACAAAGGGCTCGCCGAACGCCTCGTCAGGGACCTTGCCGCGGAACGGCTCGAGCAAGGAGATTTCATCCTCCGTCGGCGAACCGACCGCCATCATGTCGGAATTCTGGAACACGGAATGGGTTCGTTGATAGGACCCATACATGATCGACTTGTTCGTCCATTCGAAGTCGAAGGCGTATGCGAACGCCTCGCGCAGGCGCCGATCCTGAAATTTTTCCCGTCGTGTGTTGAAGAACCAGCCTTGCGCGCCCGACGGCGTATCGTCGGGAACGACGTCCCGCTTCACCCGACCATCGCGAAGCGCCGGAAAGTCGTAGCGGGTGGCCCAGATACGGGACGTAAACTCCTCACGGAACAGGTAGGTGCCGCCGGTGAAGCCTTCGAATGCCACATCACGATCGCGATAATATTCATATCGCACCACGTCGAAATTGTTCTGTCCGCGCGAGACCGGCAAATCCGCGCCCCACCAGTTCTTGACCCGTTCGTACTCTATGTAGCGCCCGGGCTCGAAACGCCCGACCTTGTAGGGGCCGCTGCCGAGCGGCGGCTCGAGCGTGGTCTCTTCGAAGGGGTGGCTAGTGTAATAGGCCCGCGAGAGGATCGGGAGCGAGGCCGCGAACAATGGCACATCACGCGCTCTGTTGGCCGCGAATTTCACGATCACGGTGGCGTCATCCGCCGCCTCGGCTGCGGCAAAATCGCGAAGCATCTGCTGCGCGATCGGGTGTCCCTTCTCCTTGAGCAGCATGAGCGAGAATGCCACGTCATGACCCGTGATCGGGCTGCCGTCGTGAAACTTGATCCCGGGCCGCAGCAGGAAGCGATAAGTGAGCCCGTTTGGCGAGATTTGCACGCCACGCGCCGCAAGGCCGTACATGGCGTCGGGCTCATCCTCGGCGCGCGCCATCAGGCTCGCAAAGGTCAGCTCCATTCCTTGGGCGCCATCACCCTTGAGGATGAGCGTGTTGAGCGAGTTGAAGGTGAGAAAATTCTGGTTGTAGGCACGCGTCGAGCCCACATGGGAGAATACGCCACCCTTGGGCGCGGTCGGCTGGACATACTCGAAGTGCTCGAAGTCGGGCGGATATTTCAGCTCGCCGAACGCAGACATTCCATGATGCTCGGGAGCACCCTGTTGCTCCTCTGCCTGTTCGCCCCGCGCCAGCGATGCGACCAATCCCGCCGCACCCAGCGCGAGCGTCGTGCGGCGCGTTATGCGGCAACGACTTTCAGTCACCTGCCGCTGCCGAGCTTGGCCACCTTCTCCGCATCCCACCACCATACGGTTGGAAATGCCGGCTCGCCATACTTTGGCAGCGTCGGGGGGCGGGCGAAGCGATCCCAGCGTGCCGTACGAGTCTTCTTGATGGTGAACTGTGGCACGACATAGTGGTTCCACAGCAGGACGCGGTCCAGCGCCCGCGTCGCGGCCACGAGTTCGGCACGGTCCTTGGCGAAGATGATCCGGTCGATCAGCGCATCCACTGCCGGATTCCTGATTCCGACGTAATTGCGGGATCCCGGCGTACCGGCGGCCCGTGAGCCCCAATAATCCCGCTGCTCGTTTCCGGGAGATAGAGATTCCGCCCAGCTCGCGACGATGATGTCGAATTCCCAGTTGCGCTCACGGTTTTCGTACTGCGCGCTGTCCACCGTCCGCACATTGACTGTTATGCCGAGGTGCTCGAGCGACGGCTTGTAAAATAAGATGATGCGCTCCGTGCTGGGGTCCTCGGTCAGCATCTCGATGACAAAAGGCTCTCCCGTCTTTGCCTCGACGAGCTTCAAGTTGCGGATCTCGTACCCGGCCTCCTTCAAGAGCCGCATTGCTTCGCGCATGTTCGCACGTACATTCTCGCGGCTGCCGCCGATCGGATTGGTATACGGCGTGGTGAATACTTCCGGCGGGACATGGGTGCGGACCTTATGCAGAATCTCAAGCTCCTGGGCTTGCGGGAGCCCCGAGCACGCAAGCTCGGTGCCATAGAAATAACTCGTAATGCGCTCGTATTGCCCGAAGAAAATCTGCTTGTTCATCTCCTCAAAATCGAAGGCATAATTGAACGCAAGCCGCACCCGCGGGTCCTTGAACTTGTCTCGGCGGATGTTGAAGGCGAATGACTGCATGATTCCGAAGCTGCGCTGGGGGAACTCCTCAAGCACGACCCGCTTGTCCCTGACCGCCGGGAAATCGTAGGCGGTCGCCCAGTTCTTGGCGATGTTCTCCGGCCGCCAATCGATCTGATCAGCCTTGAACGCCTCCAGAGCGACGGTGGAGTCGCGAAAATACTCAAAGCGCATCTCGTCGAAATTATCGCGCCCGATGTTGACGTTGAGATCCTTTGCCCAATAATCCTTCACCCGCTCGTAGACCACGCTGCGTCCGGGCACGAACTCCTTTATCCGGTATGCGCCGTTTCCTACTGGCGGCTCCAGCGTAGTCGCACCGACATCCCGCTTCCTGCCGGCCTGATCAGTGCCTTCCCAATGGTGCTTCGCCACCACGTTGAGCTCGCCGACGATCTGCGGCAACTCGCGATTCCCCGGACCATCAAAGATGAAAGCGATCTCGCGCTCCCCGGTCTGCTGCATCTTCGTGACGTGTCGATAATAGGCTGAGTGGAACGGGCTGTGCTTCTTGAATGCTTCCATGGAGAAGATGACGTCCTCCACAGTGATCGGCTTGCCGTCGTGATGACGCGCGCTGGCCCGCAAACGAAAAGTTACCGAGGCAAAGTCGTCCGGATGGCTGACCGATTCGACAATCAAGCCATAACGGGTCGACACTTCATCGAGCGCCGGCACCATCAAGGTGTCCGAGATCAACCCAGCGCCTATCGCAAGCGAGCCTTTCACGCCGGCAACGACCTCGTTGAAATTGTCGAAGCTGCCCAATGCTGTCATCCTTACCGCACCCGCCTTCGGCGCGCCCGGGTTGACGTAATCGAAATATTTGAAGCCGGGCGGATATTTGAGATCTCCAAACAAGGAAAGGCCGTGCTGCCATCTCAGGTCCTGGTCACCGGTCTGCGCGGCGGCGGCAGTTGCGAGCATCCGCTGGCCAAATCTCGCGAGCAGCGGAGATAAAGCGGCCAGTACACCGTTGCGGACAATGATGCGGCGGGTCAGATGCAAAGATACCTCCCCTGCGAAAGTGCCGATTGGCGCCTATTGTAGCGCTTAGCCCCATCTAGGATCGAGGGCTCGGCACGGCATGGATGTGCGTCGATTGGCGGCATCACTTTTCAGATAGCATCGCAGCGAGCATTGCCAGAGCTTGCCCAATGGCGCAGCCTGGTTAGCCCGCTTACGCCTGTCGAGCGCGTCCCAGTCAAGCCTCGCCGATGCGGCCAAGCATGCTGGCAAAGAATCGGTGCCTGAAAATGTGCACCTTACTGCGGCTTTTCGGTGCCGGAAGCCTCCGCGGCCTTTGGCAGTGGGGCCGGATTGTCCGCAAGGCTGTTGAGATAGGCGATGATGTCCGCGCGCTCTTTTGCACGCGGGACACCGGCAAAGGTCATCTTGGTGCCGGGCACCCAAGCTTGCGGATTTGTAATGAACTGGTTGATGTCATCGATGGTCCAGTTACCCCCCTTCTTCTTGAGGGCGTCCGAGTAGGAAAATCCCGGCTCGGAGGCCTTGGGGCGCCCCACAACGCCCCACAGGTTCGGCCCCACCAGCGGATGGCCACCCTTGTTGAAGGTATGACAGACCCCGCATTTCTTCACGTCGTTTTCGCCCCGGCCTGCATCGGCGCTGGCGAGAAGCTGCTCTATGGGCTGCTGCGGCTGCGGCTGCTGCGGCTGGGCGGGTCCGCCCGCGGGGTGCTCGGGCACGGCGATCTCGTAACCGGGCTTTGCGGGTTTTTTCGGCGCAAAGATCGCCCCGGCAGCGATATTGATGGAAAGAAGAATCAGGCAAGTCCCCAGAATGGCGCCGAGAATCTTGTTCAGCTCAAAGGAATCCATTGCCTCGAGGCTCCGGCGGCAAGACAGGGACGGCCGACGAGCAGCCTTCCTTGCGGCGGCGCACAATTACCCGGTTTGCCTCGCCTCTGGCAACCCGTATAACCCCACAAGCCAGCACTCACCAATGAAGCGCACCTTGCCGGCGCGCGCGGCACCCAATGGCCGAGTCTCTGATTCTGATCCCCGCCCGGATGGCCTCGACCAGGCTTCCGGGCAAGCCGCTCGCCGATATCGCAGGCGAGCCTATGATCGTGCGCGTGATGCGACAGGCGCAGGCGGCGCGGATCGGACCGGTCGTTGTCGCAACCGATTCGGAGGCGATCGCGGCGTGCGTCGAGAAGGCCGGCGGACGGGCGGTCATGACGCGCGCGGATCACGTTTCCGGGTCCGATCGCATCCATGAGGCACTTGCAGCAGCAGATCCGGAAGGCAATGCCGATATCGTGTTCAATCTTCAGGGCGACGTCCCCACGCTTGAGCCCGACGATCTCGCGCGTGCGCTCGAGCCGTTGCGTGATACGGCTGTGGACATCGCGACGCTGGCGGCCGAGATCAGGCGCGCGCAAGAGGGCGCCAACCCCAATGTTGTGAAGGTGGTCGGCACGGCGGTAAACGCAAGGCGGCTGCGCGCCTTGTATTTCACGCGCGCAACCGCGCCGTGGGGTGCCGGACCGCTATTTCATCATGTTGGGGTCTACGCCTATCGACGCGAGGCACTCATCCGCTTTGTCGCGCTTCCTGCCTCGCCGCTTGAGCAACGCGAGAAGCTCGAGCAGCTGCGCGCGCTCGAAGCCGGAATGCGGATCGACGTAGCCATTATCGATAACGTCCCGCTCGGGGTCGACACGCCGGAGGACCTCGATCACGTCCGCCAGCTGCTATCGACGGGGCGAGCGGCGTTCGCACACTGATCCGAGCCGTCGCCCCCGACCGGCTGCGATGACACCGGAGCCAGCATGACGAGGAAGGTCGTCTTCCAAGGAGAGCCGGGAGCAAACTCTCACCTGGCGGCGCGAGATGTGTTTCCGGAATACGAGCCGGTCCCCTGCGCCACCTTCGAGGACGCGTTCTCGGCCATCAGCATCGGCGAGGCCGAGCTGGGGATGATTCCGATCGAGAACTCGGTTGCGGGCCGCGTCGCCGACATCCACCACCTGATGCCCGACTCGGGCCTTCACATCGTCGCCGAGCATTTCATGCCGGTGCGCCACCAGCTGCTTGCGCCCAAGGGCGCGACGCTTGCGGACATTAAGACGGTCGAGAGTCACATCCATGCGCTCGGCCAATGCCGGAAGGTGATTCGCCGCCTCGGGCTTACGCCGATTGTCGCGGCCGATACCGCGGGCTCCGCCCGCGAGGTCGCCGAGACAGGCGACAAGACCCGCGCCGCCATCGCAACTCGCCTTGCGGCCGAGATCTATGGCCTCGATATCCTGGCTCAGGATATCGAAGACGAGGACCACAATACGACGCGCTTCATCGTGCTTTCCCGCGATGCGAAATGGGCGCGCAACGACGGCGGTCCGGTCATCACCACCTTTCTGTTCCGGGTCCGCAACGTGCCGGCGGCGCTGTACAAGGCGCTTGGCGGATTTGCCACCAACGGCGTCAACATGACGAAGCTTGAAAGCTATATGATCGAGGGCAATTTCTTTGCGACGCAATTCTATGCGGATGTCGAAGGCCATCCCGAGGACCGCAACGTGGTCTTTGCGTTCGAGGAGCTCGCCTTCTACTCCAAGGAAATGAAGATCCTGGGGGTCTATCCGGCGCACTCTTTCAGGGCCACGTTCCGGGAAACCGTCGCCTAATCTAGACCAGATTCAGATGGTCTGGTTGTAAGCGCCGACCTCGGGGTGGATGCGCAGCACCGCATCGAGCGCCGTGAACATCTCGCGCATGCGCGCTTCCGAAGCCGGGCTTTCCACGACCACCACCAGCTCCGGCTTGTTGGAGGACGCTCGCACAAGACCCCAGGTGCCGTCCGCAACCGTCACGCGCACGCCATTGACGGTCACGAGATCACGAATGGTCTCGCCGGCGACCTTCTCCCCGGTAGCCTTCGCGCGCTCGAAATGGCGCACCACATCATCCACCACCTGGTATTTGATCTCGTCCGCGCAGTGCGGAGCCATAGTAGGCGAGGACCAGGTCTTGGGCAGCGCATTCTTGAGCTGCGCCATGCTCTTTCCGGGATTGCGGTCGAGCATGTCGCAGACGGCAAGCGCGAAGATGAGCCCATCGTCATAGCCGCGGCCGAGCGGCTCATTGAAAAAGAAGTGGCCGGATTTCTCGAACCCTGCCAGCGCACCGATCTCGTTGACCCGCCGCTTCATGTAGGAGTGCCCGGTCTTCCAATAATCGGTCCGCGCGCCATTCTTTCTCAGCACCGGATCGGTCATGAACAGGCCGGTCGATTTCACATCCGCAACAAACGTCGCCTCGCGATGCTGTGCGGAGATGTCCCGAGCAAGCATGACCCCCACCTTGTCGGCAAAAATCTCCTCGCCTTCATTGTCGACCACGCCACAGCGGTCACCATCCCCGTCGAAGCCGAGCGCCACATCCGCGCCGACGCGCAACACCTCGTCGCGCATGGCATGCAGCATCTTCATGTCCTCGGTGTTGGGATTGTATTTCGGAAAGGTGTGGTCGAGCTCGCAGTCAAGCCGGACGACGTGGCAGCCGACGGCTTCCAGCACCTGCGGGGCAAACGCTCCGGCGGTGCCGTTGCCGCACGCGCATACGACTTTGAGCTCGCGCCTGAGCTTTTCCCTGTTGGTCAGGTCCGCAATGTATCGCGCCGCAAGATCCTCGACAAACACGTATGCGCCGCCACCGCGCATATCAAAGCGGCCGCCGAGCACAATGTCCTTGAGCCGGCGCATCTCGTCCGGACCGAAAGTGAGCGGGCGGCTTGTGCCCATTTTCACTCCGGTCCAGCCGTTGTCGTTATGCGAGGCCGTGACCATGGCCACGCACGGCACATCGAGCGCGAACTGAGCAAAATAGGCCATCGGGGTCAGCGCGAGCCCGATGTCGCGCACCCTGCAGCCTGCAGCCATGAGACCGCAGGCGAGCGCGACCTTCACGGAAGCGGAATAGCCGCGGAAATCATGCCCGGTGATGATCTCCGGGGCGACGTTGAGCTCATGGATGAGCGTGCCAAGCCCAAGCCCGAGCGCCTGCACACCCATCAGGTTGATCTCGGTCCCCAGAAGCCACCGCGCATCGTATTCGCGAAAGCCGGTAGGTTTTACCAGTGGCTCGGACTCATACTCGTAAGTGTTCGGCGCAAGCGCGGATTTCGGCTTGGGAAACATCGCTGCTCCTGAGAAGCGCGTCGATGCGCGCCCGGTCGCTCATAGCGCACGCGCCAGAGCGAGGAAAGCGAAGCAGCGGCTTTTGGTTCCTAAGGGCCTACTGCTCGATCATGAGCCTGCCGCGCTCGTAGGTTCAGCGCACGCGCGAAAGGAACGACATTCCCAGCAAATTCACGCCCAATGCCTCGTCCGGATGGATCAGGGCGGGCACGTCCCGCACCACGATGTTGCCCACCTCCACCATGCCGAGCTGCACCATGGCTGCGCGAGTCATCCCGTTGGCCGTCGATACCCTCACGTTATAGTCGCGCGGGGTGGGATGAATGCCGAGCCGCGCAGCATCGCTGGCGCGCAACGCGATCTGGGTTGCGCCGGTGTCCACGACCAGCTCCAGTCGCCGGCCGTCCACGCGGGCCTCGGTCCGGAAATGCCCGTCACCGCCGCGCGAGAGTGTCACGGATCGCGAGTTGGATAAGCTTGTGGGCGGCTCCCCCGGCGCTGCCGCCATGGCGGAGGGCGTCGAGCGGGTGAAACCGCTGCGGTCGGCCCAGCGAGCAACGAGAACGCCTGCCGCCAGCACCACGGCGGCGAAGGTGAGGAACTTACCCATGACACGCAGCACCCCTGCTCTATGCGGAGATTCACCATCCCAGCGTACAAGCCCGGTTAACAGGGGCCGGCCGTACGCTGTCCTTCGCGAGCCATCATGAGCAAACGGTTACGTTGATAAGTGCAAATCGAGTAATGAAGCGTGCCCATGCGCGCTCCTTCCCCTTCATGCAGCTGCGAACGTCATTGCCGTGGTCGCTTGGCGCGCGCAGTGGCCGGCGCAGCAAGCGGGTTGTCGGGCCAATCATGGCGCGGATAGCGCCCTTTCATTTGCGCCTTTACCGCGGCATAGCTGCCACGCCAGAAGCGAGGAAGATCGCGCGTGACCTGTACCGGCCGATGCGCCGGCGAGAGCAGCTCGACCGTGAGCGGCACACGGCCCACCGCGACCGCGGGATGGCGATCAAGGCCGAACAACTCCTGCACGCGAACTGCGATCTTTGGTCCAGCCTCGGCGCCATAGTCGATTGCAACCAATGAGCCGGAAGGTGCCCGGAAATGAGCGGGTGCCTGCGTCTCGAGCTCCCGGCGCAGTGCGGTCGGCAGCAGGCCGTGCAGCGCGCGCGCCAGCTCATCGCCGCTTAGCTGCGCCAGCGCCGTCTTGCCGAAGAAGGCAGCCGTCAGCCATTCGCCGCGCTGTTGCGTGAGCGCCTCATCGGAGAGGTCAGGCCATTGCTCGCCGAACGTACGTCGCAGAAATATGACGCGGTCGCGCCATTGCTGCAGCGCCTTGGTCCAGGGCAGCTGCTCGAGCCCGCACTGCGCGATTGCCGCCGCCAGCGCGCGCGCGTTCGCGTCGCTGGCAGCGACCTGCATGGGCTGCTCGGCGAGCAGTATTGCCCCAAGACAACGCAAGCGGCGTGCACGCAAGCTCGCGCTTGCTTCGTCGAAGGCGATCTCCTCGCGGCTTGCAATCCGGTCGGCAAACAATGCATCGATCTCGGCCAACGTCAGCGGCGCGGCCAGGGTGATGCGGGCCTGCGCGGCTGCGCCGGTGATCTCAGCCACGGCGAGGTACGGCTCGCGCGAGAGGACGCAAGTGGTGTCGAGGCGCGCTCCGCGGCCATTCGCGAGCAGGAACGTACCCCCCGGCCCACGGCTCTTGGCGATGCGGTCGGGATAGGCAACCGCCACCAGGGCGCCGATGGATTGAGCTTGATCGTCCAGCTGCAGGAGCGGCTTGGGCTCGACCTGCTCGTGCAGCGGCGCGCTGCGGGCAATATGTGCCCAGCGCCTTGCCAGCGCGCGGGCCTCGTGCGCATGCCGGGATCGGTCGCGGCGCAACTCCTCGATGCGCACGCCGAGGTCGGGGTCCCTGCCGCCAAGTCCACCCTCGCTGAGAACCAGCGCGATCTCCGTCGCAAGCTCCGCCTCTCCCACGCCTGCCGCGTGCAGGACCATGCGCGCGAGCCGCGGAGCAAGCGGCAGCTGGCGCAGCTGGCTTCCACTCTGTGTGATGCGCCCCTCACTGTCGATCGCGCCAAGCGCGCCCAGCAATGCCCTCCCTTCAGCCAGGGCCGCCGTCGGCGGAGGATCGATGAATGCGAGCGCGGATGGATCGCTCACCCCCCATTGCGCCAGGTCGAGCAGAAAGCCGCCGAGATCGGCGGCAAGAATCTCAGGCCGATTGGCAGGCTCCAACGATGCGGTTTGAGCCTCGTCCCACAGGCGATAGCAGACGCCCGGCTCGGCGCGTCCCGCGCGCCCGCGCCGCTGGTCGGCAGAGGCGCGCGATACCCGCACGGTTTCGAGCCTGGTCAATGCCACATCAGGCTCATACCGCGGCACCCGCGACAGGCCGCTGTCGATGACGACGCGCACACCTTCAATGGTAAGAGAGGTTTCCGCAATTGACGTTGCAAGCACGACCTTGCGGCGCGGCGGGATAGCCGGCGCGATCGCCCGGTCCTGCGCCCGGGCCTCGAGCGTGCCGTGCAGCGCCACGATGTCGATCGCAGGATCGCTAATGCGCTCGCGCAGCAAGCCTTCGGTACGCCGGATGTCGGCCGCACCGGGAAGAAATACCAGGAGCGAGCCGGCATCGCGGTCCAACGCCCCCAGCACGGCCTGCGCAACCTGCCGCTCGATGGGAGCGCGCGCATCGCGCCCGAGATAACGGGTCTCGACCGGAAAGGCGCGGCCCGCGCTCTCGATGACGGGAGCGTCGCCCAGAAGCTGCGCAACATTCCGGCTGTCGAGCGTAGCCGACATCGCCATCAGCCTGAGATCGTCGCGCCA
>Ga0306920_100003653_pt1 | contig 19559 bp, 14 predicted proteins | sample flu12Cox44000170_FD_204666 | JGI IMG/M metagenome (GOLD analysis project Ga0306920, IMG submission 204666) | Lab enrichment of tropical soil microbial communities from Luquillo Experimental Forest, Puerto Rico - flux4day.12C.oxic.44.000.170 (v2)... | ecosystem: Environmental > Terrestrial >... | reverse complement strand
CACCTTGATCAGTGCCATCTCGCGTTCGACAAAGGGCCCCTCGTCGGTCAGATCATGCACCTTGTGGACCGGGACCAGCCGGGAGAGCTGAGCCTTGATCTGCTCGATGATCATGCGCGTGCCCGAGGTCACGATCGTAATGCGCGATAGGCCCTGGCGGCGATCGACCTCAGCGACGGTCAGGCTCTCGATATTGTAGCCGCGCCCGGAGAACAGCCCGACCACGCGGGCGAGGATGCCTGGCTCGTTGTCGACGAGGACGGCGATCGTGTGCCGCTCGATATCCGCCATTCCCGCCTCAGACGAGCACCATGCCCTCTTCGGAGACCGGCTTCTTGGCCTCGTCCTCGGGGCCGAGCAGCATCTCGTTATGGGCCGCCCCCGACGGGATCATCGGAAAACAATTCTCGGCAGGATCGACCGCAACGTCGAGGATTACCGCCCGGTCGATGGCGAGCATCTGTTTGATCGCATCGTCGAGCTCGGTCGGATCCTCCACTCGTCGCCCGACTGCGCCAAAGGCGTCCGCCAGCTTGACAAAATCCGGAAGTGCGGCGGTGTAGCTTTCCGAATAACGGCCGCCATGCAGCAGTTCCTGCCACTGCCGCACCATGCCCATATATTGGTTGTTGAGAATGAAGACTTTAACCGGCAGCCGGTATTGGGCAATCGTAGACATTTCCTGGATGTTCATTAGCACCGATGCTTCGCCGGCGATGTCAATGACGAGGGCTTCGGGGTGGGCAATTTGCACGCCGACCGCCGCTGGCAACCCATACCCCATCGTGCCGAGACCGCCCGAGGTCATCCAGTGGTAGGGCTTCTCGAACTTGAAGAACTGGGCGGCCCACATCTGATGCTGGCCGACCTCTGTCGTAATGTAGACGTCGCGCTCCCGGGTCGAGGCATAGAGCCGCTCGATCGCGTATTGCGGCTTGATCAAATCGCGCCGCCTCTTGTCATACCGTAGGCAGTCGCGAGCCCGCCAAATTTCGATCGTCTGCCACCACTCCGCTCGCGCTCCGTTGTTGGCGCTACACAAGGACGCCGGTCCGAGCGCAAGCATTGCCGATAACGCCTCGCCCACATCGCCGATGATCGGCAGATCGACCCTCACATTCTTGTTGATGGAAGACGGATCGATATCGATGTGGATCTTTTTCGAGCCGGGCGAAAAGGCGCTGAGCCGGCCGGTCACCCGATCATCAAACCGCGACCCGACGGCAAGCATCAGGTCGCAGCCATGCATGGCCAAATTCGCCTCATAGGTGCCGTGCATGCCGACCATGCCGAGAAAATGCGGGTCGGATGCAGGGAGCGCGCCGAGCCCCATCAGGGTCAAGGTACATGGCGCGTCACAGGCCCTTACGAGTTCGGCAAAGCGAGCACAGGCTTCGGGGCCAGAATTGATCAGTCCGCCGCCGCCGTAGAATAGCGGCCGTTTGGCGGCACGGATCATGTCGACGGCCTCGGCGATGCGGGCCGGATCAGGCCGAAGCTGCGGGCGGTAGCTCTTGTGCGTAATCTCTTCGGGTCCGCAATAGGATCCCGCTGCAAATAATACATCCTTCGGCAGATCGACGACCACGGGACCGGGGCGGCCGCTTTTCGCGACATAGAACGCCTCATGCAGTACGCGCGCCAGCTCGCGGATGTCCTTGACCAAGTAATTGTGCTTCGTGCAGGGCCGCGTAATGCCGGTGGTATCCGCTTCCTGGAACGCGTCATTGCCGATCAGATGGGTCGGGACTTGGCCCGTCAGGCAAACGACCGGCACCGAATCCATCAGCGCGTCGGTCAAACCGGTAACTGCGTTGGTCGCGCCAGGGCCGCTCGTTACGAGCACGACGCCAACCCGTCCAGTCGAGCGAGCGTAGCCCTCTGCGGCATGAACCGCGCCACCCTCCTGGCGTACCAGAATGTGCCGCAGTGAATTCTGCTTGAACAGCGAGTCATAAATCGGCAGGACCGCTCCGCCCGGATAGCCGAACACGACATCGACGCCCTGGTCGACCAGGGCCCGGATGACGATATCCGCTCCGCTCATCGGCTCGGCCGACATTACAACCTCCTTCGACGACATACAGGGCGCATGTACCCCCACCGCCACGGGGCCGGTCCCAAGGCGGGGGCGCACCCTAGTCAGCTATCCCCGTCCGGTCAACATGGACTCGTCAATAAAATGACGTGAGCACCGCAGCAAACTTTCCGAAAATTGCGCTTCTAGGATGAGGTCGGCAGAGATTTGGTGGCGAAACCAAGTCATCTGGCGTTTCGCATAGCGGCGCGTTGCGCGCTGCGCCGCGGCGATCGCCTCGCCGAGCAGCGTCTCGCCCCGCAGATGGGACAGGAGCTCAGGGAGGCCGACGGCCTTCATCGCCGGCAGGTCCGGATCGAGACCGCGGGCGGCGAGCGCTGCCGCCTCGGCGAGCGCACCGGCCTCGATCATCCGAGAGAAGCGCACATCGCAGGCGGCATAAAGCTCGTCCCGCGCCGGCGCGAGCAATATTGTGCGAAAGCGATAACCCTCCGACCGACGTGGCCGCTGCTGCCATACCCCCAATGTTATGCCAGTAGCCCGAACCACCTCAAAGGCGCGGATCAGCCGCTGCTTGTCTCCGGGAAAGAGACTCCGTGCAGCCACCCAGTCGAGCTGTGCCAACCGCTCGCGAAACCCGACACCGCCCAGAGCGCGATGAAGTCCGACCGCTTCCTGTCTGATCTCCTCGGGAATTTCCGGTACCGGCGCGAGCCCCTCTACCAAAACGCGAAGGTAAAGGCCGGTGCCTCCGACAAGAATCGGGAGGCGGCAGGCATTTGTAGCTGCCGCGATCTGATCGAGCGCAAGGGCGCGCCACTGCGCGGCGGACCCACGCTCGGCAGCATCGAGAAAGCCATAGAGCCGGTGTGGCACTCGCTGCTCGGCAGTCTCGTCGGGACGCGCGGTCAAGATGCGGAGATCGCGATAGCATTGCAGGCTGTCGGCGTTAATGACGACGCCTCCTAAGCTGTCTGCCAGTTCGAGAGCAAGCGCCGACTTTCCGCTTGCCGTCGGACCGGCGATAACGAGGACTGGGTCCGCGCCTCGGCGCCTCAGGCGAGCCGACTTGTGACGAGCACGATTAGCGGAGTAGGACGAGGGCGCATGGACACGGTCCTTACCCTCATCGCCGAGCCTCATGGCGCCTCGGACCTCCCTCGCCTTGTCGCCGCGATCGCGGATGCCGTGAGGATTCCGGTCGAGCCGCGCTGGCTCTCGCCCGGCGAGGCCTGCGATCTCATTTTCGATGCGCGCTGCTTAACCGCAGTTGAAGGAATAGCGCGCTCATTGATCGACGGAACGGACATCGATGCTCTCGTCCAGCCCCTGGACGGGCGCCGCAAACGCATACTCGTTGCCGATATGGAAGCGACGATCATTGAAAATGAAATGCTCGACGAGCTAGCCGATTTCCGCGGATGTCGGCGACAGATCGCCGACATCACGCGCCGTGCGATGAACGGAGAGATCGACTTCGTCGCAGCACTCGAAGCGCGCGTCGCCCTGTTTGCAGGAATGGAGGATCGCGTGCTCGAGGAAGTGGCCGGGCGCATTCGTCTGACGCCCGGCGCACGGGCGCTGACCGCGACCATGCGCGCCGCCGGAGCGGTTACGATGCTTGTCTCGGGCGGGTTCGGGATCTTTGCCGAACGGGTCGCGGCCGAGCTCGCCCTCGACCACGTCCTCGCCAATCGCCTGGATATCGCTGCAGGGCGGATCACCGGAACAGTTCAGCAGCCGATCGTCACAGGTGAAACGAAGCGGCAGGCGCTGCTCGCATTGGCGGCCGAGCTGCGCATTCCGCTCGATCAGACGATGGCTGTCGGTGATGGCGCAAACGACTTGCAGATGCTCGCCGCTGCGGGCGTCGGCGTCGCATTCCACGCCAAGCCATTAGTCGCCGCGCGCACGCGGTACCGGATCGACCATGCCGATCTGACCAGCCTCCTCTACGTCCAGGGCTATCGGAAGGACGAGATCGTCGGGTGACAGACGTGTCTCGGCACCGCGAGAGAGAGGTGGGCCGGATCAAGGGTCTTTGCCGACACTCACCCTTGATCGAGGCGAAGTGCGATGAACCGTAGATCGCCCTGACGCTCAACCAATAAGAGAATGGACTTCCGTCCGGATTTCTTGGCTTCGTCGATCTTGCTGCCGACTTCGCTCGGGCTTTTCACCTCCTCTTGCGCCGCTTCCATGATCAGGTCCCCCGCGTGCACCCCTTTGGCAGCCGCGGGGCTGTCCTTGGCCACATCGACGACGACGACCCCTTTTGCATCTCCGGCAAGGGAGAATTTCTCCTTCAGGTCAGGGGTTATACCCGAAAGCGTCAGGCCGAGCGTCTTGACCACTCCGGCCTCGTCCTTCGCGGTCTTTTTAGGAGGTTCCTGGCCGCCCGCCTGTTGCTGATCGTTTTCCTCCAGCCGGCCTACGGTCACTTGGACCAAGCTTTCTTTGCGCTTTCGCCAGAGCGTCACCGAGACGGTTTTGCCGACTGGCGTTTCCGCCACCAGCCGCGGCAGCCGCCGCATGTCGCTGACGTCCTTGCCATCAAAGCTCAATACGACATCGCCCGCCTGGATTCCCGCAGACTGAGCAGGACCGTTGTCGCTGACGCTGGCGATCAATGCGCCTCTTACCTTATCGAGCCCCAGGCTTTCGGCGATTTCGTCGGTGACTGCCTGAATGCGCACGCCAAGCCAGCCGCGATGTACGTTATGGTCGGGCTCGCCCTGCAACTCGGCCACAACCGCCTTGGCGAGATTGGAGGGGATCGCGAAACCGATGCCGATCGAGCCGCCCGACGGCGAGTAGATCGCCGTGTTGATGCCGATGACCTGCCCGTCCATGTTGAACATCGGGCCGCCGGAATTGCCGCGATTGATCGAGGCGTCGGTCTGCAGGAAATCGTCATAAGGGCCGGAATTGATGTCGCGTTGGCGTGCTGACAGAATGCCCGCGGTGACGCTGCCGCCGAGGCCGAAGGGGTTGCCGATCGCCAGTACCCAATCGCCGACCCGTGCGGCGTCGCTGTCCCCCCAGGCCGCGGCGTTGAGGGGCTTGTCCGTCTTGACCTTCAACAACGCGATATCCGTCTTGGTGTCGCGTCCAACGACCTCGGCCTTCAGATTGGTATCGTCATGCAGGATGACGGTGATCTCGTCGGCATCGGCAATGACGTGATTGTTCGTCACGACGTAACCCGCCGGATCGATGATAAAGCCCGAACCCAAGGAGGTGGCCTTGCGCGGCTGAGCTTCGGGGCGACCGCTCTTGGGCATTCCGTGGTCGAAGAAATCGCGAAAGAACTCTTCGAACGGAGAGCCCGGCGGAAACTGGGGAATCTCGGGCCCGGGACGCTCATGGCCGCGATCGGATTTGAGCGTCTGCGCTGTGGAAATGTTGACGACCGAGGGCAGCAGTTTCGCCGCCAGATCGGCAAAGCCGTCCGGTGTGGGTCGCGCCGCGGCGGAGCTCGCTGCCAGGGCCCCACCAGCAACGATAAGGAAAGCGGCGGCCACACTCACAGCCCTGCGGCCGGCCAGATTCAAGGAAAGAAACGACACTAGAGGCAACTCCTCGCGGCGAAGGGCGAATGACGTTCTTTGACGTATCATTTGAGGTGTCTTTGCGGAGGACCGAGATTACGAGAGAAGCTTTGTCCAGACCAGGCGCTTATCGGCGATAGTGGCAACCTTATCGGCGAACCAGCCAGACGAGGACGACCCCGAAGCAGGCGGCTGCAAGGCCTGCGAGGCGCAATGTCTGGGGCGGAATGGCAAGAGCGCGCGCTGCTGCCCGCTTCATCCCGTCCGGGAAAAGGGCATAAAGAGAGCCCTCGATTACCAGCACCAGAGCAAGCGCCGTCCACAAATCCCTCATCGCCCAGGACGTGGCGCGCCCAAGCCCATCGTCACGCCGGGATCGACAACGCTGCTCATTTTGAACCCGCTGTCGGCGGCGCGCTCTTGGCCGTCGCCCCGTCCAAGTTCTCGAAAAAGCGAAAGAAGCCCGTATCTGGGGTAAGCACGAACGAGGTGGTACGGCCGTTCAACGCGTCGCGATATGCCTGCATTGAGCGGTAAAAGGCAAAGAACTCCTTGTCCTGCCCAAAAGCGTCGGCATAGGTTTTGATGCTCTGTGCATCGCCATCACCGCGCACCCGTTGGGCGTCCCGCTGCGCCTCGGCGAGGATTACGGTGCGTTCGCGCTCTGCGTTGGCGCGGACGGTCTGCGCCGCCTCGGCGCCCTCGCCGCGGTACTGTGCCGCCTGCTGCTCGCGTTCCGACTTCATGCGGGCAAAAATCGCCTGGCTGTTCTCCTCGGGCAAATCGGCCCGGCGGATCCGCACATCCACGACGTCGATGCCGAAGCTTTTTCCCTGCTCTCTCACTTCGTCGCGGATCTGAGCCATAATCGCCGAGCGCTGATTGGACAGCAAAGACGACAATGTCACATTGCCGAGCACCCGCCTCAGGCTCCCGTTAACCATGGCGTTCAGCCTCGCGCGGACGGCCGGTTCGGTGCTTACGGTCTGATAAAACAACAACGGGTCGCTGATCCGGTACCGAGTGTAGGTGTCGACAACGAGCCGCTTCTGATCGGAGACGATGACTTCTTCCGGTGGCGGCTCGAAGTCCAACAGGCGCTTTTCGTAGAATATGACGTTCTCGAGAAACGGCCGCTTCATCTTCAAGCCTGGCTCGCGAATGACCCGTCGCGGCTGACCGAATTGCAGGACCAACGCCTCCTCGATCTGGTCGACAATGAAGACCGGCGAGGTCGAGCGGATCACGACGGGGATGCCGAGGACGACCAAAACGATCGCCACGGCGATAAGAACGCGGCGGTTCACGGCGACCTCCTCACTGACGCCGCAACGGCGCGACTGGGGGCACCGCAGCTGCGCCGCCCGAGCTGGTCGTCGGGGCGCTGGCCGGAGGCGGCGCTGTGGCGTTTCCGTTGGCGCTGCCGAGCGCCGGCAGGGGTAGGTAGGGAAGGACGCCGCTCTCGCCTTGCGCGGATTTGTCGATAATCACCTTATTGCTGTTCTTCAGGATCTCTTCCATCGTCTCCAGGTAGATGCGCTGCTGCGTCACGTCCTGCGCCGCCTTGAATGCCCGATAGACCGAAATGAAACGATCGGCATCTCCTTGAGCCTGGTTGATGATCTGCTGGCGGTAGCCCTCCGCTTCCTGTTTGATTCGCACGGCGTCGCCGCGCGCTCGTGGGATGATATCGTTGCGATACGCTTCGGCCTCGTTGCGTAGCCGCTCGCGGTCGGCGAGCGCCCGTTGCACGTCGCGGAATGCGTCGATGACCGGATCCGGCGGGTCGACCCTCAGCAGCTGTAATTGAGTGACCTCGACACCGGCGCGATAGGCATCAAGAATGCCTTGGAGAAGGTGCTGCGTGTCCGTCTCGATCTTGCCTCGCCCTTCCGACAGCGCCTGGGCGATGGGTGTCTCGCCGACTACTTCGCGCATCGCGCTCTCGGCCGCGGATTTGACCGTGGCGTCCGGGTCCCGGATGTCGAACAGATAGGCTTGCGCGTCCTTGATCACCCAGAAGACCGTAAAGTTGATGTCCACGATGTTTTCGTCACCGGTCAGCATCAGCGCTTCTTCCGGCACTTGACGGGTTCCCCCGCCGCGAACGGTCGTCCCTTCTCCGGAACGATAGCCAATCTCGGTCCGGTTGACGCGGGTGACGCTCGGCGTGAGCACCTTCTCGATCGGGCTCGGAAGATGGTAATTGAGGCCGGGCTGTGTCGTTCGATTGTACGCGCCAAATCGCAGCACGACCCCGACCTCATCAGGCAGCACACGGTAGAAGCCGCTTGCCAGCCAAATAACGACGATCGCGATCGCTATTATGGCAATGCCGGCGCCGGTCCCAAACCCCCCTGGCAAGACGCGCCGGAATCGATCCTGGCCACGCCGCAGCAGCTCTTCGAAGTCGGGGGGTTGCGGGCCGCGCCCGCGAGGGCCCCCACCGCCATGATTGCCGCTCCAAGGACCGCCGCCGCGCGGGCCGCTGCCCCATGGCCCACCGCCCTGACTTTGCCAGAACATCGACCTCGAACCTTTCCGCGATGTTGCGTCGGGACCGTTTCCGATGCGGCCCGGTCCCTGACGCTAGCCGCGCCTGAGATGGGCGACCCGATAGAGAGCGTTCGCGGGTGTTGTCAAGTCGGGTCGCCCGTCCCAAATCCCGTATACCCGGCGGCGCTGATCGCCTGGCTGGTACGGACCGAATGCTTTCTCGCATAACCGGCCGGGCTCTTACCCGACGGCTATTCTGCCTCAACCGGCGCTCCGAACCAAGCGCCGCGATCAGACCACCTGCTGGGGGGCGCCGCCGAAGCGGAGAAAACGAGATGAGCGTCGTCACCGAACGACAAATCCTCGATGCGTTGGGTCATGTTGCCGATCCCGACAAGAGCAACGACATCGTCTCGCTCGGCATGGTCTCGGGCCTGGTCATTCGCGACGGCAATGTCGCCTTTGCGATCGAGGTCGAGCCCGAGCGCGGCCCACATCTCGAACCACTACGCAAGGCGGCAGAGAAAGCGGTGGAGGCGCTGCCCGGCGTGCTGTCGGTGACGGCGGTGCTGACGGCGCAGGCGCCTGCTGGGGGACGCACCGCCCCTCGTCCGACAGGACAGGCCGCTGGACGGGCGCCCCGCGGCGTTGTGCCGGGGGTCCGCGCAATCGTTGCAGTCGCCTCGGGCAAGGGAGGCGTCGGCAAGTCGACGGTGGCGGCCAATCTCGCGCTCGGGCTCCGGGCGAACGGGCTGCGCGTCGGAGTACTCGATGCCGACATTTACGGGCCCTCGATGCCGCGTATGCTCGGGATCTCCGGGCGGCCTCGTTCGCGCGACGGCAAGACCTTGATCCCGATGGAGAATTTCGGCCTGCGCTGCATGTCCATGGGGTTTCTCGTGCCCGAGGACACGCCGATGATCTGGCGCGGGCCGATGGTGACGAGCGCGCTGCAGCAGATGCTGCGCGAGGTCGAGTGGGGCGAGCTCGACATCATGATCGTCGACATGCCGCCCGGCACCGGCGACGCGCAATTGACGATGGCCCAGCATGTCCCGCTCGCCGGCGCGGTGATCGTCTCGACGCCGCAGGACATCGCGCTGCTCGACGCCCGCAAGGGGCTCGGCATGTTCGAGAAGGTCAATGTGCCAGTGCTCGGCATCGTCGAGAACATGAGCTATTTCATGTGCCCGCATTGCGGCAGCCGCAGCGAGATCTTCAGCCACGGCGGCGCCCGCCTCGAGGCCGAGCGGCTAGGCGTCGAGTTTCTCGGCGAGGTGCCGCTCGATCCGGCAATCCGCGAGACGTCCGACGGCGGAACGCCGATTACCGTTTCCTATCCCCTCAATCCGCACGCGCTCGTCTTCCGCCATATGGCGGCCCGCATCTGGGAGAAGGTCGCGGGCGCTGATGTCGAGCGCCGAGCGCCGCCGCGAATCATCATCGAATAGGCGCGGGCCGCTCCGGGTGCCGCAGCAACCCCATCAGCTCGCGCCATTCCCGAACCGAGAGGCCGCTCGATGCTTGGTCTACCTGCTCACCCGCGAGCAGCCGCCGGATCACGGCGAGGCCGGTCGCGGAAATCAACGCCGCATTCATCCGGTATTCGAGAAAGGCGGCGTGGGCCATCGGCACCCAGCGCGCGAGAGTGTCGAGGATCACACCGGCATAGGCTCGGATCTCGTATTGCGCGTGAGGATCGGCGCGCAGAGAAAGAAAATGCATCAGATTGTGTAGATCGGTCTTCCAGTACCACTGTGTGTAGAAGCCGAGCGATAGATTGATGCGGGCAAGTTCGCGAGCGAGGCCCGGTCGCGCCGGGTGGAGCGGCGTGCCCGCGGCGTCTTCATTCAACAATTCGGCGTAGCCGCGATAGGCCCGCGCGGCATGGTCGCGCAACAGATCAAGGACCTGCTGCGCCGTCGCCGGGTCGAGCACCTCGTCGCGCCCCTGCGCATTCGTTGTCGACTGTGCCGCCAGGTGCTCTGGCCGCGGCAGATAGAACTCATTATCGAGGATCGAGTATCGCGCCGAATACTCGTTCACATTCGCCATGCGATGCCGAATCCATTGCCGGGCAACAAAGATCGGCAATTTCACGTGGTATTTGATCTCGCACATCTCGAACGGCGTCGTATGACGGTGGCGCATCAGGTAATTGATCAGCCCTCGATCCTCGCTGACCTTGCGCGTTCCGCGCCCATAGGAAACGCGGGCTGCCTGCACGATTGCCGCATCGTCACCCATGTAGTCGACGACGCGGACAAAGCCGTGGTCGAGCACCGGTAGTGATTCGTACAGGATCTCTTCGAGCGCCTGCACAGTAGCGCGGCGCGTTGGCCGGATCTCGCTGCGCTGGCTCACGATCTCGTCTTGTTGCTCTGTCCTGGGCCGCATCTGGCGCGACGTCCGTTTTGTTAACATATTCGGTCGCACGTTACCTCAGACCATGACGTTCGCAGAACCGAAGCTCGAATTGTCCACCGGGTTATCCCCGACAAGTTCGAGTTTTCCACCGATCAGGCTGCATTTTCGTTCAACTACCCCCAGGAGCCCCGCGATCCACTGGAGGTTCTTGCTGCTGGCGCTCGCTGAAAATCCAGTCGAAACCAAGTTTGTCGAGAACCTCGCCCAGCCGGGCGGCAACATCACCGGCATGCCGGCGTGGGCGCAGAGTTCGAGCTGATCATCAACATGAAAACGCGAAGGCGATCGGCCTGAATGTGCCGCGGCATTTCTCGCCCGCGCCGACGAGGTGATTGAATAGCGCTCTACGCTGCCCGCAGTTCGTCAGGAACGAAGTCGGAGCCCGTCCCGCCGATGACGCTCAGCAGTGCCGCTGCCCAAGCGTGACCCCTTGTCTTATTCGGTAGCGGTTACGGTACATACCGATGTCGTGTAATCATCAGCCTTCGTCGTGTCGCGGCCCAATTGCACTTCCATGCCAGTCAACTGACAGATCCTGCCTGGGTTTCGGGTTAGGCTCACTTTGCCGGTAAACGGTGCTCCATTGCTCCAGCTAACCGCGATGGTGGCTAATCGCGTCCCGTGCTTGGAGTTGTCAGGGATCTTGATCTTCGACGGAGTGATCGTCATCACCAATTTCGGAGCCGGTTTGTGGCTCCCTTTCGTTTGACAAATCAGGCCGGCTCGACCGTCATGCCCGACCGCGACATCCGCGGGGGTGGCGACCGTCATGCTCGGCATGGCAACATGCCCTGGCTGCGCGGCCCAGGCTGACGATGCCAGCAATATCCCGGCGAACCCGACAAGCTGTTTCATCGGAAAATCCTTTCCTCAGACCGGCCACTGCGGCAGGAAAGCCAGCGGAGGCAGTTTAGCCCAAAGGACAGCAGCATTCGCGAGTCTAATGATCGGCTGACTGGAGACTAGACCAGCCCAGGGGCGAGAGCTGGCTTCAAGAGACCAAGCACCACAACAACCCGCTCGCTGCTATCCTCACCCGACATCACGGAGTGCTGTGTGGCCGCCCCGGACCCGCAGCGTCTGTAGAAAAGTGCCGTGACCCTGTCCAACCAAGCGTTGTTGCGCCCTTACCATGCGCGTAGCCGGTGGAGCCTGGCCGCCGCGGGGATCGCTTTTCTCCTCGCCGGGGCCGCTGCTCACGCGCAGACGGACGAAATCCAGGTCTATGATGCCGAAATCAATGACCCAGGACAGTTCAGCCTGCAGTTGCACAACAATTATACACCGATCGGGCGAAAATTACCTGATTTTCCCGGAAGCATCCTGCCGAACCACACGTGGAGCGGTGTCCCCGAATGGGCCTACGGCGTCGTCGATTGGCTCGAACTTGGTGCTTATGCGCCGGTGTACTCCTGGACTGGCAACGGGCGCGTTTTGATCGACGGAGCTAAGCTGCGCGCCGAGTTCGTCGTCCCGCACGCGGCGCAACGAAGCTTCTTTTACGGCGTCAATTTCGAGCTCAGCTTCAATGCCCGCTATTGGGAGCCGACCCGCAAGTCTGGTGAGATCCGGCCGATCATTGGGGGCCGCATCGGGCCAGTTGATCTGATCACCAATCCGATCCTCGACACCTCCTTCCAGGGCTGGGCTCACTCGATTTCGCGCCGGCCTCGCGGATCGCCTATAATTTTTCCGAAAGCAGGGCCATCGCAGTCGAGCACTATGCCAATTTCGGCCCGCTCAGCCATTTCGAGCCGCCGATCCAGCAGTACCAGGCGCTGTTCGCGGTGATCGACTATAGAGGCGAGCCGGTAAGCATCAAATTCGGCGTCGGCCACGGCTTCATTGCGGCGTCCGATCCTTTAATCCTCAAGCTGATCCTGTCACACAATTTCTGAGCCGGCGCGGTTCCCAATATTTATCGCCGTCGCGGGGAGAACCGGCGCTGTCCGAGGTCCATCTCGGACCAGCGTTTCCCGGTGTTCACCTCCGTCTGATCGAACGCGCATGTCTGGGCGAGAACTCACTACACGGGTAATGCACTAGAGCTTTGCGTGGTTTGGTCGGATGGCACATCTTGCTGGACGTTCGAATGACCCCAACCTGACGGCCTGCTGACGGTTTGCGCATATGCTCAAACGGCTACGCTCGACGCAGGGGGTCCATTGGCAGCCATCCTGATGTCCTCGCCGGGAAGCCGAGATCGCTTCGTGACGGTTCTCGCGCGTGGTGCCAACGCCGGCAGCGTACGCCGGCTCGTACGCGATTGCAGCGGCGCCGTTGCAGTGGAATTTCTAATCGTGCTGGGTCCGATGCTTCTCCTGCTGCTCGGCATCTTCGACATCGGTCTCGCGATGCTGACCGAAGCGAGGATCAATTTTGCGGTGGAAGCTGCCGCGAAATGCGGTGCCATTGGTGCAACGTGTGCCTCGCTACCCCAGACTGCGGCTTACGGGGCTTCGATCGCGGGGCTGCCGGGCCTCGATGCGTCAGGTTTCTTGGTCACGACGGCAACGTGTGGAATCAATGTGACTGCAACCTACGCCTATACTGGAGTGGTCCTGCCGGCCATCACCCTGAGCGCCGGTGCCTGTTACCCTATCGGGTGACCTCGGCTGGCCGGGCGCATTGGAATACCGGCTGACGCGGTTTCGGCGGCTCAAACAGTATCTTTCGCAGGTGATCGCTCGGTGTGAGCGATTAGCGGGGGAGGCTGAGCGCATCCAAGAAGCAGAAGCCAACGTGGGTCGCGGAGGGCGATCACGATAGCTCGATGCGATCAGCGCCCCACCAGCTCAAGACTTCGTTTACGATGATGATGGTGCGATCGGTCATCTTTGCACGCTCGGCCCAGTTCAGCGATTTTGTCTCGCACCTCGACTGGGCTTCGGCACAGGCGGTTCGCGATCTCTTTTATCGGCAACTCGCGGGTGAGCATGTTACCGAGGTCAATGAGATCCATCTCGGACCAATACGTCCCGGTGTTCTCGCGCGCCTGATCGCAGGCAGCATATTTGTGCGAGAACTCACTGCGGGGGTAATGCATCAGGGCCTTCGCCCGCAGCCATTCAGCGGCCTCGGCGAAAGTCTCCATCTTGCCTTCGGCGTCATATCCGTTCAACGGATCACCGAGCTTCACATCGATACGGCCATCGCATGACCATGAGATCGACGCGTTGATCTCGCTCGCGCGAAGATCGCTCAGGATTGCTTCGACATCGAGGCCATCGGGGCTAGGTGTGCTCATACCGCACCAACGCGACTCGTGCTCAAACGTTGCCGCGGTAGTGATCCCTGCGACAATGCCGCGGTAACGTGACGCTCGCTGCATGTGTGGCCGCGTCCGTCTCTTCTCCGACGTGGGTGGAATCGCGGTCTTCTTCTCGATCCCACTGCATCGGGCCGACCGACCCCGGTGGGGCGCGGGAAATCTTAAGGCCCGATGAGCGCAAGCTGACGCCGTCGCCTCAACGGCCTGCGGCAAGAGAAGCCGGCCCTCTATGCGGCTATCATAACGCTTTGACCGGAGCCGGGATGATAGGGCGATCAGGTGCTGGGAAAGATGTTTCCACACTCAGTACGAAGGAGGCGGTGGCAAAGGGGGCGGCACCGGCGGCGGTGGAGCAGAAGGATAGGCATAAGGTGTAGTAGGAGGCGGCGAAGGAGGCGGATAGGCATAAGCCACAGAGGGAGGCGGTGGCGGGGGAGTTGTTGACGCAAGCCCCGCGCCCGTCCCGCTCGCAGCACCGATGATCGCGCCAGGGACGCACCCTACGCCAAGAAGAGGGGCGGTAACGGCAGCGCCGATACCGCAACCTACCGCCGCTCCACCGACAGCGCCTTCGGTCGCATTAGTGCCGGGATTGGGGGTGCAGGCCGCAAGCGCGAGTAGTGTTCCCGCGCTCAGAATGATCCTCATAGCGTTTTTTCCCTCATGGCCTCAGCCGCGTTCGACGGGTGTAGTGGCCACGCCCAACACACCTGAGAGCGATAAGATGACGATGATCAGAAGGAGACGAGCGCGCCCTATCGAAAGAGCTTAGCGACCAGTTGCATGTGCAAAATGCGCCCGACGGCGAGCAACAGCACCAAGGGCGTTGCAAGTTTTAATCACCGCCATTTCCATATGGTCTAACCATTAGGGGGAGTGGAGGTTCCCTTGCTTCAAAAAATGCTTCGTATACGTAATTCCACAACGTATTATTCGAATGCGACCGAGCAGTGCGGGGAGTTGCACAATCGGATGCCCGTGATCCCGGGGGATAAGTAGCCCGAGCTATGCACAGGAATACGGAGAAGGCATAGGCGAGCGTAGTATGACATGAATTGTCACATACCCAACCGCGAAGTGTCACATATCTCTCGAAGAGTTAACCATAACTACCAAAATCCAAGCAAAAACAGCCCATTAGCGCTTGCCTATATTCTAGGCAAATCCATAAGAATCGAATTATTGCACCGGCTTCTACTAGTCCGATTGTGAGTTATCAACAAAGCTGTCCACCGTTTTAGTGGAGCGATCCCGCTAACCGCAATTGACGTGCCCGTCGCCTCGTTGGCGTGTTCGAGCTCAAAAGATGGTGCCGAGGCTGCGGAGTGAAGAGCCGAGCGGTTGTGTCGATCAGTGGCGCGGGCAGGAAGCCGCGAGCCTGGAACGACTGGTGTCGGTCAACGTTCCTCGATCTGGAGCGCGTCGTAGGCTTGCCGCTCGGCAGGCACTCTCCGGTTTGCGTCCGAGATGCAAAGGTTGCGTCGGTATAGCAGGGTCAAGGCCAAGCGCAACCCGTCGCGCGTGCCTTTCCCGCCCATCTCACAAAAGGCCAATTTTCGCGGTAGGGTGCAACAGTCCGTTGGAGCTGTTTTCAACTTATTTCTAAAGGCATAGCGAGATGTGGCGGCGGGCCGCCGATCTTCGCGGTTAATTCCCGGTTCGGCGCATTTGATTCCCGATAGGGCCGGCGCGAATTCCCGATTAGCGATGCTACGGGAATTAGCTCCCAAGGGCTTGTTTTACCTAAACTATTTTCTTGCGGAAATAGCGTTGGTGACGGGAAAATCGAAAAAAATCCCGGTTCGACGGGAAAAACCGCGAATTTTACCCCTGCCGGCCGGTGGCATACGCTCCGATAACGGCTCCGATCTGCGTTGCCCCGGCCAGGCGGACCCTAGGGGCACTATCCGGATTGTTTGGCGGCCGCGACTGAGCGGCTCAAGCGCTCGCGAGCCATTCGCACCATCGGGTCGCCCTTGGGCAAGGCCGAGAGTTGGCGCTCGAGCCGAGCACGAAGCGCCGGCGCCTCTAGAAACTGGCGATCCGTCCAAAATCGCTTGGCGGGTTCGAAATAACCGACGGTGTCGAGAAACGCGACAGTGAAATAGTAGCTCTCGGGCAGCGACTCGCTCGCTGCCCGCGCCAAGATCTTGCCGTCGGCGGCGATCGCGGTAGTCAGGCACCAGTCGGTGAGCCGGCCGAGCTCCTGCGCGGCGCGGCGGCGCTGATCGGGGCGCATTTTGGGCCAGCCGAGCTGGAAGAGGATTGCGACGTCGTAGTTGTTGTGGCTGGTCAGACCGTTCTCGTCGAGCCAACCGTTGGGATACCGGTCGTCGCGGATGCTCATCAAGGTGTCTATCAGTTCCGGCCAATACTCGATCTTGCCATCCAGGTACCGCGCCATGTGAAAAGTGAGGCTGAGATCGACCGTTCGCACTCGGCGCCCGTCGATCAGGTAAATGCCCCCGAAGAAGCCGCTGATCGGATCTTGCCATTCGGCGACAAACTTGCGAATGACGGCTTCGAGCCGCTTATCCCAAGGATAGTTCGGCGGACGGCGCCACAAAATCAGGCGAAGGAGATCAGCTGTCGCGAAGTTGAGCTCTTTGCGACGATCGATACCGTCCTCTGCCAGGCTGGATACCAGCAAATTGTCGAGGTAATCCTTCAGCCGCCGCGGGTCATTCATGCGGTCGAGAAAACGCGGCGGCCTGCCGCGATCATCGAAATCGGGTGCGAGCATATGGTCGACCGACTCATCGAGCTTCAGAAACCAGACATCGGTGCAGATGCCAAAGCTGCCGTCTTCGCCCGGAGGCACGATGCCAGGCGGTGCGGCGCCAAGGGCACGGAGCCGGTCGAAGGTCGCGCGGATACCGTGTGCGTCGGCGGTATACTCAAGCCGCCACCGAAGCTCGCGTAAGACCTGACGCAAGCAAGAGGTGTCGCGACCACTGGCCTCCTCCCGATCAAGGCGGACTCCCAATGCTTGGATTTCGGGCTCTATCGCCCGACGAAGCTCCGCTGTCCCGGGAAAGCAATTTGCCAACGCGATTTGTGGGGTCCACCCCACCGGAGCGGGAGCCGTGACGGCGGGATTCGTCACGTAGATCAGCTTACGAGATTGCGGCTCTCTCATTGGTTCTTGCGGGGAACGGTGCCCGCTTCTTCCGGGCACGCTCTCTCCGGCGCTCGGGCACGCCCCCCATCCTTTGCGAATGTTTGCGCTCAGGAGTATGGACAGGCCTCCGCCCTGCTATCGCGTCTTCTTCGACATCCTGCTCGCGCTGGGTCCAAAACTCGGATCGCGGGTAACGTGCGAGCCGCACCGGCCGCCTGGCGAGCCACTCGTCCAGCGATGTGACCGGCAAGGTCAATTCGTCACCATCATAATCCGGTAAAAAAAGGACGCTCAGGCGGCGCTTGTCGCTCGGCCAGACGATCTGGAGGCGGCGGATCAAATTACCCGCCGCGCGTTTGCCGTTACGATCAACGCGGCGAGGCAGCTCGGAGATCCGAGTGACACCGCGAGTGAACATCTTGTGACCGTGGAGCTGACGGACATCGGCTATAGGAAAAGAGCCGGGCTCGGGGGGAAAGCAGAGCTCGAAGCGCGCCGTTTCGGGCTCGATGATGCGCACGACAAAATGGTCCTTGCCGAGCCGGAAGCGCGCGTCGGAGCCGCTCACCGAAATGGGTTCGCCTGTGGTATGCACCGACCATACGATCGTACCCGAGACTTACGGGGCCGATTTCATCCTGGATCAGCACTTGGCGCCCGATTAGCGTCGCCCCACGCCTGATGGAGCCTGTCGGTTTTCCGTAAGTGGCGGAAAGATCGAAAACCGCCCATTTACATTGCCCGTCGACACAACTGCCGGTGATCGGCGCTCGTGCGGTTGGGATCTGATTGCACCCGTCGATGACCAAAGTGTTGTGCCCGGCGGTGTGGCTACGGTAATACTGCCAGCGTGATCCGGATCTGCCGTCCGCGCCGTGATCGAAATAGCCAGGCAGATCATAGTCGTCCGAGCCTAGCTCTATTACCCATCGTTGTCTTGCTCCATCAACAATAAAACTGCCGGCATCCGCCTGGGCGTGTAAGATCACCTCTTCCGGACGCAGCAACGTTCCAGCCTCGCCGCTACAAGCATTTCCCCCTTTGATTGCAAGGTAAATCGGACGGGCTGTCGGATCTTTCGACCACGTGTTTCGGAAACACGCGAGATTACCGCTGTGAAAAACTTTCCCCGTCGGAGGCTCGGTAACATTCCGATAAGCCTTGGGCCTGTCCGCCCAGATGACATTAAATGGAAGATACCAACCCTCATACGCGTCGACGAGTTGCGCGTCCATCGCCCGCTTGAAGCGGTGAGCAAACCACGCCAGCGGCGAAGTGTCCAAGCGATCTTCCGAATCGGCGAAATTGAATGCAGCTCCGAAGGGTCCGACGGTATGCAGCGCAAAGTCACCTGTGTGCGCGAAGCCCGGCCGATCGGCGAGACCAAAGCTCTGGCCGAATGTGCTTTCGAACGCGGCGACCATTAAGCCAGCATAGCGCATCGCGAGAGACCAATAGCTGGGTCCCTCCGGCCATGCCCCATCCGGGGCGAGAGCTTCGAAAACACGCCAGGATGACAAGAGGCTTTTGCGGATTAGTTCCACCGAGGCGTCAGGATATCGCTCCAGTACCGCAAGCGACGCGACGAGGATCCCCGAATTTGACACAAGTGTGCAATTGTCGCGGCGCTTTGGCCATAACGTGAATTTATCATTGTACGCTGTGAGCGCCGGTTCGAGCACGTGCCGGAATAGGGATTCTTCGATGACCTGCCGCTCTTCATCCGAGAATTGGTCATAGAGCCAATCATAGGCAAGCGAGACCGCAACTGCGATTTCAGCGCAATCGAGAAACGATTTGATTACCGGCCGCACTTTCCAGCTCGTCGCGCTGGTATACCCCGACAACGCGATGCGCGCAGCACGTAGTGCCTCTTGTCTCGCCGTTCCATCACTAATCAATGCGAGGAAGGAAGTGTGTATCAGCTGGCGAGCCTGACGCTTGATCCTGCTGCGGAGTTCTCCTTCGGACCAGAGCGACCCCGTCTCTCGAAGAGTTGTTTCCAAACGCGCGAGCAACTTCGGATTCCTGCGCGCGCTTGCGAATGCGGCTCATTGCGCGATTGTCGAACAATAGATATGGATGTCGGGACTTAAACTCCGCGATCGCGGCTTCGACAGAGCCGAAGTCGGGGCCGCTCCCCTCATTTGCCTCAAGATATCGTGCGTTATCAAAAGGCAATCGAACTCCTCTAGTCGAGGCATTGCGGTTGCCGAAACCAAGCGTGCAGTGTGAGTGTGATCCTCGACCGTTTTTCGCAACCGCCAGCCCTTCAAATGCGGCGGACTTGCGGCGCGGTCAAGCATCTTATGCGCCAGTGGTAACAAAATGTATCGAATTGCGGATATCTTTTAAGACTGACGCAGCCTACCTCACGTCGCGGCGAGAAGCTTGGCTAGAAACTCGTCCTTCCAAGCAGCCAAGTTGAATTTGCTGCGCAAGGATACTTGGGGTGGTCCCTTTGTATCAGGTTCAGCGCCATGTGGCGCAGAATCGCAAGATCATAGGTGCTATTGCCGTAGCGGTTTCTCGTCTGGTCCTCGTTCATCACGACGTTCGAGACGGCGACATACTGCCCAAGAACAGCCCTTTGACGTTCTGATCCAATACCCTCAGCATCCGCGTGCGGGCGAACGCGTTGCCGTGGTACGTCGA
>Ga0306920_100003652_pt1 | contig 19565 bp, 19 predicted proteins | sample flu12Cox44000170_FD_204666 | JGI IMG/M metagenome (GOLD analysis project Ga0306920, IMG submission 204666) | Lab enrichment of tropical soil microbial communities from Luquillo Experimental Forest, Puerto Rico - flux4day.12C.oxic.44.000.170 (v2)... | ecosystem: Environmental > Terrestrial >... | reverse complement strand
AGAACCGGGACGCTGGATGCGCCGTACATTTCTACGGAAACGGCGGAACGAAGTTTCTCATAAAACGCGGATCACAGCATCATGTGAACGGCTGCTATGCATCGCATAGCCGATTGCATTATCTGGCGTGTCATACCACAGCCGACCGAATGGCAGCACATCCGAAATCAGATCGACGCCGGTATTAACGTCTTTTTAACACTTTTTCGCCCAGATTTAATTAACGCTCATTGCCAAGGGGGGTTACGCTCACCGGCAGGTTTCTAATTTAGTAACCGTCGAAAATTTTCACAATTGTTCTGGGGGGAACAGCCGCCCTTCACGCCTGTCGGGTGTGGGGGGCGGTAATTTTTTGATTCCAACGCCTAATTCCCCCATAAGCCTTAAACGTCGTTAACGCTTTTTCGTGCGCTTGCTTCGCGCTTTCTTTTTGTGGCCGCTGCTTCCCTTCGGCTTTGCGTAATCCGGGAACGCCGCTTCATCGGCGACAATCGTCTTGATCACTTCGCCGATGTCTGATCGCAGTAGCCAATCGACCGCGATGCGGACAAACTTCGACGTATCCAGGATCGCGCTTCGCTCCACGATTGCATTGATTCGCTCTTCCTGATCTGGCCGTAGCCGAATGTTTACGATTTTTTTGGGCATTTGTTCCTCTCGATTCGCTTCGCTGTCGTTCGACGTAATACGAAACCTTCAGCCTGTCACATCTTTTTCTGACAAATCTTTTTGAATTATCTGGGTCAAATATTTGGTCTTGACTTTCGTAATACGTTTAATATTGTAGACCATACACTAAAATACAACCAATTGGCAATGAAATATAATATCAATGTTATGAAATCGGTTTGGCGTCGGTTGCGCAAACCAGAGCAAGTCACGCTCGATGCAATTGGCTCGCAAAGGGCCGTTTACAGCGAAGCAATCGATAAACCGGGCCTTGCGGCTTTGGGTTTTTCCTTCCTCAGCCCGTCGGGAGGGCCTTGGAGGGGTTCGTCCCGGCGTCAATTACAAGCGGAGTCACAACATGAGTACAACTAGTTGCCACACAATTACGCTCGGGATGCTCCTCTGCGAAGCCGACGTTTATGACAGAAAAGGCGAGAAACGGGAAGCCGCCAAGATCAGAAGGTGGGTCGCTGATTTGCTAAGCGAGAAATCGAAGATCGTCAGATCGGTTTGGCGACGGTTGCCGGTGAAACTGACGGTCGAACGTAAAAGGATGGCGTAGCTATGACGCCCCTGTTATTAACTGCTGACGGAACCGGTGCGGCTGCAGCCTCTTTGATGATGCTTCTCATCGGCGGCTGCTTAATCGGCGTGGCGTTCTACTCCTTGCCTTCGTTCATCGTTGGCGAGGGCGACCAAACCGTTGGCGTCTTGCTGGTTAATCTGTTCTTCGGCTGGGCTATGCTCGGTTGGTTGGGCTGCTTGATTTGGGCGATATGGTACCTCGTCCGACGGCAGGGAGACGAGCTAATAGGGCCCAATAGCAACGACTTTGGGTCGAAGGAATCTTCCTGCGGGTTTGTTTCTCTCACCCCGCCGGGGGGTTCCGGGGGGAACTACCCCCGGCGTCAATCATGAGAAGTAATCGTGAGACAAGGCAATGAAAACGCTTGCGGGCAAAATTGCTAGAGAACTAACGAAGGCGAGCCATTGCGCCGTTTACGAACCCGACTTGTCCCGTGTATGGCCGCACAACGGCATACGACGTGAGGCTCTAGTCGCTGAGTTCGCGAAACAGCGCGGCTGGCGCGTTCGCTTCTACAAGGACGGATTCTGCGCCATCTTCGACGAATGGTCGCCGGAGGAGCGCACGTAGACGTCATGCGGCTGTTCCCCAGAACTGCTAGTGACTTTGGGTCGAGGGAAGCTTTTGAGGGTTTGCCTTCGCCCCAACCCCCACTGGGAGGCTAAAATCATGAAAACAAACAACAAATCCAACAAACCGTTCATCGGCTGGAAAACCTGCGAGCAAAGCTTCTATCTGGACGGCATGGCGATCTCGTATGCAGACGCCCTCCGCCACTGGAACGCTGGCACTGCAATTTTCCTGGCGTTTGCAGAGGAACGAATCAAACTGGTCACTGATTTCCCGTTATGCGCGAGGGCAATGGGATGGGTGGCTGACAACGAGGCAAGCGCAACTGCTTAAAGGCAGGTTCAGAAAAGGTCAGAATCGAACGCTGAGGGAGTAAATTCGCGTTTTCCTGTCGATCAGGGGGGCGGGATCCGAGTCTTAAGCCATCGCTGCCGTTTGGGGCTTTTGCTTTCTTCACCCAAGCGGCAGCGTGAAAGACGATCTCCCCTCACCGGGGGGCAGGGTTAATTCTGCAATAAATCGTTAAGATGCCGTTCGCTATCATAGCAGGAAGTAGGTTTCAAATACCGCAACGCGAGGAAAAGACTGAAAGGAAGCTTCAATTCGCCGTTAGCGTGGCGGCAAACCCAATCGGATTCAACCGCGGCCGGTCTGCGGAGCTTGTTACGCTTGCGTTAGCGCGTGCGCCTTTAGTTCTTCCAGCGTGACGAACTCAAGCGCAGAGGCGTGTGTTGCTTCCAGATCGACAGGCGCCGCGCGATTGTGATCAAGCGCGCTTTTCCAGCGTGTGACGCACACGCACCACTTGTCACCCGGCTTCAATCCGGGAAACCCCCACTCTGGACGCGGCGTGACCAAATCGTTTCCATCCAGCACGGAGAAATCCAAAAATTCCTCGGTGACCTGCACGCAAACCGTGTGTTGGCCCACATCCTCTGGTCCTGTTCGGCAATAGCCGTCGCGATAAAAACCAGTCGTCGGATCGCGACAGCAACATTTCAATTCCGTTCCCAAAACATTCGTCGGCATACCGCAAGTTCAGCCAATTTTTCCTGCTGTCATGTTGAGCGAAGCGCTGCAACGAAATGCGAAGCATTAGGCCAGGCTTTCGAACAACTCAATTTTTCGATCCGAGCAATCCAGAAACGATCGGAGATTGAAAGCCTGGCCTCGCCCCGAAAGCTTTCGGTGCCGCGTTGCAGCTCCGCTCAGAATGACATCGGCAGATGGATTATGATACTTGTAAGGCTACTCAAGGAGAAAAGAATGCCGATCCGAGCGACGTACGTGCACACCAATTTGATTGCCAGAGATTGGAAAAGGCTGGTCCAATTCTATCGCGACGTGTTCGGATGCGAACCTAAGGGTCCCGAACGCGATTTGTCTGCGGCGTGGCTTGACAGAGTGAATTCGGTTCCGAACGCAGGTCTCCGTGGCGTTCATCTCCGGTTACCTGGATACGACGATGATGGGCCTACGCTCGAAATCTTCAGCTACGATCAGTTGATCGAACGCGAACTACCGAGAGCTAACGAGTGCGGATTCGGCCACATTGCATTCGCGGTGGACAACGTGGATGAAGCGCTACAAGCAGTGATCGCAGCCGGTGGGGGCGCGGTGGGCGAAATTGCCACCGCGGAAGTAAAAGGCGTCGGTCTGATTCGTCTGGTTTATGCGCGCGATCCTGAAGGTAACATTGTCGAGCTGCAGAAGTGGACTTCGAACCGGAAACTGTAATGGTCTCGTGACTAGGCAAACCGTCATTGCATACTGGCTCATCCCGTCCGAGCCGGCATACAGCTTCTTTCAGCGAATCATCAACGATCTCGCCCGCCGATACGATGCGCCTGTTTTCGAGCCGCACGTGACGGTTCACGTTGGAGAAGATCAGGTTGATGCAGCTGAAAAAGCACTTGGGGAAGCAGCGCTCGAATGCGAACTCATCGGGTTGACACCGCTTGGAATTGATCAGTCCGATGAGTTTATCAAAACGCTGTTTGTGCGATTCGCCATGAGCACAGAACTGCGGAAAATCAGTGGCATCATTCGCAATGCTGCGCACGATTCATCCCAGTACGAACTCAAACCACACTTGAGTCTGCTCTACAAGAAGATCGAAGCTACAAGCCGGCGCGAACTGGCCGCTTCAATCAACGTTCCGTTTTCCGAAGTGACTTTCGATGCAATCAAAGCTGTGCGCTGTGTTTCGCCTACGAAATCCGGCGCAGACGTGGAAGCATGGGGGCTGGTCGCGGCAAGAATGCTGCGATAGCGCTGTTTCAGTTTTGCATCACATGTGTGACCAAAACTGAAAAGCGCGTTCGCTTAGTATGGCAAGTGCTGAGCAGCAATGATCTGACAGCCTACAGTTCGATGATCCGGTACGGCTTTCCGGTTTTGTGCAGCGCAGGCGCTGAGACAGCTGGAAGAGCGTGTTCGGATGAATGAGAAGGACATCGCGGATTGGACAGATGCAATTGAAAAAGAAAAGTGATTCCTACAGCGGGGGTGTTCCGCTGGGCGGCGGCGACTCTGCGGGCGCCGGAATTGCAGACGCCGCGATGAGCTTCGTCTTTGCTTCTTCGAGCAGCTTTTTCTCTTCGGGATAAAGTTTGCCGTTTTCGGCAGCATCTATGTAATCCTTTGCTCCCTCGAGCTCGCTTCGCTCGACCAGCACCAGGGCAACGTAAACGGCTGCGTGCGAATCGTGCAGTTGGTCAGGCGGCAAACTTCGGACGATGGCAAAGGCCTCCGCATTTCTGCCAAGGCGATGAAGTGAAAATGCGTAGGTTACCGCGCAATTGACATCATTCGGCACACGGTCATAAGCCTCTTTTGCGAGTTGATGGGAGCGTTCCGTATTTTCACCAAGGTCCAGGCCGAGTCGCGCGAGGTCCGCCGTGATCGGTGCCTCGTTAGGCGAACTCTCATGAAGCCGTTGGAGAACTTCGTACAGTCTTGTCGTTTCGTCGTTGTCGCGATACAGCCGGCGAAGATTGTCCAGCGCTTCACGGCGCATCGTCGAATTTTCTTCGACGCGCGCCCAGAGTTCTTCGGCTTGCTTCGTTAGTTGCCATTTCGTGGCGAGCCGAGCCAGCGTAAGTTCACGTTCGGGCTGCGACCGTGCCAATTCATCGGCAGACTGCCACAGCTTTTCGAAGTCCGAGCTAGCACTGGAGCCGCTGCCAGAACGCAAGTGCCGCTCCGCGATTGCGTCATACGCCAACCGCAGGTATTCGGCGTCGCCCCAATTTCCGGTACGGGTCCGGCGTTTCAGATGCGACCAATTCTTTACAGTTGCATAAGCGTCCGCCACTGCGACGGACGCAGGCGGCGAACTCAGTCGGGTTGGCGGCAGCTTGTCGGCCCACTTCACAACCTCTCCGGCAAGTCCGTTCTGATTCATCCAGTCGATTAGCGAGGTGAGATCAGATGCATCACGCGCCGCAAACGGTTTCACTTTCTCAAGCAGTTGCCGGAATTTTTTCTCGTTTAGCTTTCGGTAAAAATTCAGGCAAAGCAGGTAATCACCGAATGTGACCTCTGGCGACATTTGGAGCTGTTGCGCAAAGCCATCCGCCGCGATGAGGTCATTGCGTTCGACAGAATCGTTAAGCAACGCTCGCAGCGCGCCAGTTCGGTACGGTGCTACACTCCTAAGTCGCTCGAGCGTATCGCGCGCGTTATTGTTCTTTTCCGCGTCTTTGGAACGAATTTGCAGTGCTGCGAGATTGAATTGGTAGAGGTCGTTCTTTGGTTCTTTGCTTACCGCAGCAGCGAATTGCTCCTCCTGCTCGACAAAATTGCCTTCTGCGCGCGCGAGCCAACCAGCAACGACATGAAAAGCTGCGCTGTCCCGATCTCTCGGAGAGAGTCGATTAAGCGCTTCGCGGGCGAGATCGAGCTTCCCAAAACGAAGTGCCGCGGAGGCAAGATTGAGTTGACTCTCCGGGTCTTTCGGCAGCAATCGCGCTATCCGCTCGCGCCATTGAACGGCGTCTTCAAGGTTTTGTTTTTCCGCTGTGTCCGCAAGGATCGACAGTCCTGCGAGAGAATCTGGATGGCGACGGGCTAATTCGTGTGCGATTTGCGCGGCTTTGCTCAGCTTTCCATCCTGCAAGAGTGTAGTTGCTTGTTGTAGCAAGCGACGGTCGTGCCAGTTCTCATACAGTTTTGAGCCGTAACCGACGAAGAAAACGCCTACCAATAAAGCGATTGCCAGTCCCGCAACCGCAACGGTCAGGCGACCTCTGCTAAACTGCCGCTGAAATGTCGCGTGTGTACCGCTACACGATTGACGGTCTCTCCCGGGTTCGGCGTGCTCGAGTTGACTCGGAATTTGCTGTGTTCCCTCGACGCCCGGCGATCCACTTCTCCCTTTCATGCACACTGTTTGCTGCGCTAATGATGAGCCGGCACTTCGATTTCTTCGGATGTGAGAGGCGTTTCGATTGGCAGAGATTGTTCCCGAAAATGCCGGCCCCAAACGTAACGTCCGAAAAGAACTTTCAGCGTGGCAGTAAGCGGCACAGCAAGGAGTGGACCGATGACTCCGCCAATTATCAAACCCCAGACAAAGATCGACACAATTACCGTCATCGGATGTAAGCCAACGTAGTTTCCCACAATCCGTGGCGCGTAGAGAAGGCCTTCCAGATTCTGTATGCCGATGAAAATCGCGGTCACAGCGATTGGGTGAATCCAATCACCCCATTGAAATGCCGCTATCAGAACAGCCGGCACCCAGCAAATGATGATCCCGATATACGGAATCATGGTGAGCACTACCACCATTGCGCCGATAACTGCCGCAAAGTTCAGACCGAGCAGTGTCAAGGCAGTGCCGATCAAAATGCCATCGACCAAGCACACAAGCAGCTGACCACGGAAGTACGCAACAACGTACGAGTTGATTTGCAGTATTACATCCGCCACTTCGTTCTTCAGCGGCGACGCGCGCAACGGCAGGTAATCTGTCCACCTTTCCTCAATGCGCGGCTTTTCTTTGAGTAGAAAGAATAAATAAACAGGGACCAGGATGAGACTGAGCAAGAACCCGGTAGCGCCGAGAAATCCGCCGATGCTTGTCTTCAAAATGTCCCAGAGCTTTCCGAGTAGAGTCGGAAGCGCTTCTTGCAATTTCGGCATTTGTTTTTCCACGAACGCTTGAATGCGCTGGCGGTCGGCGCTGCTCAATTTGGGTTGCGTCGGGGCGATTACGTCTGGGGGGGGCGCGCTGGGTTGCGGCGATGCCGTCGGACCCGCCGTCGTCTGTCGGTGGGGTGAAGGAGATGGCCCCGGACCGATCAGGAAATTAGTAAGATTTTTCGACGCGGATTTGGTCTGTCCTCCGCCCAGCAACCCGAATGTCTGGTCAAACCGATAGATCAGATCGACGATGTAATCCCGAGCCCGTTCGGTGTAGGAGGGGATCTGCCTGGCGAAATTCGCGCTCTGAACGGAGATTGTCGGAACGAGCCATGCCATTAGGCCGCCCAATGCGAAAAAGGCAATTGCGAAAAGCAGCGCAATGGCCTTGGTGCGAGTAAACGCTCCGCGAGACATTTTCGTCACCAGCGGATCGAGCAAATAGGTAAGAATTGCGGCGATCGCCACCGGGATCAGAATTGGCTGGAGAAAACTGATGACGCTGGCGCCGGCCCAGATCACGGCGGCAATGGTGACGACGAGAATAACGACGAAACAGGCAGTCAGCGCCGCCCACATCATTTTGCGTTGCCACGGCGTGGGGTAATCCTTCATCTTCTCAACACCATAGAAAGGTCGGCGTTGGATGTTCAGTGCTCGATAGTCGATATCCGATGTCAGCGCACTCGTTAGGTGGGATTGGTTTTTTCCGGTAAATTCTTGCCGATGCTCTTTTTCGTAGTCTGGATTTTGTCCGCGAGATTTTTGTTTTTCGGATCCAGCGCCAGTGCTTTCTGCCAGGCTTCCAACGCTTCGCGGGTCCGATTCAGTTTCAAATAAGTGTCGCCGATGTGTTCAAACACCACCGGGTCTTCGTGCTCTGTAGATTTTGCAGCGCGAAGCAGGTTTTCCAAGGCTCGATCAAACTGACCTTTCCGAAATTCTACCCAGCCGAGACTATCGAGATAGGAAGCATTGTTCGGTTCGGACTCTAACGCGCGTCGGATCATGGTTTCGGCTTCATCCAGATTCATGTTGTGATCCGCCCACATGTAGCCCAGGTAATTGCAGGCCTCGGCTGAGTTCTCGGGGTCGAGCGCTATGGATTTACGAAGTAAATCGGTGGCCTTGTCGTACAAACCCGCCTGTTCGGCAGCCGCTCCGTAATTGAAGTAAAACTTCGCGTTTACGAACTCATCGTCCTCGTCGAGTTGCGCTTCGTGCAACGCCTCCTCGAACGTCGCCACCGCTTGCTGGCTTTGCTTTGCTTCGCGCTGCGCGATCGCCAGATAATAAACAATCTCTGGGGCGCCTGGGAATCGGCGCCGTGCGTCGCCCAGCAATTTCACCGCGCGGTCAGCGTCTCTCAAAGGCCCCAGGAGCAACTCCGCCAACCGCACATACGTGCCGGCGTGGTTTGGATTGATTAAGAGGCTTTGCTCGTAGTTAACGGCAACCTTGGCGAACTTCGCTTTCGCTTCGTCGATCCGATTCGCGCGCTGAAGCGATCGCGCTTCTTCATCCAGCACCTGGGCCAGTAAATCGTACGGCTGATATTTCTCGGGGTGTTCTTTGATGATTTGTTCGAGCATCTCAACCGCTTTGTCTCTTTGGTTTGTCAGGACAAAGCCGGTCGCCAATTTTTCACGTGCATTTGCGTCATCCGGTTGCAGTTCGAGAACTCGCAAATAAAGCGGAATCGCTTCCTTCAGTTGCTGTGATGCTGCGTAATAATCTGCTACTTCCTTGAGGATGCCCGCATCGTCGCCCGCGTGTTCCGCCGCTCTTTTGAAAACCTCGTTAATCTTTTTCAATTCGTCAGGCTTCGGCTGCGAATCGGACTTAAAAAGAATGGCCACATAGAGCTTTCCGAGGCGTGTCCAAAAGTTGGGATCACTGCTATGAACTTTGAGGGCGCGATCCAGAGCCTCAAGTGCGCTTCTCTCTTGTCCGGCAGCGAGTTCGATTTCAACCAGGCGCTGATAACCTTCCACGTCTCCGGGATTCAGAGCGATAGCGCGATTGGCGTAATCAATCGCCTGGTCCGTTCTCTTCAGATATCTCGTGTAGATAAAAGCGAGTTGCTGATATGGCTCGGCGTTATTCGGGTTTGCTTTGATTGCATCTTTAAGAACGTCGATTGCCTGCGGAAAATCATCCTGCTGTATCAGCAAACCGGCGACGCGCGCGGCGAGTTCCGACTGGCCCGGATCGACATTGAGCACTTTGCGATACGCATCCAGCGCGCGCTCCATCTCGCCATTCTCCTCAAATCCCATTCCTTCAACAAAATACGCGAGCGCATCTGCTTTGTGCGCGGCTTGCTGTCGTAACGCGAGGTCTGCGGCCGGTTTCGAGGCAACCGAATCATCGTGGCGCGCCACGGGTTTTTTAGCATGGGCGCGAGGGACTCTTGTAGGTGAAGCTTTCGGCGCCTGAGCCTCCGCAACCGTTGCTGCAACCAGAAAACTAAGCCCGAAAAGAACTTTTCGGCAGGCGCGGCAAACGCGGTACTTTTTCTGCTCCCTCACGCTTAATCTTATCTTTCTGGCGCGAGTTCGGCAAACCAAGGCGTTAGCTTCAACTGCAAGGCAAAATGAGACCGTCCTTACAACTTGTATCGGAGTCGCTTTTTATGCCGGTGCGCCTTCATGCGTTTGCGGCGCTTGTGCTTAGCAATTTTTGCCTTCCTACGTTTTTTAAGCGAGCCCATTCAGGTTTTAGTAACTGCGATTCGATTGAATCATCTAATTCACCGCAGTGCAAGTGTAGTCGCAGATTCGCCTATCTGGTTTCTTGTGATGGCCCGGCTGCGGCCTTCTTCTTATCCTGCGTGCCGATGCCGATTTTCTTTAGAAATGGTTCGATCGATTGTTTGCGGCCCAGGAATTTTTCGATCGATTCGTTGACATCACGCGAATCGCCGGGCTCGTAAATTTCGCGGCGCAATTTCATTCCGGCTTGTTTATCGAGATAACCGTCCTTTGCCTTTTCAAAAACGGTTGCCATATCGGCGGCAATGGCGTCTGCCCAGGCGTAGCCGTAGTAACCTGCATCGTAACCGTTCAGATGACCAAAGTAGGAGACGAACGTCGTGCTCGGATCAATCGGCAAAAAGACTTTTTCCAAGATCGGGTTCGATATCGTCACGGAATCGTATGGCATCTCTTCGGGATGCGGATCGTGCAAAGCAAGGTCCAGCGAAGCGAACGCAAACTGTCGCCGATAAAGGACGCCGGCGTTTGCCAGCTTCGCGTCGTTGAGCTTCTTGACGATGTCTGCAGGAATTTTTTTGGACGGATCGCGGTAATCGGCAGCGAACGTATCCAGCACTTTCTTGTCCCAGACCCAGTTTTGCAGCATCTGTGACGGCGCTTCAACAAAATCACCCGGGACATGCGTTCCGGCGAAGCGTCCATACTTGGCGCAAGTGACAATGGAATGCAGAGCATGCCCAAATTCGTGAAAAAGCGTCTCGACGTCCTGATGGGTCATTAATGAGGGAGCATTGCCACTTGCCGGCGGGAAATTGCAGAGCAACGCAACAGTCGGTCGCTGGTATTTTCCGTTTGGCAAAAGCTTGCCGCTGATGATGTCGAATTGCGCGAAGTGATTAAATTTTCCCTCGCGCGGGAACATGTCGAGATAAAACATCCCAAGTGGCTCGCCCGTGGCTGAATCGGTGACGAGATACAGCTGGAGATCGTCAATCCATTTATTGGGCGCGACAATCTTTTCGAATTTCAGACCGAAAATGCTCTGATAAATGTTGAACATCCCGTCGAGAACTTTTTGGAACGGGAAATACGCGCGCAACGCTTCCTTATCGACGGCGTATTTTTGCTTGTTAAGCTGGTTGGTGTAATACCGCCAGTCCCACACCATGATCTTGGCGTTAGGATCATGGGTATCGGCAGCCTTCAACTTTTGCAGTTCCGCAATTTCACTATCGAATTTTGGCTGGATGCCTGTGACCAGATCGTTGATGTACTTTTCCGCATTCATGCCGGTCTTGGCCATTTTCACTTCCGTCTGGTAATCGTCCCATGATTTGTAACCAAGGCGCAGTGCGATTTCGTTTCGGAGCGCGAGCATTTGGTTCAGAAGAGAAACGTTTGTGTCTTTCGCCAGCGTTTCGCGAACGATGTACAGCTGTTTACGCGTCGCCTCGCTTTTGGCGTTCTCCAACACTGTGTTGAATTGCCAAGTGACATTCGCCATCACGGTATAAACGTCGTCGCTGGTTTTTATGCCGGGCGAGGCGAAGAAGCTTTCCGGAAGACCATCAAGATCGGCTTTGCTGAACATGACCGGAGCGTTGGATTTAACGATGTTAGTGTCGAAATCCGTTCCCAGCTTCGACAGCTCCTTGCGCAGTTCCTCAACTTCCTTGCGCTGGTCAGGAGGCAGTTCCAAACCGGCACGCCGATAATCTCGAAGCGTTTCCTTGAGTAGTTTTTCGTCTTCGCCGCTGAGCTTTGGATGTGTATCAGCAAATGCCTTGATTGCCTTGTAAACGTCCGCGCGATAATCGACACCGACTGCCCAGTCCTGGAATGCTTTCACAGCGTTCTCCGCAGCCGTGCGCATGGCGGGATTCGTGTTCGTTTCCTTGATGATGGTGGCCCTGTTCGCCGCGAGACTTGCCTCGTAAGTGACATCATCCAGCGCGACCACGGTGCTCTTGAAAGTCACCTTGCGTGGGTCTTGTGCACCGATCTGATCCAACGCCGCGTTGGCCTTCGCAATCGCGTTTTTCATTGCAGTCTCAACCGCTTCCGGTGTTTTCTCCCAATCGGGAATCGTCAGCACAGCGTTCGCCTTTGCCGCGGCAGCGCGAAAATCATCGACTGTTTTCATTTCGGCTGCGGAAACGACTAAGCTCGAAGCGAGGAGAATGAGTGGGACCTGAACAAACGCGGCTTTATTGGAATGGTTCGACATAGGCATGGAAGAGCAAAGTGGGCCAAAGGTTTGCACACATTTTCACTAAAGGCAGACGGAATTTTGATGAATCTCTGTTTCACCTGTGTTCATCTGTGAGGATAGCCGCGACTCTGGGAGAACGCTTAACATGGTCCACAAATTTTTTGTTGCCTTCATTCCGATTTTTGTGGCGATAGATGCTGTTGGGCTGGTGGCGGTATTTATGGGCCTGGCTGGGAACGCTCCGCGCGAACAACGACAGCGAGAGGGTTTCATCGCCATCTTCACCGCGCTCTGCGTTTCAGTTGGGTTCATATTTCTTGGAAAAATCATTTTTACCGCACTGGGAATCACCGTGGCAGACTTTCAGGTCGCTGGCGGGCTGATTTTGCTCGGCTTGGCCGGACGGGAGTTGCTTAACGTTGCCCCGGCCACCGGCGAAGCCACCGCCGACTTCGGCGTCGTGCCGCTTGGGATGCCTTTGATAGCCGGGCCTGCGCTGCTGACAGCACTGCTGGTCCTGGTCGATACGGTCGGCCTGGTGTTTACGATCGCGGCGCTTCTGGTCAATCTCGCGCTGGTGGTGGTCGCATTCTGGAATGCCGATTTTGTCGCGCGCTGGATGGGCAGACAAGGATTACGCGGAGTGTCGAAAATAGTGGCGCTCCTCCTGGCCGCCATCGCCGTCAGTCTGATCCGCCGCGGCTGGCGCGGCTCGTAAGTACTGCTGGCGATCGTACCGTACGAACACTGCGCCGCGGCGACCTCGCCGATTCGCACTGCTGAAGCCGAACGGGTGTTAGAACCCTGACTCTAAATGGCCGCCGCTGGCAATGTGCCGACGCTCGTAGGGCCAGAAGTCCTTCAGTTCTGCGCTTTTATCGCCGTGGTCATACCGCCAATTCAGCTCGACTTCGATAGCTTTGATTTCGTCTTGCTGTGGTAGAGCGATTCCGTTGTAGATCTGAGCATAGACCTCATTGCGCGTCCTGGTGAACGGGACGGTGGCGTAAAGATCGAGCCGGCGCTTCTGAAGTTGGTCCGTGCTCCAATCCTTGTAGACGCCGCTACGATGACCCCATACGTCAGCTGTGTAAGCGTACCGCGCATACGGGTATCCGCCGGTGACTGCCGGACCGGGCGGGGGCGCGGGTTGGTTTGCGCAGCCAATTAGTCCAACGACAAAAGCTGCTAAGAACAATCTTTTCATATGCTTGATTCCTCTAATGGTTAGACTCCCATCTGCCTGTATTTAACCACACAAATCAAACGTAGTCGCAGGTTTATTTTGCTCTTGGGGCCCAATGCGCTAGGGTTCTGATGCAAGTCCAAACAATCGGCGGAGGCCGATTCACATTACAAACGGGCCGGCTCATTGACACCCCGAGGGCCTCTCGGTAAAATCCTCGCTTTTATGAGATTTCCTCTTCCGCTTACAGCGAAAATCGCTGCGTACGTGATCGGGCACAAACTGCGGGGCACCAAGAAATTTGCCACGGTGCTTCAGCTTGAGCCGTTGCATACGTGTAATCTCACGTGCACAGGTTGCGGGCGGATTCGCGAATACTCGACGTCGCTCAAGGACATGATGAACCTGGAGGACTGCCTGACGGCGGCTCAAGAGTGCAATGCGCCGATGGTCTCAATCTGCGGAGGGGAGCCGTTGATCTATCCGCATATCGAAGCGCTGGTAGAAGGATTGCTCGCGCAAGGACGGATCGTTTACATCTGCACCAACGCCATGTTCATGCGAAAAAAGATGCGCGAATGGCTGGCAAAGGAATTGAGTAACGCTCAAAACGGCAGCGGCAAAGAGTTCGAGGAGAAGACCGATGTGCTCCTTAAGGGCGGATTAATTTCCGAAAAAGACGCCGCCGAAATCCGCAAGGGACCTAAAGACCCGGGGAAGCCGACGATCGCGCCAAGTAAATGGATGTACTGGAACGTGCACCTTGATGGCCTGGAGCGAACACATGACCTGATTGTCGAGCGCGAGGGCGTTTTCAAAGAGTGCATTCTGGCAATCAAAATGGCGAAGGTGCTTGGGTACCAGGTCGCGACCAATACGACGATCTACAAAGAGACTGATATGCGGGAAATCGAGCGCATGTTCGATTACTTGTCAGACCTTGGGGTTGATGGACACACCATTACTCCGGGCTACGAGTACGACGCTGCCAAGCGAGACATGATCAAACGGCTGAATTTGCGGCCGGAAGATTTCTTCCTCACCCGCGCTATGACTGTTCAGAAATTCCGAAAAATCGAGAACTGGATGAATCAGTACACGTTTTTCGGAACGCCGGTCTACTTTGAATTTCTCGCTGGCAAGCGGGACCTGACCTGTTCCGCGTGGGCAATTCCCACGCGAAACATCCGCGGCTGGAAAGCTCCGTGCTATTTGATGACCGACGGCCATTTCTCAACCTACGCGGAGTTGCTGGAACAAACGGACTGGAATCGGTACGGAGTGGTCAATGGGGTCGCGCGCGATAGCCGGTGCGAAAATTGCATGGTCCATTGCGGTTATGAACCCACTGCAACGCTGGGGTTGCAAGCTCAGCGCGGAGACACCTGGAAAACGATCAGGTTCAATTTCGGTGCGAAGCCGAAGCCTGCCGGACGTGGCAGTGAAGTGCTTGCTTACAACGGTGTCAGCTCGGGAAATGGTCACCTCAGCGGCAAGCGCCCTGAGCCAGCCGTGAAAGCCTCCTGAACGATCGAGATGCCGTCGAACAAGTTGATAGTCTTACCAAGTTCGCCCGAAACCCCGGAATGTTATTCTGGGACGGACGAAGAAATCGGGCGGGCGATTTCACTCGCTCAGGAAAATCTTTTGCGCCAGCAAAAACCTGACGGGCATTGGTGCGGCGAGCTGCTCGTCGATAGCACGCTGTGCTCCGACTACGTCGTGTTCATGCACTGGTGTAGCGAAGTAAAGGCGCAACTGCAGCGGCGTTGCGTCCGTCACATTCTTAAACGCCAACTGCCCGATGGTGGCTGGAACATTTATCACGGTGGGCCGAGCGAAATTAATGCCTCCGTCAAAGCGTATTTTGCGCTGAAGCTTGCCGGTTGTTCTGTGGACGCGCCGTTTATGCAGGAAGCGCGCGCGACGATTATGCGCCTCGGCGGGATTCCGCAGATGAATACGTTCAGCAAGCTTTACCTCGCACTGCTTGGTGTCTTCCCGTGGAAATATTTGCCGGCGATTCCGGTGGAGATGGTGCTCCTGCCGAGTTGGGCTCCTTTTCACATTTATAAAATGTCATCGTGGAGCCGGGCGATGCTCATTCCGCTGTCCATCATCAATCATTTTAAACCCACGCGGATTTTGCCCGGCGAACAACAACTGCACGAGTTATATCCCCTCGGCACTGAGCAGGCTGATTTGCGTCTGCCGCGCAGCGAGAAATTCTGGACCTGGCGCAATTTCTTCCTTCGTCTTGACGACACCTTGAAGTTTCTGCAACCCCTTCGCGTCGGCGTCCTGCGACAACGCGCCTTGGAAGCAGCGGAGCGCTGGATGCTCGAGCGCATCAGGGAGGGAAGCGACGGTCTTGCCGCAGTTTATCCGGCGATGCTGAACTGCATGATTGCTCTGCGCGCGCTCGGGTATTCAAAAACACATCCAATTTACGCCAAGGCGGAAAAGGATTTCGCCGAGTTGTTTGTTGACGATCCCGAGGATTTCAGAATTCAACCTTGTCTCTCGCCCGTTTGGGATACAGCCATCACGATCATTTCGCTCGCAGATTCTGGTCTTTCACCGGAGCATCCGGCACTGCAAAAAGCCGCCGAATGGCTGGTCAACAAGGAAGTGCGAATCCGCGGTGATTGGGCGGTCAACAATTCCTATCCTGAAGCCAGTGGGTGGGCGTTCGAGTACAACAACGCGTGTTACGCCGACACTGATGACACCGCCATGGTATTAATGGCACTCAGGCTTGTTCAACCGGAAAACTCGCAGTCGCTCAACGAACTGTTTCGTCGCGCGCTTGGGTGGCAGCTCAGTTTTCAATGTCGCGACGGCGGTTGGGCGGCGTTCGACAAAAACGTGACAACTCCATGGTTGGAAGACATGCCGTTTGCAGATCACAACGCGATTCTCGATCCGACTTGCAGCGATCTGACTGCGCGCACGCTCGAGTTGCTCGGCTACATCGGGTTCGATCGCAATGCGGAGTGCGTTCGCGATGCGATCAAGTATTTAGTCGCCACTCAGGATGACGATGGTTCGTGGTACGGCCGCTGGGGAGTGAATTACATCTATGGCACTTGGCAGGTGCTGCGTGGTTTGCGGGCAATCGGCGAAGATATGACTCAGGACTGGATTTTGCGCGGACGCGATTGGCTTGAGAGCTGCCAAAACAGCGACGGTGGCTGGGGCGAGACCTGTGACACATACGAGAATCCGTCGACCAAAGGGATTGGTCCAAGCACCGCGTCGCAAACCGCTTGGGCGATTATGGGTATTTGTGCCTGCGGCGATTTGGATAGGCCGAGCGTTCAACGCGGCTTGCGTTACCTTCTTCGCTCGCAAAGGCCTAACGGCTCGTGGGATGAAGATGAAATCACCGGCACCGGTTTCCCGCGCACGTTCTATCTGAAATACGACATGTATCGCCAAAATTTCCCGCTTTTAGCTCTCGCGACTTATGTGAATCATCGCAGCGGTCCCGGCCATTGCACGGGGTTTTATCGCTGCGGCGCATAAAACGGCAACGGCAGGGAGCGGCCGCCGTGTTCCGACCGAAAATAAAACCTATCGTTCGGCGTAATTCGATCTAACAGTAACGATTATGGCTTACGAACTACCTAAATTACCCTATGCGTATGATGCGTTGGAGCCGCACATCGATGCGCGCACAATGGAAATTCATTACACCAAACATCACCAGGCTTACGTCGATAACCTGAACAAGGCCATCAAGGGCACCGATCTCGAGAAGAAAACCGTGGAAGACCTGATCAGTGACCTCAATGCCGTGCCGGAAAATATTCGTACAGTTGTGCGTAACAACGGCGGCGGCCATGCTAATCACTCGTTCTTTTGGAAAATCATGGGACCGAACGCCGGCGGCGAACCCAAAGGGAAACTTGCCGACGACATCAAATCCACGTTCGGCAGCTTCGATCAGTTCAAAGAAAAACTTAGCGCCGCCGGGGTAGGCCGTTTCGGCAGTGGATGGGCGTGGCTGATCAAGAACAAGAATGGAGACCTCGAAATAATTTCCACGCCAAATCAAGACAGTCCTCTGATGGACGGCAATACGCCGATCCTCGGTGTCGACGTGTGGGAGCATGCGTATTACCTGAAGTATCAAAATCGCCGAGCCGATTACCTAAAGGCATGGTGGAACGTCGTTAACTGGGACGCGATCGCAGATAAGTACTGAAGCTGGGCGAGGCAAATCTCTGTAGCGGCGGTTTCTGACCGCCGTTCTTCGGCGCTGACGGCGCCGTTACAGTAATGGCTTATCTAAACGAAAATTACTTGAAACTTCAGGCCGGTTACCTCTTTCCAGAGGTGGCGCGGCGCGTGCGCGAATTATGCGAAGCCCATCCTGAAGGCGCCAAGCGACTAATCCGCTGCGGAATTGGCGATGTTACCGAGCCGCTTCCGCGCGCGGCGATCGAAGCAATGGAGCGTGCGGTCGAAGAGCTTGGTCATCGTGAGACATTTCGCGGCTACGGTCCGGAACAGGGTTACGAATTTCTCCGATCAATCATCGCGCAGCGCGACTACCGCGACCGGAACATTGAGATTGCCGACGACGAAATTTTTGTTTCTGACGGATCAAAATGCGATTGCGGCCACATTCTCGATGTTCTCGGCGTCCAAAATAAGGTCGCAGTCCCGGATCCGGTGTATCCGGTGTACGTGGACACGAACGTGATGGCGGGCCACTCAGGCCCGGCGCGAAAGGATGGCAGCTATGAGGGCATCCATTATTTGCCCTGCACGGCGGAAAATCGTTTCGTGCCCGAGCCGCCAAAGGAACATCTCGATCTCGTGTATCTTTGTTTTCCCAACAATCCGACGGGTGCCGTCGCATCGCGCGGGCAGCTCGCGCGTTGGATCGATTACGCGCATGAACACGACGCGCTTTTGCTCTTCGATGCCGCATATGAGGCGTACATTTCCGATCCTGAAATTCCGCATTCTATTTTTGAGATCCCGGGTGCGCTCGAGTGCGCGATTGAATTGCGCAGTTTTTCCAAGAACGGTGGCTTCACCGGTGTGCGCTGTGGATTTACGGTGGTGCCGAAATCGCTTCTCGCGCGAACCGCTGACGGGCGCCGGCTCCCGCTCCATCCGCTGTGGCAGCGTCGTTGGAGCACAAAATCGAACAGTGTTGCTTACCCGGTGCAACGTGGCGCAGAAGCGTTGTATTCCGCCGAAGGCCGCAAACAAGTTCATGCGCTCATCGATCATTACATGGGAAATGCCAAAGTTCTTCGCAACGCGGCGGGTGACGCTGGCCTCGAGGCTTTCGGAGGAGTTAACGCGCCTTATATCTGGGCGAAAACACCGCATGGCCTAACAAGCTGGCAACTGTTCGACCGGATGTTGCGCGAACTGAACGTTGTGATCACGCCGGGTGCGGGTTTCGGCGCACAAGGGGAAGGTTACTTTCGCATCTCGGCGTTCAACAGCAGAGAAAACGCGGAGGAAGTGGCGCGGCGTTTGAAAACTCTGCGAAGCTCGTGACACAGAGAATTTCGTCTGCGGACCGAATTCACGGACGCAGGATTGCCTGCACTACACCAGTCGCGTAGAGTGCGCGAAGCTTTTCGGGGACCATCTGGCGTGCCGGAACGAAAACAAAATCTGCCACAGCTTTATCGCTTTTGTTTCCTGATGCTCGGCGACTCGCGGAAGGCGCAGGAAGTTTTTCACGCGACATTGCGTGAAGCTGCAGTGCGCGCGGCCCGCGGCGAACTGCCGAGCGAACCGTTCTGGCTTTTCCGCGACGCGCGGTGGCGGTGTTTGGAAGCAACGAAAAGTGACCTGCAACCGGAGTCGATTGAAATGGATGAGCGCGATGTCGTTCCGAACGCCGAATCACAAGTTCAGCATCTCGATCCTATGCAGCTCGCGATTTGGATTTCGGCCGCACCTGATCCCCAGCGAAGCGCACTAGCATTATTTTATCTCGACGAGTTCGACTACCAAGAAATCCTCGAAATCGCCGAATTGAAACTAAGCGAGCTTTCGCGCTGCCTCGCTAAAGGCCGCCGGCAATTGCAGGCATGGCTTGATTCGAAATTTCCTCAACCGAGCAAGGTATGAAGCTACTGTCGTCGATGCGCCGGCAACGCTCTCTTTTGAATTGCGCTCCGATCAGCGCGCGTCAGCTGGCCGACCGTCATATGCGCTCGGCCATATCTCGTGCAGACAGCTCCGCCGAATTTGTCGATCAACAGAATTTCGATCGCGCGGTCGCGCGCTTGGTTCGTCTCATTTCCATTCCCGCGGAGTCTGCCGAGTGGTTCTCGGAAAAAGATCTGGTCCCCACCTCGAAGCGGAGTTGGGAAAATACGCTGCGCAACCCCGCCGTGCTCGCGATCAGTATCGCGGTCGCGGTGATTGCTGGAGTGTTCGTGTTCAATTTCGTTAGCCACCTAAATGATTTTCCTGGCTCGGCGACGGCTCGCAAAT
>Ga0306920_100003651_pt1 | contig 19565 bp, 16 predicted proteins | sample flu12Cox44000170_FD_204666 | JGI IMG/M metagenome (GOLD analysis project Ga0306920, IMG submission 204666) | Lab enrichment of tropical soil microbial communities from Luquillo Experimental Forest, Puerto Rico - flux4day.12C.oxic.44.000.170 (v2)... | ecosystem: Environmental > Terrestrial >... | reverse complement strand
GCAGATCGCCGAGACGGTGCACACCATGAACGGCACCGAGCAAGCCTTCCGGCTGATCGTGCTGCGTTGGCCCAACCCGCAGCCCAACCTGTTTGAGGTACAGCGGTATTGCTATCACGCCGTGGCCACGAACCGGCAGGAGATGGCCAGCGAGGTGATCTGGAAACATAACGGGCGAGGCCAGTGCGAGAACTGGCACAAGGAACTGAAGCTCGGCCTCGGGATGGAGCAGATGCCGTGCGGCGAGTTCGAGGCCAATGCGATGTACTTGGCCATGGGCGTGCTGGCCTACAACCTGGCCCAACTGCTGAAACGACGGGTGCTGCCCGAGTCCTATCGTACCGCGACGGTGGCCACGCTGCGGTGGAAGCTGTATCGGCTGGCAGGCAAGCTGGTGCGGCACGCGCGGGGGTGGATGCTGCAGATCAAAGCCGACGTGGAGAAATGGCGCCTGCTCGAATGAGCGCGGCGGCGCTGTGCGGCTCTGGCGACCTGAGTTAGCCAACGAAGGAGGACGAAAGCTGAGTAACATGAAAGCTTCGACCGAGCCCCGAAGGCTGGAGTGTCCCGAGGGCGGACGAAGTCCGCCGCTGGAACCGGCCTGCAACCTTAACGGGAGGAATGCAACGGTTCCATCGGGCTGAATTACGATCCCATGGCGCTCTAGTTTCGCTCCTGCTCCCTACTCAAGCCTCTTCGGGCCGGCTATCGCGATTCTTGGGCCATCACATTTCACTTGACAAGCTCAATAGGCTACGCTACACTACATCTGGAGTGTCGGCGATGGCCCGGGTGGGGCGCTAAGAATCAACGACCAAAGCCGGAATGTCCTTACGGATCAGCGAGTTGCGTTTTTGCTTGGTGTTGCTCCATCACCAAGACCACGGGATTGTACTGTGGCAGGGGGTAACGGATAAGGGGTTTTTGAGGATTGCCGGAGATATCGAACGATTTGCCATCACAAAGGATGTTTGTCTCTCAAGGATCAGCGACATACGCGTTTGGCCTCCTGCTGTGCTAGTACAGGCTCGCCATGCGGGATGCCGGAGGGAGTAGCGCCCGCCTTCAAACAAAGCCGGAACGTTTCAGAAAACAGAAGGGTAGCAAAAATGTGATCGTACCATTAAGGATTGGGACGCCCTTCAGCCGAGGTGTCGCGCGGATCCGCCATGGCGCGGGTTCGGCACCTGCCGGGCTGAAAGGGGCGGCTGCAGTGGGTCGCGACAGTCACTGCCTCGACAGGACATTCGCTGCTGTGGTGGTAGAGTCCCGCGATGCGCGATCCCAGAGGCAGTATCGCCGCGCGCTGGTTCCAAACAAAGCCGGAATGTGTAAGAAAACAAAAGGGTAGCAAAAATGTGATCACCCCATTCCGGATTGGGATACCCTTACGTCGTGCACCCGTCCCCCGTCCCCTTACGCCGCGCTAAGGTTCAAGACCGCAGCAGGAGAATTGGGTGTAAACTAGCGTGGTGTCCCGCGTTATCACGGACAATGTGGTCCTTGAGGGGGACCCGCTCACCCGTCCCGACAAGCCGCGGCACCCTCTCCCCCAAGGGAGAGAGGGTCCCGGACTCGTCATTTTGAGAAAGAGGGAGTCATCAAAGAGAGGAAGCTCGACTTCGTGGCAGAGTAAAAAGTGGTTACTGTACGTTTTCTGCGCCCTCTGTGTCGCTGTAGCGCCGAAGCTGCGCGCAGACGAATTCTCTCAGACCGCCCATTACGCGGTGCGCATGTTTTCCGTCGGCACGCTCACGCTGGACACCCGCACCGGAGATATATTCATCGAGGGATGGGACGAGCCGCGGTTGGAGGTGGAGGCAGAAAAGGTTGTGCGGGCAAATTCAGCAGCCAAGGCCGAACCGTTCTATGACAATGTCAGGATCGAACTGGAAGGCCAGGACAAGGCTGTGAGGCTGCGCACGGTTTACCCCCCGCGAAAGCTGTGGCGACCTTTCCGCGACGAATCGAAGCTCTCTGTGAATCTGCGCATCAAGATGCCTTTTGAGGCGAACCTGAAGGTGCACTGCGTAGATGGCGACGTGCGCATCATGGGGATCACCGGGCATGAAGTGCTTCTGGTGAACTACGGCGACGTGGAGATTGACGTCCCCGATGTGTACCACCTCCGCTCGCTTGCCGCCCATGCCTGGGTGGGCTACGTTCAGACCGACTTGCACTCCACAGGCGATCAGGACAGTGCCGGCCTGCACCCCAGGCTTTCCTTTTGGAATTCCATGGGTAGCCAGGACATCAGCGTCAAGGTGCGAATGGGTGGGGTCTGGGTCTACAGCTATTGAGTGATTGAGCAAATTCGCGATTGAGTCATTAGAGAGGCGACCTACCTTTCAATCGCTCGATCACCCAATCGCCCGATCACCCAATTATGGTTCGAGTCACTGCTTCCCTCTTTTGCTATCCGGCGTCTAAGCAGGTGGGGTGGGCGGGGATTCTCCCCATATCGCATTCTGTGGAGACGAACAGTATGAACAGGAAGCAAAACATTCCGTTGCTTGCTGCGATCGCCGGTCTACTGCTGGTGAGTCCGTGTCTTCTACACGCAGACTATCGCAGTGAAAAGACCCTGAAGCTCGATCCGGGAGGGCGCTTCGTGCTCGATGCGAGCCCAGGGAGCGTGAACATTACGGGCAAATCCGAGCCTGGGGCCAGCATTGTGGTCACTTCCAACCGCGATGACCTCGAGCAACTGCTAGAGCTCCGATTCGAGGAGAGCGCGGGAGAGGTTCGGGTGACCGCGCGCCAGCGACACAGCTATGACTGGCCCAAACGCGCCTGGGTCCATTTCGAAGTCCGCGTACCCGCCGACACACGCACCGAGGTTAAGACGAGCGGTGGCAGTGTGGGGATCTCCGGCCTTCACGGCGACGCTAAACTGAGCACTTCGGGCGGCTCCATCAAGGTTTCGGACCTGTCCGCCAACCTCCAGGCAGGCTCTTCCGGTGGAAGTATCCACGTCGAGGAGATCAAGGGGAACGTAGAGGTTGATACCTCGGGGGGCTCAATCGACGGCGATAGCGTCACTGGAAGGCTCGAGGCCAGGACGAGTGGGGGTTCCATCCGCTTGGAGAGGGTGGGTGGCGACTTGCTGGCCCACACCTCGGGGGGCTCGATCCGCATCGAGGACGCGGGTGGCCGTGTTGACGCTAAGACGTCGGGTGGCTCGGTGGATGTAGCGTTTGCCAAAGATAATGCGCACGGCGGTGAATTGGAGACGTCGGGCGGTGGAGTAACGGTAAGACTCGATCGCTCTGCCAACCTGAATCTAGAGGCATCCGCTTCCGCGGGATCGGTAAGCAGCGATTTGCCAATCCAGGTCGTTGGCACCCTCTCGAAGTCCCACCTCAGTGGCACGATCGGATCGGGCGGAGAAACCCTCAGGCTCCATTCTGACGGTGGTCCTGTCCGCATCGAGGCGAGGTGAATCTCAGTTGTCCGTTGTCTGTGGTCATTTGCCGGGTCTCTGCGGATGCTGAACAGGATTGCGATGCTCTTTTGGGGCGCTGGTCGTCTCTGCAGTATCTGGGACTGCCCAAGCTCCTGGGAGCACGAGCAGCCCGCCCCAACCTGTCGAGGCCTCGTTAGCATCTGATGGCTGGGGCGCCTGGCAGTTCCTGGTGGGCGAGTGGACGGCTGAAGGCGGCGCACCCGGCCAAGGCACGGGATCCTTTTCCTTTCAAATCGACTTGCAGGACAAGGTTTGATACGGAGGAATCGCTCGGACTACCCTGTCACCAAGGACCGGCCCGCCTTTTCTCACCAGGACTTGATGATCGTCGATCGGGAGCCTGGGCCAAAAAGTGTGCAGGCGATTTACTTCGACAACGAGGGACACGGGATTCACTGTACGGCGGAGTTCGACGCCGACCAGGAGAGCTTGGTTTTTCTGAGCGATCTCCTGCCCTCCGCTCCGCGATATCGGTTGACTTACGCGAAGGCAAAGAACCACACCTTGAACGTCAAGTTTGAAATCGGACCCCCCGACAAGCCGCAGTCCTTTTCGACTTATGTGTAAGGTCTAGCATACCGGAAAGAAGGGACGTCACCCTCAGGGCGGCGCCAGACAGTCCCGCGACCCAGCAGGCTGATGAAAAAGGTGGCTGTCTTGCTTAGCGCAGCGAAGCATGTGCGGTTTCTTGTTGAAACAAACAAAAGCGGATCCCTCTCCCGCATGCGGGATCGGGATGACATGATCGGGGCCTTCTTCATCAGCCTGCTAAGCTAGACCCCATCGAGGACGCCCACAGATGCCTCTGTCTTGCTAGGCTAGACTAGAGTAGCACCCAGGAATCGGGTAGACAATCCTCGCTCGATGGGTGGCGCATACATGGTGCATTTGCGATGTGTGCGCCCTTCGAAGATCGCACACATGGCAAAGAAGCGGCCATCTGTGCGCCATCCAGACACTGATGCTTGGCCAAGGCAGGTTCCGACGGGAGATCTGGTGAAGCCACAAAGCGACTATGATGAATACGCTTCCGCAGCGGAATTCTACGACTTCGTGGTTCCCTACCGCGAGCGACAGGACGTGAGCTTCTTCGTGGAAATGGCGAGGGAGGCGGCAGGCCCGGTGCTGGAGATCGGCTGCGGCACGGGGCGAGTGCTGATTCCCACCGCGCGCGCTGGTGTGGAGATTGTCGGCATGGATTCTTCATCCAAGATGCTGGCGGTTTGCCGGGAGAAGCTCGAACTCGAACCCGAAGAAGTGCAGTCCAGGGTCCGGTTCGCCAAGGGCGACATGCGCCGCTTTGATTTGAACAAGCGCTTCCATTTGGTCACAATCCCCTTCCGACCCTTCCAACACCTGTTGAGCGCGGAAGACCAGATGGGTTGTCTCGCTTGTATTCACAGGCACCTCTTCGACCAGGGTAAGCTGGTGCTAGACGTCTTCAACCCTTCTCTTCCGCATCTTGCCGGGAAGGAGGAAGTCACCGAGTTGATGAAGGAAGAGCCCGAATTCACGATGCCCGACGGCCGGCGGGTGCAACGGCGCCATCGCATCGTGTCGCGCGATTGGTTCAGCCAGGTTGCAGACGTCGAACTCACTTACGAGGTCAGCCACCCCGACGGGCGAGAAGAGCGACTTGTGCACCGCCTGCGCATACGGTACTTGTTCCGCTTCGAGGCGGAGCACCTGCTCTCGCGCTGTGGCTTCCAGCTGGAGGCGCTCTACGCGGATTACGACAAAAGCCCTTACGGATCGAAGTATCCGGGAGAGCTCATCTTTGTGGCGAGAAGGGTTGGCTCGGGGTCTAGCGACCGTTAACTGTCGACTGCCAATTATCTCCGCGTTTCACTGGGGCACAGCGCCGGTCGCCGTCTGCTGCGTCTTGTCCTGGGCGGTCAATTGCGGTGGCGCCAGAACCGTGACTACGACGCGCCGGTTCTGTTGGCGCCCGTCCCGCGTGTCGTTATCCGAGGCAGGCATATCTTCTCCATAGCCGAGGTAACGTACCCAAATCAAGGGGATCTTGTCGTGTAGCGTCAAGTAGCGAACCACCGCGTCGGCGCGGCGCTGGCTCAGGGTCAGGTTGTACTGCTTCGAGCCCGTGGAGTCCGTGAAGCCCTGCACCTGGATGACATAGCGCTTCAGGCCGGCGGTCGTCTGAGCAAAGGCGTCGAGCTGCCCCTTATCTTCGTCTGTCAAGTTGTAGCGGTTCACTTTAAAGAGAACCGTCTCAGACTTTACCGGCTTAAAGTTGTCGATGTTGTCAACTTCCTGCCCCACAAAGTTGGCCTGGTCAACGCCCTTTTGCGCCAAGGCGTTGGCGGCCTGGGCATCACTCTCGGCCTTGCTTGCCTGCTGCCCGGCCTGCTCGGCCTTCTTCTGGGCGTCGGCGATACCCGCCTCAGTCTTGTGGTCGAGGTCAGTTATGCGGGTGGCATTCTCATCCGTCTTCTTATCCACGGCGCCGATCTTGGCTTCCAAGTTAGCAACGTTCGTCTGCACGTATTTCTTCGTTGCACAACCGGCGGTAAAGAAGACTAGCAAAGACATTGTCACCATCGCTCTCAAACCCATGGTTCCTCTCCTTTAAAGCACCCGTACGCTTAAGACTAATACTAAGGAGCACTTGCGGTGCCAAACAGGCTGGCAGTAGTATGTGGTTGAAAAACAAGGTGCGACGAGTCCCAAGGTAGGGTAGGCCCACAGCCTTTCTACAGTCGACGTGTAAAATCTGCTCAAGGCAGCCGACCGGTCGACGGCAAACGCCTCCCCGGGCGGGATGGCCCCTGACCAGCGACTGTCGACCATAAACTGACACCTTGCTGCCGGACCCTCTATAGGTGGAGAATCATGGAATGGAAGGTGGGGTTACGATTTCAGCGGCGCTGATTGAAAACTACCTCCACTCACGGCCGCGCCTTGTTCGCTGGGTCGAGTGGTTGGCCGGGCGTCGTTACAGATTAGCCCACTTTGGGGGCCGCCGGACGCCGCTCGTAGTGATTGCCCACTCCTTCCGCGACTCTTCCACCTCGCGACAGGTTGCGCTGGCTGCTGAGCAGGACTGGTCAGGAGTACCGAACCGGTGCCGTGAAGCCTATGACGAAATCCTCTTTAGTGCGCCCGAAATCCTTGTGCTCCAACTCCGACGTAAGAACCTATGCGGATGTCTCGGTCACCGTCACCCTGTAGTTGGAGAAGGTCCTTTCGCCGAGCCCCACGAGGCCTTTGGGGGTGCAGGCATCGGGGAAATCGATATCGCCTGGCGGCGCGTTGAGACGTGGCAAGCCCTTCCCTTGACAGATATCGCTTTTGATGCCCAGTTCCTAGATGGCACGCGCCGGGAGGAGTTCCGGGCCCACCAGTTTCGTCTGAAAACTCTCAGCATCATGCTGCACGAGATCAACCATCTGGTCGCGCCGCAAGAACCTGAGAACGCCGTGCTCGAACGCAGCCTGAGCTTCTATCGCGACACGCTGGCAGGGTACATGGAAGAGACGATGGCGTCCCTCTCACTCACCATTGACCGGTCATTCTCCCGGCTGGAGTGAGAAAAGCAGTCACCACTCTCATCCGAATGCGAACTGCCCGAAGAACCATGAACATTTCACAGATCGGAAAGTCTGGCAGAAATCGCTCTGATCGAATGCTGTACGCGCTACGATTAAGGGTGGAGGTCGCGGAATCACTTTGAATCCAGCTCGCTGCTCGCTGACGACTGCTGACTGTCAACTGCTAGGTAGTAGTATGATGTCGACCGTCAACTGTCGACTGGAGACTTTGACCAAACGTCGGTTATTCCAGCTTGTGGTTATGATCGGCCTGACTGCCACCTGGATCGCTTGCGTTCGGCAAGCTACTCGCCCTGTCACCACCCAGGTGGTGGTGCTAGGATTCGACGGCGCCGACCCCGGTTTGCTCTCCGACTGGATGAAGGAAGGCCAGCTTCCCAATCTGGCTCGTCTCGCACAGATGGGCACGTTCCGACCTTTGCGAACCACCAACCCCCCGGAGTCTCCCGTCGCCTGGGCGTCATTCGCCACGGGCTTGAATCCCGGCGGCACCGGGATCTTCGATTTCCTGACGCGTGATCCGAAGACCTATCTCCCCGAACTTGCTCTTGTCACGCGGGAGAAGCCTGAGTTTCTCTTTGGTTTTGTTCCGCTCAAGCCACCTAAAGTGACCAACGAGCGAAGCGGTATGCCCTTCTATAAGGCGGTTGCCGATGCAGGTTACAGCACCATAGTCATCCGTATGCCACTGGAGTTTCCGCCCACACCGCTACCGGGCGGCAAGCTCTGGGCTGGACTTGGCGTACCCGATCTGCGCGGGACTTGGGGGACGTTCTTTTACTTCGGCTCCGACCTGACGCAGTGGGACGTCGGGGACACGGAGTTCGGCGGCAAGCTGGTTCGCCTCGAACTGAACGGGAACCAGGCTTCGAGCTCGATCGAAGGTCCTGCGGATCCGACCGCCAAGTCGTTTACGCGCATTTCGGTGCCTGTGCAATTCTCGGTCTCGCCCGAAGCGAACGCCGTCACCATCCAACTTGCCCACCGCTCCGAAACCATCATGGAAAAGCAATGGAGCGATTGGTTTCAGGTTAAATTCGCCATCACCCCTTTGCTTTCGGTCCGCGCTACCTGCCGCTTCTATGCGCTCCAAGTCTCGCCGGACCTGCGACTCTATATGTCGCCGCTGAACCTGGATCCCGAATCGCCTCCACTTGCAGTTTCGGCTCCGGCGAGCTTCGTCGCAGATCTTGTGAAGAAGCACGGAGAAATCAAAACCCTCGGGTGGTGGCACGACACCTGGGCTCTGAACGAGGAGAAGATCGACGAAGGGGTTTTCCTTGAAGACCTGTTGAGAACCGACCGGCAGCAGGCCGAGATCACCATCGATGAGCTGAGGAACGATCCGCCCAGCCTGCTGGTTTCCGTCTTCACGGGCACCGATAGCGCCTCTCACATGTTCTTCCGGTTCATGGACCCACAGCACCCCCGCTACGATCCCGAACTTGCCAAAAAGTATGGCGACGCCATCCTTCGGGTCTACCAGGCCATGGACCAGACCGTGGGCCAGGTTGAGCGTGCCATGAAACCGGGCGGGACCTTGCTCATCGTCTCCGACCATGGGTTTCATACCTGGAGGAAAGGTTTCAACACCAACACCTGGTTGGTCGAGAATGGTTTCATGGCGCTCAAAAACCCCGGCGCGCGGGAGAAAACGTATAACCTCGATCAACTTTTCGGGCAGGGGAGTTTCTTCCCCAATGTAGATTGGAGCCGAACCAAAGCCTACGCCTTGGGCCTGGGCCAGATCTATCTGAACCTGCGTGGGCGGGAGCGGTCAGGGATTCTGGACCGTGGTCCGGAAACTGACCGATTGCTGGAGGAGATCCGCCAGAAGCTAGTGCGGTTTCTGGATCCGGACACCGGCGAGCCGGTTATTCAAAATGTCTATCGAGGCGTGGACATCTTCCACGGCTCACGAATGGATCGTGCCCCCGACCTGCAGATCGATTTTCGCGACGGATACCGAACCTCCTGGCAGACGACGCTGGGAGCAGTCCCAGCCGGTATCGTCGTGGCAAACATGAAAAAGTGGAGCGGCGACCATTGCGCTTCCGATCCCACCGATACTTCTGGCATCTTCCTTTCCAACCGCCGGATCTCAACGCCCGAACCCGGCCTCTTGGACATAGCCCCTACGGTGCTGCAGATTCTCTCGGTCCAGAGTCCCAGTCCAATGGACGGTCATGCGCTCGATTTCCGCAAGGAGACAGCGTTGCGCTATTAGTCCGTGAAGGTGTCAAGAAATCGCAGCTCACCGCCGGGCGGATTTACAAGACAACTCCAAGCTACTCTGGATGCCCTGATTCTCCCTTTATCGGCGCTCGGATCAGAACTAGAACGCTGGCCGTGGCCAGTAGAGGGATGAGAGCGGCGGCGAAGAAGGCAGGGTAGTAAGAGAATTTGTCAACCATCCATCCCACCGCGAGGGTGGACAGAAATCCAGCCAGATTCGCGCCCGATCCGCTCAGGCCGGTGACTGATGCCACCACATCCTGGGGGAACAAGTCGGACGGAAAGCTCAGGCCCATGGTAGACCACGCGGCGTATCCCCAAACGGCGAAACTGATGAACGCAATGGCCGAATAGGGGCTATGAGTGGTTGCGGCAGGGATACTGGCCAGCATGGGCAGGGAGGTCACCCCACACACCCATTTGCGGGCGCGCACTACGGGTATGCCCCGCTTGATGAGAAAGTCGGACGCAAAACCACCCGTGAAGTTGCCAATGTCCGCCGCCACGAATGGCAGCCATGCGAAAGCCGCGATCTGCTTTAAGCTGAACCCGCGCGCGTCGCTCAGATACTGCGGCAGCCAGAATACATAAAACCACCAGATCGGGTCAGTGAGGGACCGGCCTAGCACAATGCCCCAAACGTTGGACTGCCCCAGCAGGCTCAACCACCGGCCTGCCCCGCGCCGGGTGGAGGTAGTCGCGGTGTCGCGTCCGGCTACGATCAAGTCCCGTTCCTCCGAGGTGATTCGTGGGTGCCGATCGAGAGGATGATAAACAGCCAGCCAGACGATAAGCCAGATAAAGCCCAGCAGGCCGGAGAAGACGAATGTGTAACGCCAACCGAATTCGATCGCGATCCACGGGATCACGAGAGTCGCCGTTGCTCCACCCACGCTCGAGCCGCTGTCAAAGACCGCCACCGCCACTCCGCGTTCTTTGGCGGGGAACCACTCCGCCACTGTTTTACTGGCGCCTGGCCAGTTGCATCCTTCGCCGATGCCGAGCAGAAAACGGAAGAGTCCGAAAGAGAAGACAGAATCGGCGAGACCCGTCAGCATACTGACTGTGGACCACCAAATGACGGCGAGAGCGAGGCCGAGGCGCGTACCAATCACGTCTAGCAGCACACCGCCGATCAGCCACATGCTTCCGTACGAGATCTGAAAGACTGAGAAGGCTCTGGAAAGCTCCGTGTGGCTCAGGTGCAACTGCTTGGTGATGACTGGCGCGAGCACCGAAAACGTTTGCCGGCTAATGTAATTGATCACCGTCGAGCCGAACAGCGTCCAGACAATCCACCAGCGAAGGTGCCTGAGTGGCTTCGTAGAAGAAGGTGCGCGGCCATGCCCGTGGGGCGTAGTGACTTGATCAAGCGGTTTCATCAATGTGAGCCGCTCATCCGGTCCCGGGCTATCCTTACCAGAAAGCGTAGGGCTTCATTAACAGACTGCGAGTCGGGAAACACCTCTGCAACGTCTGGTGCGAGCTGGACGGTAGATGACCGAGTCTTCCGCTTCGGACCACGCGCGACAACACGCAGGGCGCGGAAGTCGTATTCAGGGCGGAGATCGTTCTGGTACCGTCGGTCAGATTTCTTCTTCATAAGTCGCTCTTTCTCTACGCGTCGCCTCTCGCGCGCTGATCAGACGAATCGTTTTCCCACGCTCGGCGTACGCCACTACCAGCAAGCGGCGCCGCTTCGACTCACCCATGATGATAAACCGGTTTTCACCGTTGGAATGGTCCGGGTCAGCAAAAGCGATGAAGAGCGGGTCATCAAGCACCGTCGCCGGCTCCCCAAAGGATACGTCGTGCTTCGTCAGGTTGCTGGCGGCTTTTCGCAGGTCCCACCGGTACTGCACTGACGCAGTATATCGAGCCTGACGCCCGGCGGGAAGACGAACGGGGTGGTAAAGCACACGGAGTTCGGGTAGATTACTTCATTTTGAGGAGGCCATCGTGAAAATCAGTTGCTGTTGGTTATACGCTATCACGAAATACGGTTATCCACCTTCGCTGGCCGACACTTTTCGCGTCCTGGGAGAGATGAAGGCCTTGGGTTTCGAGAATGTCGAGTTGGAAGGTGTGCGCCGGGATAATCTGATGGCAGTTTACGGACAGCGTCACGAACTCAAGGAGTACTGCGACGGCGAAGGTCTCAAGGTCATTAACTTTTGCCCAGTACTACCCGCTTCCGTGAGCCTCAAACGCAAAGAGCGCGAGGAGTCGTGGAGTCTGTTCAAACGTGGCATCGAAATCGCCAAATTCTTCGGGTGTGCTACGATTCAAGGTGACAGTTTCACTCCGCCGCTGCGTTTTCGCGGCGATTCCCCCTACAAGGAAAGCATCAGCTACGGCAAAAACTTCACAGTTGCAATTGACCCGGCGTTCAGTTGGGAGCGGCAATGGGAGGTGATGGTGGAGAGCTTCTCCTTCATGACGCAAGAGGCAAAGAAAGCGGGCCTGCGGTTCTGCGTAGAGCCGCGGGTGGGCGAGCTATTGAGTAACACCGACGCCATCCTGCGCATGATGGACGCCGTGAACGATGACAACTTCGGCGCCGTTCTTGACACCGCGCATCTGAACGCGCAGAAGGAGATTCTGGCGCTCAGTGTGGAAAAACTGGGCAAGCGGATCTTCTACGTCCACGCGGCCGATAACGACGCCAAGGTGAACGATCACGTGGCTACTGGTCGTGGCACAGTCGACTGGGACGGAGTCTTCCAGGGGCTCAAGAAACACCACTTCTCCGGCTACCTCGCCGTCGACGTAGGAATGGTTCCGGACGTCGACGCCCAGTACCGAGAGTCGTTGGAATTCCTCACCCGGATGGCGTTCCAATACGAGCTATAAGAACCCGCAGCTTCTATGCGCTAAGGTTAATGTGCTTCATGGTAGGCGTACAACAGGTGCGAGACGGCGGGAGGGTTTTGATTGAGGTGAAAAGAGCGGACTCTTTCCCAGACTTGGCGGTCGGCTACGGTGGATCGGTCGTGCTGGCGGAGGTGCTCCGCCCAAGACTCGACTACGAAAGTCTCGAGGTACCGACCTGCAATGGCGACGTCCTCGAAAAGTCCCCAGCGCATGGCCCCGTCCCGGCGGCGTACCCGACCGAGCTCTAGCATGGCCACGGTGAACTCTGGGGCTCGCCGCGGATCGATCCGATACTCGACAGTAACCAGCACGGGCCCGCGCTCCACGTTCGGCTCGTTCGTTACTACTGGCCCGGGTCGAGACGAGGGTGCGAGGTCGAGCCCTTCACCTAAGCCCACGTGGAAACGAGCCGCGACCGTAAGACTCACGCCCAGCGTCAGGGCAGCGATGAGTAGCGCCCGTGCGACACCCACATGCGACGCCACGGTACCCCACAGCGCACTGTAGGCGCCCAACCCAGCGAAATAGGCGAGTTGATAGACCGCGAGGGCACGGCCACGTACCCAGGCCGGGGTGTTAAGTTGAATGCTGGTATTAAAAGTGGAAAGTTCGCTGGTCCAGGCGAACCCGGCGGCGAACATCGCTGCGCAGCCGACGGGGAAGCGGCGCCACAGCGCCATTAGCGCTAAAGCGCTCGCAAAGAGGATGGTGGCTGCGCCCAGTAACCGCTGAATGCCAAGTTCCAATTGCACGCGTGGCAGAAAGGATCCCCCAATCACTGCGCCCGCCCCGAAAAAGCCCAGCAGGACGCCGTAGCCCGCAGCCCCGCGTTCCAAGTTCTGCCTGGCAAAGAGCGGCACCAGGCTCCACAGGGCGCTTGCACCCAGCATAAACAGCGATACACGGATCAAGACGGAGTGGATGGGCGGAGCGTGTATCACGTAGCGAAGCCCGCTGCGCATGGCTCCGATTACGCGCTCCGCCGGTAGGGCGCTTTTGCCCGGCGTACGGTGCCAGTGGTAGAGCACCACAATGACTCCCAAGAACGAGACTGCGTTAAGCAGGAAGACAGCCCCCGAGCCGGCTGCGGCCACCACCAGCCCGCCCAGTGCGGGACCGGCCGCTCGCGCTACGTTGAAGCCGACGGAGTTGAGTGAAACGGCCGCCGGCAGCTCCGTGCGCGGGACCAGCTCGGGGACAATCGCCTGCCACGCTGGGCCGTTCAGGGCACCGCCGAAACTGAGGAGGAAAGTGAATGCCAGAAGGAGATGAGGCGTAGTCAGGCGAAGGACGGTCAGAAAGCCGAGTCCAGCGGCCGCAGCCAGCATCCAGCTTTGGCTGAAAATGAGCAGGCGCCGGCGGTCTAGGACGTCGGCCAGTGCTCCGGCAGCCAGTGCCAGAAGAAAGACCGGCACAGCCTCCGCCGTCTGAATCAGCGACACTGTCAAGGGCGACGGCGCCAGTTGGGTCATGAGCCAGCTCGCGCCGACCTCGTGCATCCAGGTGCCGACATTGGAGGCGACCGAGGCAATCCACAGAGTACGGAAGAGTCTCTGCCGCAGTGGTACCCAGGCGGAGGTGACAACCTCACTGGCCTGAATCGTCAGGCTGGCGCCGGCGACAGGTCTTTCACCTTCGAGCGTCGGGTCAGGCATGATCTTTTCAGAATACAACGGACGGCCTCGCGGCGCGACAAGGCTAGGTCAGCAGTGATACGCTTCACGGCCGGCCCGGTAAAACAATTCATGCAGTTTCAGAAGCCGGCAGTTTGCCTCTCGTGAATTGGAACACGAATGAAGCCCAACTCCATTGAGATTCTCGCTGCTGTGCTGTTCGCCCTGGCAGTGCTGCATACATTCTTCATTAAGAAGTTCCAGCACTATGCCGGGCTCTTCAGTGAAGGCTCGTTTGCGGCAAACCTGTTCCACCTCCTGGGGGAGGTGGAAATCGTCTTCGGTTGGTGGGCGGGACTGCTGGTCGTAGGTATCACACTCCTCAGGGGCGCGAAAGAGTCGATTCAATACTTAGAAGAGGTCAACTTCACCGAGACGATTTTTGTATTTGTCATCATGGCGATGGCCGGTACTCGTCCCATCATCGCTTTTGCCAACGCACTGATCCGAGGGATGGCGCGCATTCTCCCGCTTCCTGCCGCAGTTGGATTTTATTCTGTCGCCCTAGTTATAGGCCCGCTTCTGGGAAGCTTCATCACTGAACCGGCGGCCATGACCGTAACGGCCCTGATCATCCGGGATCGCTTCCTCTCCCAGGAGACGTCGGACCGCTTCAAGTACCTGACGCTCGCCGTGCTCTTTGTCAATGTCTCCATCGGAGGAGTCTTAACCTCGTTCGCGGCCCCGCCTGTTCTGATGGTAGCTGGCACCTGGCATTGGACGATGGAATACATGCTGCTGCATTTTGGTTGGAAGGCTGTGGCGGCGAGCGTCCTGAACGCCGGCCTTGCCGTGGCCATTTCCTACCGTGAGCTCAGTAAAGTGGTATCGCCGAACGCGAGTGCACCTGAGACTTTCGCTCCGTGGTGGATCCGTACTTCACATCTGGTTTTCCTGGGCCTCGTCGTGCTTAGCTTGCATCATGTCGTGGTCTTCGTAGGCATCTTCCTGTTCTTTCTCGGGTTCACGACGGTGACCCGGCAATATCAGGACGACATCAACCTGAGCGGAAGTCTGCTGGTTGCGTTCTTCCTTGCCGGCTTGGTTGTGCTTGGAGGGTTGCAATCGTGGTGGCTGGCGCCTTTGATCAGAAACCTGCGACCGCTGCCCTTGTTCCTAGGCGCAGCCGGCCTGACGGCCTTCACAGACAATGCGGCTCTGACCTACCTGGGCTCGCAGGTTCCTAACGTGTCGGACGCATTTAAGTACGCTCTCGTGGCGGGCGCAGCGGCCGGCGGAGGCCTCACCGTCATCGCCAACGCGCCCAACCCCGCAGGCTTTGCGATCCTCCAGGGCCGGTTCGGGCGAGAAGGGATCAGCCCTGGAGGGTTATTCAAAGCAGCAGTGCTTCCTACGCTGATCGCGCTGCTCTGTTTTTGGTGCCTGCCCTCTTTGTAGAGTGGCGGGAAAAAGAAACGCCCCGCGGGAGTTCAAACCCCGCGGGGCGTAGCTAAGAAACCAGCGAGATTTCCAGCTGGGCAAGTTAATCTGACTCAGCAGAGTTCTCGCCTGGAGCGCATTTCGAACCTTACTTCCGGAGCAGCTTGCGACGCAGGGCGCCGCCGATGGCCAGAAGTCCGGAGCCAAACAGTGCCAGTGAGGCCGGTTCCGGGGTGGGCGTGATAAGTATATCCCCGCTCGCTGCCTTCCCAGCCTCCCCAACCTTGACCACCGATGACGTGATCACAGAACCGGAGTCGATTCCAGTCTTGCTGCCGAGGAATGTTTGCACGAGGGGCGGCAACGTAGACCACGTAGCGGTGAACGATAGGTCGGTGGTCGATAGGCCATTGATTACGCTGAAGCTGTTGATGTTGCCTAGAAGGTTCTGTCCGGCATAAATGCCCGTTCCGTCGATGCTGATGCTTCCAGTTGCAGTATTGAAAGCCAGCGTAAACGGAACTGTGGAACTGTACGGCCCGCTGTCGTTGTAGACGTTGATGCCGGTTGAAGCGTAGTTTGAGCCCGACTTCGTGATGGTCCCTGTGCAGGCGTCGGCTGGGTTCAGTGAGCAATCGAAGTCGACGTCACTCGCCCAAGCCGCAGTTACTGCCAGGAGCATCGCCGCAGTGCAGGTTAAAGCAAGTCTCTTCAGACGCATTGTTATCTTAACTCCCGTGGGTGCTTTTTTGCTCGTGCGGTGGTCACCAGTCGGACATCCCACACTGAGGTAACGAACCCCCAAAGTTCGCCCACACTCACGAAAGCAGTTGGGATTCCAAACAAGCGTGTCCGGCGATGTCCTGAAACAGCACGTACTTAGCCTATGTCTGATAGTAACTCGTTAGCCGATTATAGCGCCGTGGGAAGGAAAATGTTGGTCACTTAATGGAAAAGTCTTTTCACTTTGGCAGGTGGCCATCACACAGTTTTGCCGAACGCATCAAGGAGCTTCGAACCGCCTTTTCTGCCAATGCGGTATAATCGCTACAAACAGAAGGAGGCATTATGTCTAAAGAATTGGAAGTCAGCCGCCGCGAATTCTTGAGGGCGGGCGCCAGGACCAGCGCGGGTCTGGCCGTCTGGAGTGGCATCAGTTTCATCACTCATCCTGAGCGCGTCTTCGGCGCCAACGACCGGGTGCACGTGGCGATCATCGGGTTACACGGGCAGGGTTTCTCGCACGTCGAGGAGTATTCGAAGATAAACACGGCAGCTATCGTCGCCTTGTGCGATGTGGATGAGAAGGTTTTGAGCCAGCGTCTCGGGCAGATGGAAAAGATGGGCCTGCCGAAGCCCACCGCCTGCGTTGACATCCGCGAGCTCCTGGACGACAAGTCCATCGACGCCATCTCCATTGCCACCCCCAATCACTGGCACTCGCTGATGGCGATCTGGGGATGCCAGGCGGGCAAGGACGTCTACGTGGAGAAGCCGTGCTCGCACAACTGGTGGGAGGGGCGCCAACTGGTGCGAGCTGCCAACAAATACAATCGCATCGTGCAGCATGGCACCAATAGCCGCTCCAGCAAGGCCATTCAGGAAGGCATCCAGCAGTTGCAGAATGGACTGATCGGCGAGGTCTACCTCTCGCGTGGTCTCTGCTACAAGTGGCGGAACACCATCGGCCGCGCGACGGTAGAGCCGGTGCCGGCGGGAGTGAACTACGACTTGTGGACGGGCCCGGCCCCCCTAAAAGCTTTCACCCCCAACCGCTTCCACTATAACTGGCACTGGATCTGGGACACGGGCAACGGCGACATCGGCAACCAAGGCATCCATGAGGTAGACGTGGCGCGCTGGGGACTGGGAGTTAAGTTCCCCACCAAGGCGTCAGCCATCGGCGGCCACTTCATGTTCGAGGACGACCAGCAGACTCCGAACACGCTCAACTGCGCCTTCCAGTTCGATCTGCCCGACGGCAGGCGCAAGATGCTGGAGTTCGAGGTGCGCCACTGGATTTCCAATCACGAAGCGGATATCGGCTCTCCCGGTTTTGGTGGAGGCGCGATTCCCGCTGCTTTGGGCAACGTTAACAAGTCCAGTGAACGAAAGATCGAGCCCAAGAACACTATCGGCAACATCTTTTATGGCTCTAAAGGATATCTGGCCATGGACGGCTACGATTCGTATAAGACATGGCTGGGCGAGGAGCAGGAACCCGGACCCCAGGCCAAGGGTGCGGGCAACAACTGGGCCAACTTCATCGATTGCGTGCGCAGCCGAAAGAAGGAAGACTTGAACGCTCCCATCGAAGAAGGGCACATCTCCTGTACCCTGGTCCACCTGGCGAATGTGTCCTACCGCCTGGGCCGGACTCTGAACTTTGATCCTGAAAAGGAGCTTGTGATTGCCGACGACGAGGCGAACCTCCTGCTGCGTGATGGCGACCGCGGCTACCGCGCGCCCTATGTCGTGCCGGAGCAAGTCTAAAGGAAGTGGTCAGTCTGTTATCCTTTCGAGGGCTAGCGCGACCCTGTGGCTCCCGCCGGACAAGCCACAGACTTTCTGAGAAGCGAAAGGCTGCGGTACCGCCTACCCGCATGAGAGATGTGGTTGAGGGGATCGCGAAACGCAATAGCCGTGACCTGGCGATCAGTTCCGTTCGGCCAGCACGCGCTCGCGTTGCAGCGCATCGTGCGGCAGCGACTTGATGTAGGTCTGTTAGGGAGGCCCTTTGATTCAGCGAGCCTCTGCGCGAGTGCGATGTCAGGCTCTGGCAGTCGGATCGCCAACAGGCACGACAGTACTGGTTATCAGGCAATGCCGCGACGCGCTTCAGACGCTCGCGTTCCGCTTTTGTGCAAGTTTCAACCGAGGCTGGCGTTCAGCCGGTCTGGGCGCGGAACGGACGGGAGCTGTATCGCAATGGCGACAGAATGATGGCTGTCGCCATCGAGGCCAAACCGGTGTTCTCGGCCGCTAAACCGAAGCTGCTGTTCGAGGGGCATTACGAGGCAGGCACCTTTCCTTTTGAGTCGAATTACGACGTGAGCCCGGACGGCCAGCGATTCCTGATGATTAAGGGAAGAGCCCAGGAATCGGCGGCGACGCAACTGAACGTGGTGCTTAACTGGTCGGAGAGCTCCGCCGGCTCGCGCCACCAGGGAAACCATGACGCTCGACGCAGGAACGAAGCTCGGACCGGATGAGTACTCGCGCCGCGACTTCCTAAGGCAGACCTCGGTCTTAGCGCTTGCCTGGAGTACGAGCTCGACCGGGGCACAGGCTACGGCTCGGCCCCTCACCAATCCCATCGGCTATGCCACGATCTCCTGGCCTCAGAGCCAGTTCCTCCAGGCCTTAGACACAATCTCTTCCCTCGGTTTTGCCGGTGTCCAGATGCTAGGCTGGGTGAAGGACGCCTTCGGGGGTGATAAGGCCGACGAACTTAAGGAACGACTTCGGAAGTTGAGACTGCAGCCTGCCGCTCTTTCGTGCTCCAAGGTCAAACTCGATCCCGCACACCTCCAGGACGAATCCGGCCAGATTCGCGAGTATGCGGCCTTTCTCAAGGGCCTCGGCGGATTTAACCTTCAGGTCACCGACAGCGGCAGCGCCGACGGGAAATATTCGCGGTCGGAGATGAAAACGTTTGGCGCGCGCCTGAATGACCTGGGCAAAATGGCGCAGGAATTCGGTCTGAACCTGGGTTACCACCCTCACTTCGGCGCCTTCGGCGAGACCCGCGAGGGACTGAAACGGGTGTTGGACTCGACCGACCCGCGCTACGTCAAGCTGATTGCCGACGTTGCTCACCTTACTCTCGGCGGCTCTGACCCCGCGGAGGTGATTCGCACCTATCATGATCGCCTCTCGCTTGTGCACCTCAAGGACGTGCGAAAGGACGTGGCTGAACTGGCGCAAGCCAATCGCGACCTGGTGCGCTCGAATGCCTACCACTTTTGTGAAATCGGGCGCGGAACGGTGGATTTTCAAGCGGTGCTCCACGTCTTGCGCGGCTTTCAGGGATGGCTGATAGTTGAACTCGACGGCTATGAGGTCCCGCCCGGCGGCCCGGCGGAAAGCGCGGAAATCAACAAAGGGGCCCTACAGAAGCTCGGGTTGAATGTCTAGTCGTCTTCTGATTATCCGGTTGTTTCAGCTAACCCCAATATCTTGGGGTTATCGCTGGGCGGGCATTACGGAGTTTCTGCAGCACCCGTACTTACTTATAGCCTGCAGGCTTACGCCCAGTCCCCAGAGAGGCGGGAACTGAGTCTGGAATGCGGCCCTTCATAGTCTGCGGCGATATGGCAGGCCTTTTCCGTGGCGAACTTCGACCGGAATTCGCGCAGGGTTTGGGGA
>Ga0306920_100003650_pt1 | contig 19568 bp, 23 predicted proteins | sample flu12Cox44000170_FD_204666 | JGI IMG/M metagenome (GOLD analysis project Ga0306920, IMG submission 204666) | Lab enrichment of tropical soil microbial communities from Luquillo Experimental Forest, Puerto Rico - flux4day.12C.oxic.44.000.170 (v2)... | ecosystem: Environmental > Terrestrial >... | reverse complement strand
TCCGCCCGAGCGGGTGCTGAAGATCATCTGAGCCCTCGGCGCATCGGGGACGCGGACGGCGCGATGGGGGCGCCCCCGCCATCCCGGATCCGAGCCGACCGACTCAACCGGCCGTTCCGTCCGTAGCCTTGCGCGGGTGGAGATGCGGTTCGAGGGGGAGCTGTGGTACTGGCGGGGGCCGTCCCCGTACCACTTCATCACCGTGCCCGAGGCCGAGAGCGCGCTCCTCGAGGCCACCTCGTCGGCGGTCACCTATGGCTGGGGGATGGTGCCGGTGACCGCGCGCATCGGCCGGACCGAGTGGAGGACCTCGCTCTTCCCCAAGGACGGGGGCTACGTCGTGCCCGTGAAGCAGCGGGTGCGGGAGGCCGAGGGGCTCGACCTCGGCGACGTCCCTGCGATCACGCTGCGCGTCGACGCCTGAGGCCGTCGCGCGCCCTCCACGGGCAGAGCGCGCCGGTGAGGGCCTGGCGTCTTCGCGTGCGTGCGGACGCGGTTACTCGTCGCCCGCCGAGACCGGTGCGGAGGGCAGGCCGGTGCCGTACGCGTTGGTGGCCGACACCGTCACCGCGTACGTCGTCCCCGGGGTCAGCCCCGCGATGACGCATGTCCGCCCCGGCCTCGAGAGGATCGTCCCGGTGGTCGAGCAGCTGAAGCCGCCAGGGCTCGTGGTGGCCATGTAGCTCGTGATCCTTGCGACGCCGCTCGCCAAGGGCGGGGTCCACGAGACCGTCAGGGTCGACGGGCTGGGCATCAGGTGGTAGATGCGCGGGGGACCGGGGACGCCGGCACGGACGCTTGCGGCGACAGAGGCGCTCGACGAGCCGGACTTGTTCCTCGCGACGACCGTGACGACGTAGACGACGCCGTTGTTGAGGGAGACGATCGTGCAGCTGAGCTGCTTGGTCGTGCAGGAGCGGGTCGGCCGGCCGGTTGCCTGGGCCGTGGCGACGTAGGTGATGGAGCCGGTCGACGTCTCGCTCCAGGAGACGGCGATCGAACGGTTGCCCGAGCTGAGCGAGATCGCTGTCGGAGGGTTGGGTGGGCTGAGCGGGGGGCTCGCGGACGACGTCGCCTCGAGGGTCGGCGCCAGGGCGACCGCCGCCACCGTCGCGAGCACCGCGATCAGACCTGCACGCATGCGATGACGCATCGAACGCCTCCGGATCTCCTCTTCTCCTTGCGGACGCTGCCCTACCCGCGGCACCGTGCGATGAAACGCAATTCTGGTCTCCACCTCACTCCTCTCCCTGGCGCACCCCGCCGACGGGCACGGCCGCATCGGCGGGGAGCTCGAACCAGACCGATGTGCCGTCGCCCGACGTGGACTCGACCCCCCACCGCGCGCTCAGGCTCGCGACGATCTGCAACCCGTGTCCGTCGGCCTCGTCGGGCCTCGCGCTGCTCGGGGGCGACGCCCCGACCTCGGTCTCGAGGACCGTCACGCGGACGCCCCCCTCGAGCGGTGCGACGGCCACCTCGAACGCCGAGCGCCCGTGCAGCACGGCGTTCGATGCCAGCTCCGAGACGAGTAGGGCGGCCACGTCCTGCTGGGTGCCCGGGTCGCCGAGCTGCTCGCGGACGAACCGCCTGGCGAGCTCGACGGAGTCCGCGCGGCACGGGAACGCGCGACGCGCCACCGACCGCGGAGCGCCGGACCGCGGCGACGCGGGCGCGGCGGAGCGGTCTCGGGGTGCCGCCACGACCGGCTCCGGCCAGCGGACCACGAGGAGGGCGAGGTCGTCGTCGCCGCCGTCGGGGACGACCGCCTCGACGATCGACGATGCGACCGCGCCCACGTCACCGTCCGCCCGCGCCGCGGCGAGGCGCAGCGCCTCGAGGCCGTCGTCGATCGCGAGGCCGCGCCGCTCCACGAGGCCGTCGGTGAAGAAGACCATGAGGCTCCCGGGGGTCAGCACCAGGCGGGTGGGGGGGTGCGGGTGCGGCGCGCCGCTTGTCAGCCCTGCGGGGATGCCGACCTCGAGCTCGACGTACCGTGCGCCGCCGACGTCCACGAGCAGCGGGGGGAGGTGGCCAGCGCTCGCGAGCTCGAGAGAGCGGGCGGGCACGTCGAGCAGCGCGCAGCACACGGTCGCGAAGCAGTCGTCGCGGTCGACGTCCACGAGGTCGTTGAGCTTTGCGAGGACGGCCGTGGGCGCGTCCCCCTGGACGGCGTAGGCGCGGATGGCGTGGCGCAGCGAGGACATGACCTGGGCGGCGGCGTGCCCCTTGCCCGCGACGTCGCCGACCGAGAGGAAGACGTGGTCGTCGTCGAGCGGGATGGCGTCGTACCAGTCCCCGCCGACGCCGAGCTGCCTGACGCCGGCCACGTAGGTCCCCGCGAGCTCGAGGCCCGGGAGCGCCGGGGTCTCGGGCGGCAGCAGCGAGTGCTGCAGCGTCTCGGAGATCCCCTTCAGCTCGTCATACCGCTGGATCGCGTCGTCGGCGACGAGCTCCGCGGTCTCGCGGCGCCGGGTGAGCCGCTCGGCGGTGCCCGTCGAGACGACGGTGAGGAGGAGCGCGCCGACGCCCACCAGCCACAGCGCCCCGGTCGGGAGCACGCCGGGCGGGCGCTGCGCCAGCACCGCCACGATGGTCACCAGGGAGGTCCCGTAGGGCACGGTCGCGACCCGCTGGGAGCCGGGGAGCGGTGGCGTGACGGTCCGCTCGATCAGGTTGGCGGGCGTGACCGTCCGTCCCTGGTAGAGCTCGAAGGCGAGCCCGGCGAACGGCGAGCCGGGGCCGAACGCCTGCGTGCCCGCGGGCAGCAGGTCCTCTGCGTAGACGACCAGGTTCCGGTTCCCTCCCGGCAGCCGCTGGGCGAACCCGAGCGACCGGTCCCTCCCCATGACGACGCCGATCACGCCGAGCTGCTCGCTCGGGCGCAGCCGGGCGAGCGCACGGAGGGCCGCGGGGTTGCCCCGAAGGAGGTCGGGCCTCGCCCCCACGTACGTCTGGAGCCGGAGCCCCGCCGGGGTGACCCGCCAGAGCGAGACCGACCGGAAGAGCGAGTCCGGGCCGACCTCCGCTGCCTCGTAGGAGCGGAACGGCCCGGCGCCGAGCGTGGCGGCGATCCTCGCGCCTGCGACGAGCGGCTGCTGGATCGCGGGCACGGACGCCTGCAGCGCGGAGTTGATCTGCCGCACCTGGTTCGCGAGGTAGCGGTCGTCGCCGTTGCGGATCGAGACGGCGATGCCCACGACGAGGCCGATCGTGACCGCGAGGCCGACGGCGAGCACCACGACGGCGAGCCGATGGATCCGCCGCCTCGGTCGTCTGCCGTGGGCCGACGCGGACCCGTCGCCGTCCGGCGCTGCGGGCACCTGCGGGTCCTCCACGCCCACCATTTTGCGCGATCGTGACGCGACGCGGGCGGGCGCGGACCGACCGTGCGTGGGTCCGTCACGAGGCCGGGGTGCGTCGTCACCGCCGGTCCGAGATCCGAACCCCTACCGCCCCCTGACGGCGTCCTCCTGGGTGGCGTAGACATCGAAGAACGATCGGAGCCCGGTGACGTCGAAGACCCGCTCCACGGCCGCGCCCGCGACGACCAGCCGCAGGCGCGGCGGGCCGTGAGCCCCGGTGAGCCGTCGCTGGGACTGGGCGAGCACCCTGAGCCCGCTCGAGTCGAGGAAGGTGACCTCGGAGAGGTCCACGATGACCACCGGGACGTCCTCCTCGACGCCGTCGAGGGCGTCGCGGAGGGCGCGCACGGTCGCGAGGTCGATCTCTCCCCGCGCGGCGATCACCGTGTCGGGTCGCTCCTGCAGGACGTCGACCTCCAGGCTCACCGTGGACCACCCCCGCGCGAAGGCTAACTGCACGAGCGAGCCGACCACGGAGGCCCGCCCGCCGGACCGACCTCCGGTGCCGCCCGTCCGCGTCGAGCACGGCGGCGGTCCGGCGTCGCCGTAGGATTCCGCGGCAGACGACCCGCCGACCCCGCGCGGCGGATGATGCGGAGCGGCCAGACGTGAGCGAGATGCTGCGCCTCGAGGTCCCGGCGCGCGCGGAGGTGCTCTCGCTCGTCCGGTTGCAGGTGGGCGCGGTGGCGGCGCTCACGGGTGCGTCGCTGCCCGACGTCGAGGACCTGCAGCTCGCCACAGAGGAGCTGTGCCTCTCCCTGCTCCCGCTCGACGGGCATCCCGAGGGCCGGCTGACCGTCGAGGTCGAGTGGGACGACGAGGCGGTGCTCGTGCGCTGCTCGGTCGACCGAGAGACGGCGACGTCGGGTGCACGTGCGATCGAGGACGACGATCTCCCCGAAGGCGTCGTCGAGCGGATCCTCGACGCGCTCGTCGACGAGCACGGGACGCTGACCGAGGACGGCCGGCTCGTCGCCTGGCTCAGAGCACGACGAGGGCCGGCTCGACCCGACGCATGACCCCGAGCGACAGATCGCGACCCGCGCGCGCATCCAAGGCGGAGGCGTCGGCGGCAGAGGCACGGGCCGCGCTGATCGAGCGCCATCTCGGCCTTGCTCGGCACCTCGTGCGGCTGTTCGAGCACCGCGGCGAGGCGACGGAGGACCTGATGCAGGTGGCATCGATGGGGTTGGTGCACGCCGCCGACCGGTTCGATGCGTCGCGCGGGTTCGAGTTCTCGACGTTCGCCACCGAGACGATCATGGGGGAGCTGAAGCGCCACTTCCGGGACCGCGCGTGGGCGGTGAAGATCCCGCGCTCGATGCAGGAGCGGTACCTCGAGGTGAGCGCCGCCATCGACGCGCTGACGCAGTCGCTCGGCAGGCCGCCGTCCGCGCAGGAGGTGGCCGCCGCCTGCCGCCTCGGCTACGAGGAGGTGCTCGCCGCGCTCGAGGCGGGCCAGGGGTACCGCGCGACCTCGCTCGACGTGCGCGAGCCCGAGGGGGTCCGCCACGACCTCCCCGACGACCTCGCGGCGCTCGCCGACCGAGACGAGCTCGCCTCGCACCTCGCGAGGCTGCAACCAAGGGACCGGGAGATCCTGCGCCTCCGGTTCGTCGACGAGCTCAGCCAGGTCGAGATCGCCGCGGCGCTCGGGATCAGCCAGATGCACGTGTCCCGCTTGCTGCGGCGCGCGCTGGACGCGCTCCGACGTGCCTACGGCGTGGCACGCTGACGCCCGTGCGGGGGGCTGACCGAGCACGGCCGGGTGTGTCGGAGAACGGCGTTCCTGACACGGCCATCCGAGCGCGGGCTGGGCTCCAACAGGTTTCGCGGCAGAGTCGGTTGGGTAGCACCTGCCCCGTGGGCGAGCGAGCCCACCGAACGAGCCACATCGGAGGACTCGAATGAGAATTGGAACCATGGCACGCAGGAGCGGGTTGGGGCTGGTGATCGCGCTCGCGGCCGCGCCGCTCTTCGCGACGGCCTCGTACGCGGCCAGCGCGCCCGCGACCCCCTCGAACGTCGCGCTCACGTCCGGCAACCGCCTGCTCGGTGTGTCATGGACCGAGACGAGCACGGGGATGATCACCTACACCGCGACGGCGACCGCCGCGGGCCACTCGACGCACAAGTGTCGGACCATGCGACTCCACTGCAACATCACGTCGCTGGTGAACGGCGTCACCTACAACGTGAGCGTCGTCGCGGCCAACTCGAGCGGGAAGTCCGCGCCGAGCGCGCCGGTCTCCCTGACCGCCGGGGTCCCGGGTCCACCGCTCTCGGTGCACGCGACCGCGTTGAAGAGCTCCGCGTTCGTCAAGTGGGCGCCGCCCCTCGCGAGCGGAGTCAGCGCGATCACGGGCTACACCGCGACGGCCAACCCCGGAGCGTTCACGTGCACCACGAAGGGTGCGCGGAGCTGCACGATCACCGGGCTGACGAAGGGCACGACGTACACGATCACCGTCACGGCGACGAACAAGTACGGCACAGGCCCGTCCTCGAAGGGATTCAAGGTCACCTCGAAGTAGGCGACCACTGACGAAGTAGCACGAGGCCCGGCATCTCGGCGCGCAGCGCGCGACCGAGGTGCCGGGCATCGGCATGAGCGCTAAGAAGAGAGACGAACCCAAAAGGGAGGAATGCAAGTGAGAACTGCGAGCATCAAGACGATCACGGTTGCGGCGGGGGCTCTGCTCCTCGGTGCGACCATCGCGCCGGGCCTCGCCGCCGCCGCCGGGAAGGGGCACGGGAAGGGCCACACGCACGCGCTCGAGGTGACGGTCCATGCGTCGCCGACGAGCGTGCTGGCCAACGGGACGGCGACGTCGAAGATCGTCGTCAAGCTCCGCCACGGCAAGGCAGCGCGGAACGCCGCGGTCACGCTGACGACGACCGCCACGCCGAGCTCGGGCACGTCGTGCGGGACGCTCTCCGCCACCTCGGGGACGACCGGGAAGAACGGCAGGCTGGCGGTGACCTACACCGCGTCCAGCACCGTCGGGTTCTGCACGATCACGGCCACGAGCGGGACGGCCACCGGCCTCACCACCGTCGTGCAGACCGACCCGACGCTGGTCAACACCCACTACCAGATCACCGCGTCGGCCACGCCGACGGCCCTGAAGGCTGACGGCACGAGCACCTCCACCCTCACGATCACCGTCACCAACGGGGCGACCCCGGTCGCCAACGACGCGGTCTTCGTGAGCGAGCGGGCGCTGCACGCCGGCGCGTGCGGCACGATCGCCTACGGCGCGCCGACGACCGACGCCACGGGAAGTGCCACGGTGACCTACACCTCGTCGACGACCGCAGGGAACTGCAAGCTCCGCGCGTTCGAGGCCTCGACCGGCTCAGCGAGCGGTGCGGTCGTGATCCACCAGTCGACCCACTAGCGAACGACCGGGGCGGCGCGAGCCGCACCCGCCGACGGTGCCCCGGGCCTGCCAGACCCGGGGCACCGTCGCGTCCGTCCGCGGTCGCTTCGACGGGCCCGAGTCCGCCCCGGATTGCACCCGATGCCACGAGCCCGTAGAAGTGGGGTCGGAGGTCGAGATGGGCGCGGCGCGTCGGCTGCACCTCGAGCTGCAGCGGATCTACGACGAGCCGGCGACGGCCGGGGGGTACCGGGTCCTCATCGACCGGCTGTGGCCCTGGGGGATCTCGAGGGATCGTGCGGCGCTCGACGAGTGGGCGAAAGGACGTCGCGCCCTCGCCCGAGCTCCGCGCGTGGTTCGCCCACGAGCCGGCGAGGTTCGCCGCGTTCGCCCGCCGCTACCGCGCTGAGCTCGCGGCGCCGCCCGCGGCCGAGACCGTCGACCGGCTGCTGGTCCTGGCTCGGCGCCGGCGGGTCACGCTGCTCACCGCCAACCGGGACCTCGAGCGCTCGAACGCCGGCGTCCTCTTTGCGCACATGACGGGATCGTGGGCCTCCGCCGCCCGATAGCGGATCGACCCGCTCTGCGGTGCTTGTTCGAACCGACGGGGTCGGGGCTCACAGGACCCCCGTCGCGATCGCCACGCCGACCCCGATGAGCAGGGCGCCCGCGACGAGCTCGCTCCGCTCTCCCAACCGGCGGCCGAGCCGCTCCCCGAGCTCGAAGCCGAGGAGCGTGAGCGCGACGGAGACCACCCCGATCACGAGCGCGGCGAGCACGATGCTGATCCGCCGATCGCCGAGCGCGAACCCGACCGCGAGGTTGTCGATGCTGAGCACGGCGCCGAGCACGATGGTCCGGCGCATCGTGGTGGGCCTCGCCGGTGCCTCGCGCCCGAGCAGCTCCTGGACGATCGAGGCGGCCCCGACGCCGCACAGCAGGAGCCCGGCGACGAGGTTCGCGTGGGTGCCGACGGCCCCGGTCGCAGCATGGCCGAGGAGGATCCCGATGACGGGCATCCCGGCCTCGAAGACGCCGAAGACGACCGCGACGCGCACCCGGATCGCCGAGCTCGTGCCCGACACGCCGAGCGCGGTCGCCGCGCCGAAGTTGTCGAGCCCGACCGAGAGCGCGACGAGCAGCAGCGCGAGCACATGGACCGCCTACGCAGCGGTGGTCGACCGTGCGGGCTGGTCGACCTGTGGCCCGGTGGTCGCAGACGCGCGCGAGCGATCGCGGGTCGCCGCGCCGCTCGTCGGGCCTCGGGGCTCCAGCGGTCGGGCGACAGCGCGGTCCCGGGGTTGCTCGCTCGCGGTCACGGCATGCCCATGTGGGGTCCGTCCGAGTCTTGCAGGCATCGAGCCCGCGCCCCTGCCGGTGACCCGAGCGCCGCTCACGGTTTCACCGCCCTCGCAGCCGGGCATGGCTCCTCGCGGGATCGCCGCCGCGGGTCGGCTGCCCCCTTGGGGAGGGCAGATGGGGACGCTTCGCTGGAGGGCCGAGGCGAGGTGCCGCGCGCTCCCGCCGGCGATGTTCTTCCCGACCGACGCGCGCGGCGTCGCCCGGGCGAAGCGGGTGTGCGCGCAGTGCGCAGTCTCTGGGGCGTGCCTGGAGTACGCGCTCGAGCAGCTGCTGGACCACGGGGTGTGGGGCGGCACCAGCGAGCGTGAGCGCCGCCGGATCCTCAAGGCGCGCGGCGTCGTGCGGTCCCCGTCGCGCGAGCCGTGGCGGCTCATCGTCCGCGCGTCGCCGGCCGGCGGCACAGCACCTGCAGCCGCAGATCGAGTAGAAGTGCCCCATGGAGCTCGACCTGCACGTCTGGCGGTTCGACTGGGCGGGCCCGCCCGCTGAGATCGGCACGTCGGTCGGTGACCTCGCGCGCCGCGCGGAGGGGATCGGCGTCCGGACCCTCTCCTTCATGGACCACTACTTCCAGATGGATCGCGTGGCCTCGGCCGAGGACCCGATGCTCGAGGGCTACGCGGCGCTCGGGTACGTGGCCGGGCTGACGGAGCGCCTCCGCCTCCGGCTGCTCGTCACGGGCGTGACCTACCGACACCCCGGTCTGCTCGCGAAGATCGTGACGACCCTCGACGTGCTCTCGAGGGGTCGCGCCGAGCTTGGGATCGGCGCCGCCTGGTACGAGCGCGAGCACCTCGGCCTCGGGGTCCCGTTCCCGCCCACCGGCGAGCGGTTCGAGCACCTCGAGGAGGCGCTCAGGATCTGCCTCCAGATGTGGAGCGACGACAACGGCCCGTTCGAGGGCACGCACTACCGCCTCGCCGAGACGCTCTGCCATCCTCCGCCGGTGAGCCGACCGCGCCCGCGGATCCTGATCGGGGGCACGGGCGAGCGCAAGACGCTCCGGCTCGTCGCGCAGTACGCCGACGCGTGCAACATCTTCGGCGGGGCCGACGAGCTCGCCCACAAGCTCGAGGTGCTGCGCCGACACTGCGACGCGGTCGGTCGTGACCACCGCGAGATCGAGGTCACGGCGATGTTCCGTGACCTCCCCCCCGCCCCGACGGCCGACGACGTCCTCGAGGCCGCCGAGGCGCTCGCCGCGGTCGGCGTCTCGGGGCTCGTGACCGGCCCGGTGGGCGACACACCGGCCCAGTGGCTCGAGGCCACGTTCGCCCCGGTCATGGGCCGGCTGGGAGCGATCGAGCCCGCCGCCTGGTGACGCCCGCCGCGCCCGCCGGTACGGACCGGCGCCGAGCGGACAGCATGGTGGGATGCCCCGCGCCCCCCGGGACAGGCTGAGCGAGCTCGTCGCGGCCCACTCGGCCGTGGTCGCGAACTACCTGCGCCGCCGGCTGTACCCGCTCACGGACGCGGACCTCGACGACCTGGTGGAGGAGACCTTCCTCGTGTGCTGGCGCCGCCTCGATGATCTGCCCGAGGGCGCCGGGGAGCTCCCCTGGGTGATCGGGGTCGCCCGCCACGTCCTCCACAACGCCCACCGCTCGCACCGGCGCCGGCGGCACCACGAGGGGCGGGTCCGCCCGACCACCGCGCACCCGTCCGCGGAGGCCGAGGCGGTGGCGGACCTCGCGGTGCGGGAGGCGCTCGACGCGCTCGGCGAGGCGGATCGCGAGCTGCTCCGGCTGCACTTCTGGGACGGCGTCGACACCGAGGGCATCGCGGTCGTCCTCGGCGTCTCGACGAACGCCGCGGGCACGCGCCTCTCCCGCGCGAAGGGCCGGTTCCTCGAGGTCCTCGCCCGCGTCGAGGCGCGTACCGCGTCGCCGTCGACGGACAGGCACGAGGTAGATGGGCGAGGAGCGACACGACGTGACGGGTGACCCCTTCGACCGGCTCCGGGCGATCGACCCGGCGCGACCGGGTGCGTACGCGCACGCCGACGCCGACTCGATGGTCGACCGCATCGTGGCGGCCCCACGGGGGCGGCACGCACGGCGCCGCCGGTCGGTCCTCGCTCCGCTCGCCGCGACGCTCGCCGCGGGCGCGACCGCGGTGGCGCTCGGGCTCGCCGCGACGCCGGCCGCGCCGTCGGCGCTCATGCTCTCAAGCGCGTCGGTCCAGGCGCACCCGCAGGTCCCGTCCCCCGCCGGGCTCGGGGCACCCATCTTCTGGTCGCAGGGCAGCGGCGCGGCGGCCACCCCCACCTGCGCGGGGTGCGGGAGCGCCACGTACCTCTACGCGCTCGGCGGACCGCTCCCGGCGACGGTGCCGGCCGAGCGCGCGTACCCCGCCGAGGCGGCCGGGAGCCCGACCGCGCTGCTCGGCGCGCTGGCCCGGGGGCTCGGCGTGCACGGCGCGGCGGTCAGGGCAGGGCGCTCCTGGCAGGTCCGCGCCGCCAGCCCGACGGGCAGCCCGACCGCCTCGCTCCGCCGCGATCCGATCTCAGGGCTGTTCCTGTTCACCTACGCGCGCGCAGCGCGAGCGACCGCGGCCGGCTGCGCCGAGCTGCACGCGACCCCCGCGACGGTCGTCGACCGCGCGGCCACCGAGGCCTCGCTCGCCGCGACGCTCGGCTCGCTCGGCCTCCGGTACGACCTCGCCGAGCCGCGGTTCGAGGCGGGGGTGTCCACCGCGTGCTCGCCGCTCGTCTCCCTGGCGGAGCAGGTCGTCGTCGGCGGCCTGCCGACCGACCAGGTGGTGGGCGCGACGTACGCCGCGAGTGGCCGGGTCGTCGCGCTCTCGCTCCCGGTCTTCACGGTCGGGCCCGCGACGTCGCTGCCCCTCGTCAGCGCGGCGAGCGCGGTGGGGGCGCTCATCAGGACCAGCGACGCGGCCGAGCACGTGACCAACGCGCCGATGCTCGGGTCGGGCCGCCCCGGCCAGCCGGCCTTCCAGCGGAGGACGGTCGACGAGGGCAGCGCGCTCAGCACGGTGTCGTCCCGCCTCGTGACCGTGGAGATCCGGGCGGCCACCCCCGCGCTGCGCGCGTTCGCGACGAGCGAGGGCACGTGGCTGCTGCCCGTCTACGACCTCGCGGGCGACGGGTACTCGGCGCTCGCGCGACCGGGCCCGACCCCGTGGGCAGGGACGGTCCTCGCGACCGCGCCGTCGGTCGCCAGGGTGCACGGCACGCGGGCGGGCGCCCCCATCGTCTTCGACCAGCGGCCGATCCCGTGAGGTCGCGCCGGGCCCGACACGCGTGTCGACGGCACCTCGCCGTGCGACGGCGGGGGATCCGGTCAGCGTCGGACCGGCGGACCTCGAAGGGCAGGACCCCGGCGCGGGCGGGTGCGCGGCCGGTGGCCGCCGTCTGGGGTCGTCGGGCGCGCTGACGGCGCGGCTACCGGTCCATGACGGTGATCACCACGTTGCCGACCTTCTGCCCGGTCGCCACGTAGCGGTACGCCGCCACGATCTCCTCGAGCGGGTAGGTCCGGTCGACGACCGGGCGGTACGCGCCGCTCGCCATGAGGTCGGCGAGGAGCCGCACCATGGCCTGGTCGATCCTCGGCGTGGCGAAGACGGCCCGCTTGTCGCCGACGAGCCGGGTGACGACCGGCCAGAGCAGGTTCTGCGCGTAGGGACCGGCTCCGGCCGACGTGAACCGTCCGCCGGGCCTGAGGAGCCGGGCGCACCGGCGGTACGCCGGCGAGCCGTGGGCGTCGAACACGACGTCGTAGCGCGCGTCGTCCCGCGTGAAGTCCTCCGCGGTGTAGTCGATGACCCGCTCGGCGCCGAGGGAGCGCGCGAGCTCGAGGTGCGGCGTGGCGCAGACCGCGGTGACCGCCGCGCCGAGGTGGCGCGCGGCGAGCTGGACGGCGGCCGACCCGATCGCCCCCGTCGCGCCGTAGACGAGCACGGCGTCGCCCTTCGCGACCCCCGCACGCTCGAGGTGGGTGAGGGCGTAGTGCGCGCCCTCGGTGCCAGGGGCTGCCTCGGTGAAGGACAGGCCGTCGGGGATCGCGGCGACGTTCCCGGCGGCGCGCACGACGAGGTGCTCCGCGTGCGCCCCGAAACGGCCCTCGCAGTACCCGAAGACGCGCTCGTCGACGGCGACGGTCTGGACCCCAGGGCCGACCGTCTCCACGATGCCGGCGAACTCGTTGCCGAGCACCGTCGACTTCGGCCTCGTCCAGCCCGCGATCGCCCGCATCGGGAACGGCGAGCACGAGCGGTAGTGGTGGTCGGTCCTGTTGACCGTCGTGGCGTGCACCGCGACGAGGAGCTCCCCGTCGCCGGGCGTGGGCACCGGGACGTCCCGGACCGAGACGACCTCGGGCGGCCCGAACCTCGTGTGGACGGCTGCGCGCATCGTGGCCGGCATGCGGCGACCGTAGGCGGACCCGTCAGGCGTCGGCGGACGCGGGCGCTGCGCTCCACGACCCGCGCCGCAGCGCGGGTCCGGCGGCCGTCAGGCCGCGGTCGGGCGGCGGGTCAGGCGGCGGGTCAGGCGGCGTGCTGCCGGCGGACGGCGCAGGTGCGGCAGAGCCGGCCGTTGGGCAGCTGGCCGGGGTGCACGAACTGCGGCGGGATCCGGTGGCCGACAGGGCAGTCGTCGTAGACGTGGTACGTCGCGCCGTCCCGAAGGTCCCGGTACTTCCCCGTCATGAAGACCGAGTGTCGGTTGTTCAGGGTGGGGGCCATCGCCAGAGAGTTTGTCAAGTGGGCCGCCCCGGTGCGCGGAGCCCCGGGCGCCACGGCGGTGGCTCCATAGGCTGCGGCACGCGAGGAGGCCGATGGGCTACGTCGAGATCGAGGAGTTCGACCTGATCGCGGGGGTCGACCGGGCGGAGTTCGCCGCCCGGGACCGGGCGGTCCAGCTCTGGAGCTACCGGCACCGGCCGAACCTCGTGCGCCGGACCACCGCGCTCGGGGACGGCGCCCGGGTCCTGGTGGTGACCCTGTTCTCCGGGTCGACGACGCCCGAGGCGCCCCCGCTCGCGGTGACCGAGGTGGCGGCGCTCGCCGAGCTCGCCGACCCCGCCTCGTACCGTCGCGCGTGCTTCCGCGACCTCGAGTGAGCCGCTACTGCTGGACGAGCGTCACGGGGTTGCCCTCGGGGTCCTCGATCGCCGCCAGCGTCGGGCCGCCGGGGACGTCGAGGCGCTCGAGCGTGACCGTGCCGCCGAGCTCCACGGCCCTCGTGAGCGAGAAGGCGAGGTCGCGCACCTGGACGTAGAGCGTGACCCCCCGCCTCTCGCTCTGACGGAGGTGCCCCGCAGGGCCGGGCTCGGGCCCGCCGAGCCCGGCGGGGAAGAACCGGATCGTGCCCTCGCCGATCGGCCAGGAGAAGAGCGCCGCGTAGAACGGTGCGAGCCGGTCGGGGTCGGCCGCACCGATCTCGAAGTGCACGACGGGGCGCGGCCAGTCGCCGCCCGGCGCCGGCCCGGCGTCGGTCATCCGCCGCCGGAGCGGTCGACGAGGATGATCTTCGTGTTCGCCCGGCAGGCCCGGGGGTCCCACCGCTGCAGCGGCGTGCCCGTCTGCGACGGCGCGGAGAACTGGTTGTCGCTCGCGACGCCCGGGGGATCGACGACCGTCGTCGCGGTCACGGGGTGGGTGGTCGAGGTGGTCGGGTGCGACGTGGTCGTCGACGAGCTGGACGTCGACGCCGGGGGGCGGGTGGTCGTGGTCACCGCGGTCCAGTCGCGCGTCGCGACCGAGACGTCCGTGCCCGTCTGGACGGTGACCATGTCGTGGGGGGTCACCATGGCTGGGTCGTACCCGAGCGTCACCGGGCCTTCGAGGTCCGTGACCACCCGCAGGGCGGCCTCGAGGCTCGCGCTGTTCCAGTTGCCGTTCTTCGGGGGCGGCGGCCCGCCGTACCAGACCACGGTCTCGGAGGTCGGGCCGACGGGGGTGCGCACCCCGGTCTGGGTGACCACGTACCCCTTGTGCACCAGCCCCGCGGCCACGGTCGCCTGCTGGCCGTAGACACCCGAGCCGTCGACGACCGAGATGTGGAACCCGCTGCGCTTCGGGAGCGGCTTGCCGCTCCACGGGCTGAACCCGGGCTTGACCCCGAAGATCGTGTCCACCGTCTGCCAGCCGCCGGGCTGAACCGGGAACTCGACGTCGCCGTAGGAGTAGCCGTGGTAGATGTACCCGTTCGGCGAGTAGACGACGAGCACCGGGTACGTGAGCTGCGGGGTCGTCCCGATGTTCGTCCCGCGGTACCCGCTCGCGAGCGAGACCATCTCGCCCTCGGAGAACGCGTTGTCGACGGTGAGGTCGGGCAGCAGCTTCGTCGCGAGGCTCTGGTCGGTGAAGCTCAGCACCCCGCCGAGCCCGGAGGTCTCGCTCGCGATCTTGGCGGCGACGACGCGCAGGAACTCGTGCGTGCGGCGGATGCGCGCGAGGTCAGAGAGCGACTCGTTCGGCCAACTGTGCGGGTCGCTCCCGGCCGACGGCCACCCGATCTGGAGGTGGCGGGCCCGGACCACCTGCAGCGCGTGGACGCCGTCGAGGTGGTAGCAGGCGGGCCGCTCGATGTTCAGCCCCGAGTACGCGTCGTAGACGCGCATGGGGAAGTACATGTTGATGCCCCCGACCGCGTCCACGACGCTCGCGAACGTGTCGAAGTTGAGCTCGATGTAGTGGTTGATCGGGATCCCGAAGTCCTCCTCGATCGCCGCGGCGAGCTGGCTCGGGCCCTGGTAGAGCGCGGCGTCGATCTTGTAGGCCTGCGCCCCTGATCGGGCGTTCGGCTCGAAGAGGTCGCGCGGGATCGAGAGCAGGGAGGCCTTGCCGTTGGCGAGGTGCGCGACCATCACGATGTCGCTGTTGACCCCGTTGACGCCCGAAGCGCACAGCCCGTAGGCGGGGTTCTGGTGGATGCCGCAGCGGGTCGTCGATCCGACGAGGAGGACGTTCACGGCGCCGCCGTGCTCGGTCTGCTCGTTGTTGACCTGTGTCCGGCCGACGAGCGAGCCCAGGTAGTAGTAGTCCGCGATCACTGCCGCGATGATGAGCACCGCCACGGTCCCGAGGGTGATGGCGGTCCAGAACGGCCAGCGGTGCCGGCGCCGACGGCGGGTGCTGCGGCGGGTCGTGCCGCCGCCGCTGTGCCGGTCGATCGCCTGGCCGAGCGCCATGAGGCGGTCCTCGTTGGGGGCGCTCCGCTGGTGCCGTGGCCGCGGCTGGTCGAGGCCGCTCGCGGGCATCGCGGGCATCCTACCGACGCGACGCAGCGCCCCCGGGTGCCTCGGACCCGGACCGCTAAGGGCTGCGTAAGTTTCGGGCCGTGATCCGCGAGCTCGACGAGAGCGAGGTGGCGACCGTCGCCGCGGTGCTCGGCCTCGCCCGGCTGTACCAGGGCGACGGCGTCTACCTCGTGGCGTGGGACGGCGAGACCCCGCTCGGCCACGTCCACCTCACGGCCGGCGAGCCGCCGGAGCTCCAGGACGTCCAGGTCGCCGAGGCGCACCGCCGGCGCGGCGTGGCGCGTGCGCTCATCGAGGACGCCGCCTCGCGGTGCCGCGCCCGCGGCGACGACCGCCTGCGCGTCGAGGTGAGCGTCGAGAACGACGCGGCGCGCGCGCTCTACGGCGCGCTCGGGTTCCGCGACGCGGGGATCGCCCCGCGTCGCGTGGTCGGGACCGTCGAGATCCGGACCGGGACGATCGAGGTCGACGACACGCTCCTCACCCTGGAGCGTCCGCTCGGCGCCTGAGCCTCAACCCGTCGCGGCCTCGTCCTTCCGGGGCGGGGCGATCAGGTGCACGTCGATCCCGCTGGCGGCGGCGAGGGGCAGGAGGCGCACGAGCTTGGAGCCGCGCCGCAGCCCGGTCAGCCGCCCTGGGGGCGGGGCGGCGAGGACCAGCTGGGTCGCCTGGTGGCGCGTCGCGAGGTCCACGACCGCGGTCGCCAGGTCGTCGGCGGCGAGCGGCGTGGCGGTCGCCCCCACGTCGGCGGCGACCCGCTCCAGGGCGTCCAGGCGGTCCTTGCGGCGCCCGGCGCGCTCGCCCTCGGCGACGAGCACGACCTCGAGGGTGGTCTTGAGGCGGGTCGCGATCCGCGCGGCGCGGTGGATGACCGACTCGTCCTGCGCGTCCCCGGTCACCATCGCCATCACCCGCTCGGTCGTCTCCCACACGTGACCGACGGTGCGCTCCTGCAGGTACTCGAGCAGCTCCTCCTCGGTCTCGTCCGCAACGAACCGCAGCGCCAGCTCGCGGAGCGCGACGAGGTTCTGGGTCTTGAAGAAGCCCTGCAGCGCGGGACCGATCCGCTCGGGCGGGTAGATGTTGCCGTGGAGCATGCGCCTGCGGAGCTGCTCGGGCGAGGAGTCGATCAGCTCGACCTGGTCCGCGCGGCGCACCACCCAGTCGGGGACGCGCTCGCGAACCTTGACCTCGGTGATCGACTCGACCGCGTCGGCGATCGACTCGATGTGCTGCACGTTGAGCGTGGAGATGACCGCGATGCCGTTGTCGAGGAGCTCGAGGACGTCCTGCCAGCGCTTCTCGTTGCGTGACGCCTGTGGGACGTTCGTGTGCGCGAGCTCGTCGACGAGGGCGACCTGCGGGCGGCGCGCGAGCACCGCGTCGACGTCCATCTCCTCGAACGTGGTGCCCCGGTGCGACGCGACCCGGCGGGGGACGACCTCGAGGTCCTTCATGAGCTCGATGGTCTTCGGCCGACCGTGCGGCTCGACGAACCCGATGACCACGTCGGTCCCGCGCTGGGCGCGTCGCCACCCCTCGTCGAGCATCGCGCACGTCTTGCCGACCCCGGCGACCGAGCCCAGGTAGATCCGGAACCTGCCCGCGGGGACGACGACGTCGGCGACGTCCTTCGGGACCGCCGGACGCGGTGGCTCCTCGCGCGCCCGACGGTCCATCGCCATAGGATGCCAGCCGAGGCGCGTGTTTCCTCCGTGCCGGCGCGCGACCGAGGAGGTGTCGTGGCCGTGCGAAGGACGATCGTGGGGTGCGCTGCGTCGCTCGGCGCGCTCGCCGCGTCCACGGCCGTGCTGGTCGCGCTCCGCCCCCACCTCGCCGTCGCCACGTGCGCGCTCGTCCTCGTCGTGCCGGTGGTCATCGGCGTGGCGGTCGGCGGCTTCGTCGCGGGGCTGATCGGCGCCACGGCCGGGTTCCTCGTCTTCGACTGGTACTTCATCCCGCCCTACGGGACCCTCACGGTCGGGAGCGCGCAGGACTGGGTCGCGCTGTGGGTCTACGTCGCGGTGGTCCTCGTGGTCGCCCGGGTGGTGGCGGTCCAGCAGGAGGCACGTGCGGTCGCGGCCGAGCGCGAGGACGCGGTCCGCCGGCTGCTCGCCGTCACCACCACGCTCATGGAGGAGCGACCGCTCGACGAGGTGCTCGGGCTCGTCGTCACCACGGTCCACGAGGCCTTCGACACCCCCTGGGTGGCGGTGCTGCTCCCCGAGGACGGCGCCCTCGCGGTCGCGGCGACGGCCGGCGACCCGCTCTCCGACGCCGAGCGCGCCGAGGCGATCGGCGCGCCCGGCGCCGCGCAGGCGATGGCGCTCGTCGGCGAGGCGAGCGGGGTGCGGCGCATCGCGCTCACGGCGATGCAGCGCCCGGTCGGCCAGCTCGTCGTCGCCGGGGCCCCGATCGACGCGTTCGGTCGCCAGCTGCTCGGGGTGCTCGCCAACCAGGCCGCGCTCGCGATCGAGCGGAGCCAGCTCCGCGCACAGGCGCTTCGCAGCGAGCTGCTCGAGGAGGTGGACCGGTGGCGCAGCGCCCTCGTGGGCGCGGTCTCGCACGACCTGCGCACCCCGCTCGCCTCGATCACCGCCGCGGTCACGACCCTGCGGGACCCCGGCGTGGCCCTCTCCGACGCGGACCGCGACGCCCTCATGGAGACCATCGAGCTCGAGAGCGACCGCCTCGCGCGCCTCGTCGCGAACCTCCTCGACGTCGGCCGGATCGAGGCCGGGACGCTCACGCTGCGGCGCGAGCCGCACACGGTCACCGAGGTGGTCGATGCCGCGCGGGCGGCTGCGGGATCGGCGCTGCGGGCGCACCGCCTCGTGGTCGAGGTCGACGACGACCTGCCGCTCGTCTCCGTCGACCTCGTGCTGATCGCCCAGGTCGTGGCGAACCTCCTCGCGAACGCCGCGCAGCACTCGCCGGAGGGGACTCGCATCACCGTCGGCGCGCGCGAGGAGGGCGACGCCGTCGCGGTCTTCGTGGCCGACGAGGGGTCGGGCGTGCGCACGGAGGACCGCGAGCAGATCTTCCACATGCTCGACCGCAACGCAGGGAGCGGCCGCGCAGGTCTCGGGCTCGCGATCTCGACGGCGTTCGTGGAGGCGCACGGGCAGCACCTCTGGGTCGACGACGCGCCACGCGGCGGCGCGCGGTTCACGTTCCGCGTCCCGCTCGCCGACCTCCACGCGGTGCCGGCGTGACCGAGCGCGTCCTCGTGGTCGACGACGACCGCGCGCTGCTCCGGGCGCTCTCGATCGGCCTCTCGGCGCGCGGGTACGACGTCGTCTCGGCGAGCACCGGGACCGACGGGGTCGTGCAGGTCTCGCTGCGCCAGCCCGACGTGGTGGTGCTCGACCTCTCCCTGCCGGACGTCGACGGGGTGGAGGTGTGCAAGCGGATCCGCGCGTTCTCGGAGGTCCCCGTCCTCGTGCTCTCCGCGCTCGGCAGCGAGGAGCGCAAGGTCGAGGCGCTCGACCAGGGTGCGGACGACTATGTGACGAAGCCGTTCGGGATGGCCGAGCTCGAGGCGAGGCTGCGGGTGCTGCTGCGGCGTTCGCACGGAGGCGGGTCCGTGCCGGCGGCCTCCGTCGAGGTCGGCGCGCTCGCCTGCGACCTCGTCCACCGGATGGCGACGCTCGACGGCGAACCGCTGCGGCTCACCGGCAAGGAGTTCGACCTGCTCGCGTTCCTCGCCCGCCACGCGGGGAAGGTCTGCACGCACCAGATGATCCTGCGCGAGGTGTGGGGCGCCACGTACTCCAACGAGGCGCACTACCTGCGCGTCTACGCCCACCGGCTCCGGCGAAAGCTCGGCGCCGCCGGCGGGATGCTCGTCACGCACGCCGGCATCGGCTACGAGCTCACCCCTGCCGGGGCGCCCTCGGTGCCCAGCACCTCGTAGGCGGGGTTGAGGAGGCACGGTCGCGCGCGGTGCGTCGTGAGCGTGCCGACGACCCGCAGCCGCGTGCCGCCGACCACCCCGGGCAGCGTCCGGCGGCCGGTGAAGTGGCATCGCAGCGTCCCGGTGCCGTCGTCGACCGCGACGTCGAGGGCGACGAGGCCGCCGGGCGTGCTCGCCAGCATGACGACCGTCCCCTCGATCTCGCACGGCGTGCGCGGCCGGGAGTCGCCGATCGACCGCGCGACGTCGGCTCCGTGGTCGTCTCGGGCCCGGGTCGTCTCAGCGCCTCGAGCCCGTCGCGACGAGGCGCGCGAGC
>Ga0306920_100003649_pt1 | contig 19569 bp, 21 predicted proteins | sample flu12Cox44000170_FD_204666 | JGI IMG/M metagenome (GOLD analysis project Ga0306920, IMG submission 204666) | Lab enrichment of tropical soil microbial communities from Luquillo Experimental Forest, Puerto Rico - flux4day.12C.oxic.44.000.170 (v2)... | ecosystem: Environmental > Terrestrial >... | reverse complement strand
CTGGCTCTTCGCCGGCAGTCATGCCGGCGGCAGGCGTGCTGCCGCAATGTATTCGATCCTGCAGACTGCGAAATTGAACGACGTCAACCCGCAAGCCTACCTCACCAACACCCTCACCGCAAAGTTCTGCGGATAGAGAAAGCCACAATGACCCGTGCAATTCACGACGAACCGGCTTTATCCAACTTGTTTATGTCGCATCTGCTGACGAGGAGCACACAAATCGAAGGAGATCTGATCGATCAGCTGCTCAATAAGAGCGAGAAACGCTTGGCCCGCCGTCTTCTGCTTCTCGCTAATTCTGCCGAGCCTGTAGTCATCGACAACGTCACTCAGGACTTGCTGGCGGCATTGGTTGGTACAACACGGTCACGTGTCAGCTTTTTTATGAATAAATTTCGCCGTCAGGGGCTCACTGATTATAACGGTAACGGCAATGCTGGCCTTCGCGTGCGCCGCTCCTTGTCAAAGGTGGTTCCGCACGACTGACATAATCGAACTGACAAAATCTTTTCTCACCTTGTTCAATTTTGCACAGCGGCCCCGAAACTCGATTGTTAACCTGACCAGCAGCTTCGTTGCTGTAAGGGAAACGCCAGATGCCGATATGACACTCAATCCTTGCGTCGATAGCGAAATAGGGAGGGCGCAAAAGGCAGCGATCGGCCGGAACAAAGGGTGCGTGTGGACTTGTGGGATCACGCTGACCAAGACAGTGTGTCCCCGGACCAGCTCTAGCTGTCCGTCGGTCGCTGGAGCGGCGGCGCGATGCCTCCCGGCATTGGGCATGCGCATTGAACGGGGTCGCGCATTTCGCGACCAGATATACCGCGGGACACGACGTCGTATTCGGCCCTCGACGCTTCGATTTCAATGCGACGGAGGGTCGCCGGCTGCTCGCTCATGAACTGACTCACGTGGTCCAGCAGTCTGCTGAACATGCGCCGAGAGCAATAGCCCGACAACCCACGGATGCCCCTGATCCGGGACAGGATGCCAAACCGAAGACCCCAAATTGCGACAGCGGCCTCGCTCTTCGTTGGGGTCAGGACACTACTTGCTCGAAGTGGGGGTTTTTCGAAGGCGTACACGAACAAGGCGAAGGCAAAAAATGGCAGTCATTCAACTGTTGCAACACCTGGCCCTTGTCACTAGAAAATTACGCGCGCAACCAACTGGGTCTGAACGGTGCGGCCTCCTGCAAAGTTCAGCACGAGCGTGAGATTGCCACCATCACCTTGGGTGACAAGGAGGCTGAGGTCCTTTGCTCGGACACGATCCCGACAGACAAGTCTCAGGTGATCGAAATGAGCCCAAAGGCGATGCAGGACCTTTCTGGTCAGGTTGCCAACCCGCTGCAAGTAAACGCCTGCTTTTCAGGCTCAAAACAGGACCTTTGCTTGCACAACGGACCGGGCGCAAAAGCTTTCCCAACCGTAAGCCAGTGCCTCACCAGAGGATGTCCCATCGCGGAAGGTACTCCGAGCCATGCCGATTCGGGTTGGCCTCGAGTGTGATCTGGCTAGTGCCTCGTTGAACAAATGAGCATATTACCCGAACCCCTTCTCGTCGTGGCCGAGAAAGCGGATATCCAGGGCACAACGCACAGAATCCGGCCCTAGACTCCCGCTTGCGAGGGTGTAATCCAATCCCGGCGAAAATCGAAATGTGTCGGTCATTGCTAGCAGTCCCTCCACTGTATAATGCAATTAGCGGGCGTTGGGGGATCGCCATGAGCAAGGGTGTTCGGGTCATTGGTCCGGACCGCGCGCAATTGCGCTGGGAGATGGTCGATTTGGACAGCCAGTTGCCCGACGACCACCGGGCGCGGCTGGTTTGGGCCTTTGTCCAAGGTCTGGACCTGGGCGAGTTTTACGATCGGATCAAGGCGCGCGACGAGATCGCCAGGCGGCCGGCCACCGATCCGCAGGTGGTGCTGGCGGTGTGGCTGTATGCGAGCATGGAGGGGATCGGCGCGGCGCGGACGATCGACCGCCTGTGCCAGCAGCACGCGGCCTATCGCTGGCTGTGTGGCGGGGCGCCGATCAATCACGATCTGCTGGCGGAGTTCCGGCGTGAGAATGCGGCGACATTGGATCGCTTGCTGAGCCAGAGCCTGACCGGACTGATTGCCGAAAAGCTGGTCACCCTTGAGGAGCTGATGATCGACGGAACCAAGGTGCGGGCCCGTGCGGGGCGGGGCTCGATGAGCAAGCGCAAGCGGTTGGAGAGGATCGAGAAGGTGGCGGAACGGGTGGCGGCGCTGAAGGAGGAGCTGGACAAGGATCCCGCTGAGCCCGAGCGCCGGCGCAAGCAGCGGGCCGTGCAAGCCGCCGAGGAGCACGCCCGCCGGGTCGAGCGTGCGCATCAGAAACTGGCCGGGCTGGCCAAAGAGCAGGCAGAACGGGCCAAGACGCACGCCAAGCAGGAAGCCGAGAAGGGTGAACCGAAAGTCTCGGTCAGCGACCCCGAGGCGCGCCTGATGCGGCTGGCCGACGGCGCGACAGCGCCGGCGTGGAACGTGCAGGTGGCGACGGCCAATGGATTTATCATCGCCATCGATCCAACCGATCGACGCAATGACGGCGGCTTGGCGCCGGGACTGGTGGAGACCGTTGCCGAACGCTGTGGCCGGGTGCCGCAGCGGCTGCTCGCCGACACCAGGGCGATGCCCCAGGAAGACATCGTCAAGCTGGGAGAGCGTTATCCCGGCATGACGGTGTACAGTCCGCCAGCGCCGGAGCGCACCGACGTCAGCGCCGAGACCCTGCGCAAGCGGCTGTGGACACGCTGCCGTGAGGCGCCGGCGGTCCAGGCGTGGCGGGCGCGAATGGCCAGCGCAGAGGGCCAAGAAATCTACCGCCGCCGCAAGCTGACCGAACGGGCCCATGGCATCATCAAAAACCGCGGCATGGCACGGTTCGTGGTGCATGGCCGCGAAAAAGTCCGCGCGGTCTGCCTGCTGCAGGCACTGGCGCTCAACCTTGGCTGGGCGCGCACGCTGCGGCGCCGTATTGCCGCGGCCGCGACACTGCCAGCGCCGGCAATCGCATGATTTGCAATAGCACGCAAAAGCAGTGGCGTTCGCAATGCGAGCTTCATGGGATTGTTCTTCAACCGTCTCCAATACCTCCCGTTACCGCCGGATACTCAGAACCAGACACACCGTTAGGTTGAGCGATCTGATAGATGACACGTCACGTCAAAAACCTGGGATTCGGTTACACCCTCTTGGGCGGGAGTGACGACCTTGCCGGCTAAGGCCCGGCGACTTTCTGACCGGACCCAATTGCCGCGCGACGCGCGCGCGTCATGGGGCCCTGGTAGCGTCCCGGCCATCATGACGACGACCGAACTGTGAGCATTTTGTGCGCGCCCCAGCCTGCTGCTACCGATTATACACGACTGACGCACAAATTTTGCTGACCGTGTTCAATTTTGCACAGTAGTTCGAAAACGCGAAGGTTAACCTACCCATCAGCCTTGCCGTGCGTATAAGAAAGAAGAAAGAAAGAAAGAAAGAAAGAAAGAAAGAAAGGGGGGGTCGAAGAGGTATCGCACGCCCGCATCGGCGGGTGGGCACGCTCGCTGGGCTCTCCACCCGGCCAGCGATGCGCTCGGCCGGGTCGTCTCGATCAGACGCTAAAGCACGCATTATGCATCGCGGGTACGGGATAAAGGTGATCTTCAACCTCTAATCGGGAAACGCATCATGGCTGAGCTACTTCATCCCGGCGTGTATGTTCAGGAAGTTCCGTCTGCGGTGCGCCCTATCCAGGGAGTCAGCACCTCGACCGCGGCCTTTATCGGACGCGCCGACAAAGGTCCGATCCCGGGTACGATCCAACCCAATGGTCGCATGGCTCAGCCGGTTATGGTGACCAGCTTCACCGATTATCAAAGGCAATTTGGCGGCTTTCGTCAGGACAGCTTTCTGAGCTACGCGGTCCAGGCATTTTTCCAGAATGGAGGACAACGGATTTATATCGTCCGGATCGCGGTCTCGACAGTCCCAAGTCCTCCGTCGAGCCCCCCGACCTTGCCGGCCCAGCGTGCGACCATCGGCCCCGCCTCCTTCCCGTTGCCAATCTCGGCAATCAACGAGGGACTTTGGGGAAATTCCATCTCGGTGGCGATCGGCGCCAGTTCCAACCCGGACCCCGACAATTTCAAACTATCCGTGTTTTACGACCCGGGGACCGGACCGGTTGTCGTCAAGACCTACGATCCGGTCACTTATGAGGGTAGCCCGAACCTCCAACCTGGCGCGGTGAATCCCGCCGACGATGTCGTGGCAGCGGTCAACAGCCGCTCCGAATACATCGCCGTGACCGCGCCGGCGACTGGCCGACAAACGGGCGCTGCCCGGACCGCGCTTCAAGGTGGAAACGACGGCCCTGACCCGCAGCCACTCGACTTCCTCGGCGTCTCCGCCCTTAATAGTACCGTAACCGGCACAGGTCTTCATGCACTGGATAAGATCGTCGATGTAAACATTATTGCGATTCCGGGCCAAGGGAACCCCAATACTGTTAGTGCAGGGGTCGAATATTGCAAGAATCAGCGTCAGCTGCAGGATTGTTTCTTCATTGGAGACATGGGAACGATCGTCGGCGGGGTGTCGGCGGCGCGGCAAGACACAGCCTCGGTCACGGTGCGGACAATCGACGATGCGGTAGGCTTTATCGCACCGCCGCTCGACAGGGCGGCGGGCGATTTCGGTGCCGTCTATTTCCCGTGGATCTGGAGCACAGACCCGATCGGCAGAGGCCGCAATCCAAAGATTCTGTTGCCGCCGTCGGGCTTCGTCGCGGGCATTTATGCCCGCATCGACAATTCGCGGGGTGTATTCAAAGCGCCGGCAGGGATCGAAACGGTAGTTGCTGGCGCTTTGTCGGTGGCGACACCTGTCAGTGACGTCGAACAGGATCGACTGAACCCAATTTCTGTCAATATCGGACGCTCAGTACCGGGGAGCGGTTATGTCGTCTGGGGGGCGCGCACCTTCGGCAGCGACGCATCCTGGCGCTACATCCCCGTCCGGCGGATGGCGATATTTCTGAGGGTTAGCATCTATTACGGCATTCAATGGGCAGTCTTCGAGCCGAATGATGAGCCGCTATGGGCCGAACTGCGTCTCAATATTCGCTCATTCATGCTTACTCAGTTCCGCGCCGGGGCCTTTCAAGGCAGCACCCCCGACGACGCATTTTTTGTGCAATGCGACAGTAGCACGACGACGCAGCAGGACATCGACAACGGGGTGGTGAACATCCTGGTCGGGTTCGCTCCACTGAAACCGGCCGAGTTCGTTGTGCTGAAGCTCAGCCAAAAGGTCAATCAGCCCGCGTCCTAAGCGAGGAGTGTCATCGTCATGGCACGAATGAACGCGTCGACCAATCGCTTTGACCCGTACCGCACATTTCGTTTTCGGGTGAAATGGGACAACCAGTATGTCGCGGGGCTCACAAAAATGGGGGCCCTGAAACGAACGACACAGATGGTGGAATACCGCGAGGCCGGGGTCAACGTTACCAGCCGCAAGATGCCGACGCTGTCGGGCTACCAGGCGGTCACGCTTGAAGCGGGGGTTACGTATGACACTGCATTCGAAGACTGGGCGAACTTGGTCAACGATTTTGCCAGCCACAGCATCACCAGCCTCGGCGAATTTCGGAAGAACATTACGCTCGATGTATTCAACGAAGCGGGCCAAAAGGCGCTGTCCTACAATCTCTATCGGTGCTGGGTTTCGGAATATCAGGCATTGCCCGATCTCGACGCGGGGGCAAATGCCGTAGCGATCAAGACCATCAAGCTCGAGTACGAATGGTTCGAGCGCGATCTCGCCGTGACCGAAGCGCAAGGCCCCGCCCATATAGGATGAGCCGGTGAACGGCGGCAATTGGCCAGAGAACCGCTTCCCTGTGCCCGGCGGATGGCTCATCGGCGGGGGGCCGGAGCAATGCCGCCGCTATCAGTCGGCCGTGCTGCGCCCGCTGACGGGCCATGAAGAGGAATGGCTGGCGCACCATCAGGGCCTCCCGAACGCAGTCAGGACAACGCGGCTGCTCAATGCCTGCGTGTTGCGCCTCGACGACGAGCCGCCGCCCGGTGACGTGGCTCGCAGCATGCTGGTCGGCGACCGCGATTACCTGATTCTCCAGCTTCGCCGGCTGACGCTCGGAGATCGCGTGTTGGCGGTCGCCGACTGCCCCGGTTGCGGGTCGAAAATGGATATAGACTTCGACGCAGCGGCAATCCCCATCGAGTGCGGCGCCCCCGATACCCCCAGTTATGAAATTGAGCTGTCGGCACACTCAGGTCTTCCTCCCCGGACCGTACGCTTTCGACTGCCGTCGGGCTCAGACCAGGAAGCGGTGCTGGGTCTGGATGTCGAGACCGCCACCGATAAGCTATTGGAGCGCTGCCTGCTTAGCGGGGATGCCGCGCCGCTTGCGGTGAATGAAAAGGCGCGAGTGATAACGGCAATGGAGGAGCGCGCGCCGCGCGTCGAGTTGGAACTGGATTTGCGTTGCCCGGAGTGCAGCCACGCTTTCGTGATGCCGTTCGACACGACAGGTTTCTTTCTTGACGAGCTTCGGATCACCGCCAGCAAGTTGCTGCGCGAGGTTCATTCCCTGGCGTTTTATTATCATTGGCATGAATCCGAGATCCTGGGCCTGCTCCGTGATCGGCGGCGCGCCTACTTGGCGTTGCTGAGCGACACTCTGCGCCAAGAGTGATGAGCGCAATGGACCCGCACTATCTCCAGCGCGTCGCTATTGCCGGCTCCCGCATCGGCGCATCGGTCAAACCGCCAGTCGCCGGACCCCCTCAAATGCCGGGGTCGGTCTGGTCGTCGTTGCGGCCCGTCTCAACGGATCTGACATTGCCACCCGATGCGGAAGATTACGCACAGCTCGGGTCGCGGCCGGCATCGGCTTCACCACGAGCGGAGATCGTTGACTTTGACCCCGAGTCTGAGCGCGCCGTTGTCGAGGAGCGCCGGCCCAATGCCGAACTCGCACCCGATGTCCAACCCGCTCCGTCGGGCGAAACCAGCATTGCCCCCCGATCTTCGGCGGGGCGTCAAGAAAAGCCTCAATTGCCGCCGCTTGCCCCGGCTTTAGAACCTGTCACCAGGACAGGCCACCTAATGCGTCAAGAACGGCCTCAATCGCCGCCGGTTGTGCCGGAAGGACCGCAGGAGGTAATCCGGCGCGTCCTGTCAGTCGGCAACGGAGCATCCATTACTGCGCCAAAGCGGCTGCGGCCAATCGCACAGCCACCACCGGCGACCGAGGAAGGCGTAACACAACATCGGACTGCCGACGAGGGGAACACGCGCGCATCACAGGCGATGATCCCCGCCGTCGTGTGGCCCTGCACGCAATTGGCCGCTCGCGCGCCCCGAGGCTTGCGGCCAGTGTCAGATCCAGTTCCTGCCGCGGCCGATGAACTCAGGGCTGCGCTGCCATTGGCTGCCGAAGCTCCAAGGACCTCTGCCGAAGGTCCCATTCCTGCCCAGCCAGAGACCGGGCAACGATCAGCGATTAGGCGCGGTAATGATGCTCGCCTTGCCGGGCGTTGGTCGGCGCCCGCAGCGGAAGCCATGGCATCTGATGCTCTGGAGCCGACGGCTCTGTCGCCGCTTCCTCGATTAGCGCTGATGGGGACGGCGGCCTTCCAGGGCCGGCCAATTGCTGCGCCGGCGCAAGTTTCAGCGATGACGGTGGTGGAGCCAGAGCTTGTTCCCAAATCGCAGGGGCCGCCCGTCCTGCCGCCAAATCTGTCGCCGAGCGATCGGTCCGAAAGCCGCATAACGATAGGCCGCATCGAGGTGCAGGTGAATAACCGAGCGCCGCAGCTGCAGCCTGTATCGACGCCCGAGCCAGTCAGGGTCTCGCGTCCGGCATCGGCTCTGCTCGAAGCGTATTACCTCGATCGCTTTTCTCTCCGCCCGTAACGGAAATGAGCTACGCAGCGATCAACGACGTCACGCGCGGAATTCGCATGTTGCTGCGCAGCCAATTGGTTCGTGTCAGCTCCTCCGCGGTCGTCTCGCTGCTGCCGCCGGGCGATGCTCTGCCGCAAGTGTCCGGCGTCAACCTCTATCTCTACCGCGTATCAGAAAGCCCCTCCACGAAGAACCGGCCATGGCCCGGCGATCGAACGACCCCGCCTTCAGACCATCCGGCCCTGGGTTTGCAGCTGCACTATCTTCTCACTCCATTAGGCACGGCGCCGGACGATGTCAGCTTTGGCGAAGGCGACGACGCGCACACCATGCTCGGCCTGGCCATGCTCACGCTGCAGGAGCACCCCGTTCTCAACGACGCGCATCTGCCCGCCCTTCCCGCCGTCGGCAGTCTGAACGCCACCCCCGGTTTTGATGCAGATGCAGTGCTGCCGGATTATCTGCTGAACAGCTACGAGAAGATCAAGATCATGCTGTCGCCGGCCGGCGTTGAGGAGTTGTCCAAGATCTGGGCAACCATCAATCAACCTTATCGGCTCTCGGTCGCCTACGAAATTTCTTTGGTCGAGATCACCCCGACCCCGCCGCCCCCGGTGCAAGGCGGGATCGTGCAGCGCGTCGGGCTCGACGTGATTTTGCTGCAGGCGCCTCGCCTCGACAGCATCGACCCGGCGGCCGGGGCGTTGGTGCACGTCGACAATACCGGTGTGCTGCGCACCAACAGCATTGTAATCAACGGCGGAGGATTTAGTTCTCCAGAAGCGACTCCAATCGTCACGGTCGGGGGTCAGCCGGTCTCCGTTCAGCCGAGCTCGCCGCCTGCGGTATCTTCGCTCATTGCGAGCCTGCCAACTGATCTCGAAGCGGGCCCGCAGGCAGATGTCCGGGTAAGCCTGTACGGCCGCGCCAGCGCGCCGCTCGCTTTTATCGTGACGCCGTGGCTTTCCGCGATGACGCCGGTGCGCAGCGCTCTTGCGCCAAATCAGCAAATGATCCCAAGGGCGTCGGTTTCACCGCGTCACCACAGGGAGTTCGTTTCGACGGTGTCGGAGCCCCTGCCGGGCTGACCGCATTCGATCCCGGCAGCACCGATACCCAAGGGACGATCACTATTCCACCGGGTTTGCCCAATGGCATTTATCGCGTTCGCATCGTGCTCGCTGACCCTGCGGAAAGCGCCTCCAATTCTCGCACCTTCGAGGTCATCCCACGCGTCGACTTCGCAATCTTGACGCTGAGCAGCCCTCCCGGTTCGTCCGTGATCCTCACCCTGAACGTCGCCCGGCTCGACGGCAACGACGTTCGTGTGCTGCTGGACGGAGTCGCTTTCCAGGCGCCGCCAAATGGCAATGGCGCGCAATTGGTCTATACCTTCAACCGCATCATCAGCCCCGGTCTGCACGCGCTCGCCGTTGCCGTCGATGGTCACATGTCCCACACGGTGGAGCTGGAAGCGTAGCCGATGAGCATGCCAGGGCCCAATTGGATCGAGGCCAACCAGCATGATTTGATGGAGGCTGTCGGCGAAGTGCGAACCGCCCTTGATCGCGCCATCAAGGGGAAAGCTTTCGACGCTATCGACAATCAAGTAGCGGAGCCGGCTTCGCCTTCGCACTCGGTCCTACAAACTCTGTGTTCCGCGTTTGGACTTTCGCGCTTTGAGCGTGCCGTACTGCTGATGTGTGCCGGCGTCGAGCTGGACGGGCGGTTCTCCTCCCTTTGCGGCGCGGCACAAGGTGACCCGGCAAAGGCCTTTCCTACCTTCAGCCTGGCACTTGCCACTCTGCCGGAGCCGCATTGGAGTGCGTTGACGCCGGTGGCCCCGCTTCGCCGCTGGCGCCTCGTCGAGTACGACCACCAGCTGGACGCCTCTCTGCTGACCGCCAGGCTCCGCATTGACGAGCGGGTGCTGCATTTCTTGACCGGCATTCAGTATCTCGACGAGCGGCTTGCGAATATGCTCGAGCCCATTGGCGGCGACGAGCTCGTTTCTTCGCATCAATTGGTGGCGCGCGATATTGCGGCGATCTGGGCCCAAGAAGACTACGGGCAGCTTCCATTGATCGAGCTTTGCGGCGCCGATGCCGTCACGCGCCGTGCGATCGTGGCAGCCGCTTGTTCGGCGCATTCGCTGCGTCTCTACGCGCTTGCTGCCGAGCACGTCCCCGCAAGCGCAGCGGAACTGGAGGCGTTCATTCGCCTTTGGGAGAGAGAAATGACGCTCAGTGCCGCCGCGCTCTGTGTGGAGACGGACGCGGTGGACCGGAACGATGCCAAGACCGTTGCGCAAGTGTCGCGGCTTTTGGAGTTGGTGCGCGGCGTACTAGTGGTCGCCGCAACCGACCGATGGAGCCCGCTGCGCCGATCGTCGGTATCGGTCGCGGTGAGCAAGCCGACGGCTGAAGAGCAACGGACCGTCTGGCAAAACTTGCTGGCGGACACGGCGGTGTTGGTCAATGGACAGGTCGTGGATCTGGTTTCCCAATTCAGCCTCACGGTCCCGGCAATACGCGCTTCGGTGCGCGAAGCGCAGGCGGCCGGTGATGGACGAGCTCCCGAGGCGCGCCTGTGGCATGCCTGTCGCTCACAGGCGCGCCTACGGCTGAACGATCTGACGCAGCGCATCGAACCCACGGCAGCGTGGGACGATCTCGTCCTCCCTCCAGCCGAGAAATCGCTGTTACGCGACGTTGCCGCGCAAGTCGCGCACCGTGCCAGGGTTTATGAGACCTGGGGATTTGCGGAGAAGATCGCCCGCGGGCTTGGCATCAGCGCCCTGTTCTCGGGCCCGAGCGGTACTGGCAAGACGATGGCGGCCGAGGTGCTTGCCAACGAACTTGATCTGGATCTCTACCGCATCGATCTCGCCGGCGTGGTAAGCAAGTACATTGGTGAGACCGAAAAGAACCTGCGTCGCGTTTTCGATGCAGCCGAGGACAGCGGTGCAATCCTGTTCTTTGATGAGGCCGACGCATTGTTTGGCAAGCGCAGCGAAGTCAAGGATAGCCATGACCGCTATGCAAACATCGAAGTGAGCTATCTGCTCCAACGCATGGAGGCCTATCGCGGGCTGGCGGTTCTGGCAACCAATCTCAAGGGTGCCGTCGACGCGGCGTTCCTGCGGCGCATCCGGTTTGTGATTAACTTCCCGTTCCCCGATCTGGTCCAGCGGGCCGAAATCTGGCGCCGGGTCTTCCCAGCAAAGACGCCGGCCGATGGGTTAGACCTCACGGTACTGGCGCGGCTCAGCATTGCCGGCGGCAATATCCGCAACATAGCGTTGAATGCGGCATTTCTTGCTGCCCGATCAGACGAGCCGGTGCGCATGACCCATGTGCTGCATGCGGCACGGTCCGAATACGTAAAGCTCGAAAAGCCGCTCACCGAAATCGGCATTGGAGGACGCTAGATGAACACGCAAATTTATAGAGGGGCAGCGCCAGCACCCCATGCCGAGCTTGGCGTGGGCAATTTGCCGCATCGAAGCTGTGCCTGCGCCCGCACCGAGAGAGCCGGTGCCAGCTGTCCGGAATGCCAGGGCAGTTCGTTGCGACGGAGTAGTTGGCATCCGGGAGCCTTTCGGCAAGTGAACGGGGTTGACCTGGAAAGCGCGGGCGCCGGGCGCGCAGTGCTCGCGGCGCGGCCCGGGGCGGCCTATGACTTCGGCAACCTGCCGGTATTTCCTCGTCTCCGGGGTGCGATGCCGGCGTACCAGGGTGACGGCGGCGCGCCCTCCCCCGCTCCGCCGGTATCGGCTCCCGCGCCGGCCGCGACAGGATTGGGAGCGGGCGCCATCAGCGGCGGCGTCAAGGTTCTGACGATGGATGTTACGGGCAAGTATACCCCTTGCACCGACTGTGCGGATGGGCTTGAGGCGATCCAGGTGTTCTGGGGCACCCGACGCACGGACGGGGTCAAGGTCGGCAAGACCACAACGGCATTTCCGCCGCTCGCGGCGGATTACGATACCTTCGTCGACGGCGGCAAGAATTCTCCGGGCGGCGCCGTCTATACCGGCGACCATCCCTACTATATCGGCCGGCCGGATCTGCCTAAGAGCTACGGATACGTGGGCGGACAGGGCAGCGCCGGCCGCGTGGCGGGATGCACGGCTAACCCAACCGACACCCCGGCCGCCGCGACCTTGCACCAAGAGGCATATTTCGAGACCGCTTTCGTCTGCCTGAACTACCAGGGGGCCGGCAAGGACAAGATCATGGACTCTTTTCAATGGGGGTTCGTCGATCGCGGCAAGACGTTCAAACCGAGCCCCTATCTCACGGCCACGGACATCGTCAAACACTCCACTCCGACCGACAAGTTCTTGGAGACACTCAAGTCCGATTACTCGGGCTATTCGCTTGTTACCTAGCAGGAGGGCCGGGCGATGAGCGGTCATCTTTCGATGACGGAATTCAGCCAGCGGATCGGCCAGGCGATCGCCGCCATCGAATCGCAGGGCGAGCTGAGCGACGAGATGCTCCTCGAAATGGCGCGCCTGTGGAACACCCTATCGTACTATCGGACGCTGCTTTCCGATCCGGTGATGTCGCGGTTTTCCGGAATATTCCGGGACCAGGTCCTGCCCAGGATGGTGACCGCGTGGAAGATGCGCGCGTCGCGCGGCATGTCCCTCAGCTCACCTGAGCACGACATCGAAATAGGCGGCATTCTGGCGGAGCAGTATCGCTATACCATCGGTGATCTACATGGCTGACATCACAATAGGCAGCTTGCGGCTGGAGATCGCGGGCGCAGCGGGCCACGAGCACCGCATGCGCGATATTGCTGTGCAGGCGGCTGCGATCTTCGCGGCGCGTCTCGATGAAAGATGCCGCCACACGGACGGCGTGCCGCGGAGCGTGCGCGTCGGCACGGTAACCACCGCGGCGCTGCACCTGAATCTCAACCACATCAGCGACAACGAGGCAGCTATGCGGATCGCCCAGGCCTGGCTTGGCGCCAAAGCGCTGCATTGGGAGGATTGAAGCGGTGGCTGTTCTGAAGGGGGCCTTTATCAATCTCGGCGCCGGGCTGCTCGGTGCATTGCCGAATATTGTCATCTTCCAGTTCAACCCCGAAAGGGTGTCGCGCACTCCGAGTTTGGCCCAACCCCCGATGACCCCGGTCGGCGCCGGCCAGGTCGACGCGACCCAGCAAGCCGCGGCCCCCACCGAAACCTTCAGTTTTACGCTCAGGCTCGATGCCTCAGACCAGCTTGCAGAGAGCAATCCCATTGCTGCTGCCAGCGGCATTCTGCCGGCGCTCTCGGCACTCGAGCTGCTGATGGTTCCGAAATCGGCCATGACGATCGACCTCGCCAGCCTTGCGGGTAGCGCTTCGGCAAAATTTGTCAGTCCTCCCAGCAAGCTTCCGACGGTGCTGTTCTTCTGGGGGCCGTTCCGTATCTGGCCTGTCACCGTAAATAGCCTCGGCGTGACGGAAACCGAGTACAACACACTACTGACTCCGATTCGCGCCGAAATCACCGTATCGCTGCAGGTGCTGACCCCAGCCCAGATCGACGCGCAAGCGACCTTGGCGCGCGGCGCATATCAGTATTCGCTCGGTGTCAAACAGGTGATGGCGGCCCTGAACCTGGCCAATGCCGCAGCGCTCGGGCTGAGCGGAAGCTTCTCACTGTCCCTCTGATAGAAGAGATCGCCGCTGTGATATTCAAGGGCAGTCGTTATCAGGGTGTCAATGTCTATACGGTAACCCGTTCCGGCGGTCAGACTGTGACGGCCTTTTGCATCCGCTTTATTCCTCCCACCCCTGCCGGCTTTTTCCACACCTTCAGCGGCGATCAACGGCTCGATCTGATCGCCAACCAATATTATCTCAACCCGGAGAAATTCTGGCTGATCGCCGACGCCAACACGGCAATGGACCCGGAAGACTTGCTCGAGCCGGGGCGTCAGTTGCTGATCCCTCCGGACCGGACGTGAGCCGTGGCGCAAAAGGCATATCAAATCGCCTTTGATAGCACGCCGGTGGATCAGGATTTCTACGGCGATGTCGTTTTGCTGCAAGTAGAGGAGAACACGTCGAGCGCAAATACCTTCCGTCTGCAACTGGCGACAACGCTCGCCGATGACGGCTCGTAGAATTATCTCGATGATGACCGCCTGGCGTTGTTCACCAAGGTGTCAATCAAGCTGGGTTTTACCGGGAACGGCGGGCTCGCCGGCGCACTGGGGGCATTGAGCGGTGCGTTGGCAGGCGGCAGCAATAATGGGTTAGTTCCCGTATTCGATGGTTATGTCACCTCGGTGAATTTCGACATCGGCAGCCAGCCCGGCAATGCCCGGATCGAGGTCGCCGGCATGGACACCAGCGTATTGATGAGCCTCGAAGAGAAGATCGCCAGGTGGACTGACATGTCGGATAGCGACATCGTTCAGCAGATCGTCAGCGGTTACGGTGTCTCCGTCGAAGCAGATCCCACCCCGACGGTTCATCAGGAAGATTATACGACGATCGTCCAGCGTGGCAGCGATATTCAATTCGTGCGGCAAGCTGCGCTGCGCAACGGGTTTGAGTTCTATTTCGAGACCGATCAGGACAGCGGCGCGGTTACCGCCTATTTCCGCGCGCCCCAGCTAAGCGGAACGCCCCAGCCGGACCTGGCTATTCAATTCGGCGATCAAAGCAATCTGCGCAGCTCCGCAGCACAGCTGACCGGACAACGGCCGCTCGCTGTGAAGATCGAGCAGATCGACGTAACGCAGAACAGCGCCAATATCGCGCAGGTCAGCGAACCGCAGCTCAACAAGCTGGGCGCCAGCGACGCCGACACGCTGGTCGCCGTCCCGCTGGGCAGTCTCGTGACGCCAAAGGATGCTCTGGCCCAGATGCTGGTATTGGGACCTCCCACGAGCGACGCAACCGAGATGCAGACAATAGCACAGGCAGTGCGCGATGAAGCGAGCTGGTTCATCACGGCGCGCGGCGAGATCAACAGCGAGGCCTACCAAACTGTGCTGCGGCCGCACCGGCTGGTGCTGGTCAAAGGCGCGGGCAAGGCTTACAGCGGCAAATATTACGTCGCCAGTGTCGTGCACGAATTCAAAGGCGATGGCACTTATATGCAGAGCTTCGAGGCGCGCCGCAATGCGCGTGACGTTGACGGCAGCGAGCAATTCGGCGGCGGCGGTCTCGGCCTTCCGATCCCGGGGCTGTGATCATGACGTCGAATGATAACGAACAGGTGCTGGCGCGGCTAGTCGAACGGGTGGAAGGGCGCTTCTTTGGCAAGTACCGCGGGCAGGTTACCGACAACAACGATCCTGACAATCTCGGCCGCATCAAGGCGAAAGTACCGCGTGTGCTCGGCGATGAGGAGAGCGGTTGGGCATTGCCGGCTTTCATTTATGGCGGGGCCAGCGAGCAGGGCCTGTTCGCTCTGCCTGATATCGGCGCGGGCGTATGGCTCGAGTTCGAAGGCGGAGACCTCAGCTACCCCGTATGGACCGGCACTTGGTACACGAGTGGGGCGATCCCCGAAGCCGCTCAGCCCGGCAAGAAAGTCTTCAAGACAAAAAGCGGCCATAAGATCGTGCTCGACGACGACGGCGGCACACTCGAGGTCACCGACAGCAACGCAAATACAGTCACAATGGATGCAAACTCGATCAAAATTGCCGCCGGAAACGCGACGACGATCGTCGTCGACGCGCCGCAAATCCAGCTCGTCGACGGCGCTTCGCATGCGCTGGTTTTCGGCGACCAGCTGCTTCAATACCTGAGCCAGATCGTGCAGATGTACCAGAGCCACATGCACCCCGGGCAGATCGCTGGACCGTTTCCCGTGACGCCGGCGCCGCCCACGCCGCCGATGCCGGCGCCGACCCCCAGCCTATTGTCCACCAAAGTTACCACCGGATGAGGACGAGCTACCCATGGCCGACCCAATCCAGAGAGCCATCGGAACTCCGCGCTTTCTCAAATATCCGTACAGCGTCAGCGGCAGTGGCATCCCGAATACCACGACAGCCGATGATCATCTGCGGGATCTGATACTGCAGGTGCTCTTCACCACCCCCGGTGAGCGAGTCAACCTGCCTGAGTTTGGCGTGGGAGTGCAACGTCTCGTCTTTGAACCTTCCAACGAAACGCTGCGTTCGACCGCCCAGTTTCTGATCTCGACCAACCTCCAACGCTGGCTCGGCGATCGCATCAATGTCGAGCAGGTCACAGTGACCAGCGATCCCGGCGATGAGAGCACGGTACGAATAGAGATCATCTACACCGCGATAGCAACGCAGCAAAGTGGGAGCGTCACCGTTCAGGTTTAACCCATGACCGCAAATGCGATAATTCCCAGCCTAGAGTGTCCGCAAGCCGCTCTGCATCCTGGCATGCAGGGAATTGAGCGTGTCGCGGTCGATGATGAGCGCGCGCAACTGCTGATCACGTTTTTTCGACCGATCACACTGCCGTTGGAATCCTATTTGCTGCAACCATCCAGCTACACGCTGACTGGCGGTCACCGCCTCTTCCCCCACGTCATAAGCGCTCAAATTTCGCCTCCCACCAGCCCGCCGCAATCGGGATCTCAACAGGTCTTGCTCACCCTCGACGGCTTGGGCGATTTTTCCGTTTACACGCTCACCATCAACGGTGCGGATATCGATCCCTTTTTCAGCAGCTGCCAGCTGCGTTTTCGTCTGGCATGCGATGAGCAGTTCGATTGCCGGGTGCCTGCGCAAATGCCGCCTCCGCCCGTCGAGCTGCCAGTCGCCATCGACTATCTTTCCAAGGGTTACGCAAGTTTCCGCCAGGCGCTGCTGGATTTCATCTCCGCCCGCGCCCCGGCGTGGACAGAACGGAGCGAAGCCGATCTCGGTATCATGCTGCTCGAGCTGTTCGCCTACACGGCCGATAATTTGAGCTATCTGCAGGATCGCGTGGCCAACGAAGCGTTTCTGATGACGGCGACGCAGCGTCACTCGGTCGCCGGCCACCTTCAGCTCATCGGCTACGAATTGGACGAGGGAGCGGCCGCCCTCGCCTGGCTTCAATTCCAGGTCAGTGCTGTACATACGCTGACCACAGACTTCAAAGTGAGCAATCAGCCAAAAACAGCTTCCGAGCCGCTCGTGGTCTTCGAGCCGCTTGCTCAAACCAGGCTCGATCCACAGCACAACTCGATCCGCCTTTACACTTGGGATAACGAGAATTGCTGCCTGCCGGCGACGGCATTGAGTGCGGCACTTGCCGATAATTACCCGAACTTAGCCGCGGGTGATTACCTGCTGGTCGAAGACGATAAGGGACACCGTGATGTGGTACGGCTCACGTCCACGCCGCAGGTGGTTGATGCACCGTTCGTGTCGTCTCCGCCGGGTTCGCCTCCCGAAAGCAAGATCACTATTGTGCAGTGGTCGGGAACGACACCGCTGCACTGCGACTACTGCGCTGCCGACGTGACCGCGCGGCAATATGGCGGTCGCAACCCATGGGGAGACGTTTCCCACGCCCGGCGAACTCCCGGACACTCTCGTCGCGCCGCCCGCCGGGCCACAACGGCTGCGCATTGCCACTTTCGAACTCGCCGCTCGCCCATCTCGATCTCAGCACGCTGGCGCTGACCGCACCGATAACGACGGATGCGGTCTTTTCTGCGCCAAGCAGCTTCACCCAGCGCGCGCCGAATAATGTTAGTACGCTAGAGCTTCGGGTCAACGACGTGTTGTGGCAGCAGTAGCCGAGCCTGCTCGACAGTGCACCCGATGCACAGGTCTACCGGGTGGAAATCGACGATCAGGGCGCGGCGACCGTGGTTTTCGGGCAGGGCGGGAGCGGGTCGAGCGGTGAGCAATTCGGAATGCGACCGCCGGAAGGCGCGGTAATTACTGCGTCGTACCGCATCGGCGGGGGGGCAATCGGGAATGTCGGCGCGGACACGCTGGTTCAGCCTCACCCGCCCGAAGCCGCTCCCGCCAATTGGTTAATATCGGTCACCAATCCGCTTGCGGCGACCGGCGGCCGCGATCTGGAGTCGCGCGATCATGCGCGCCGCTTCGCTCCGGCTGGCTTCAAGCAGCCACTTGTCGCGGTTACCACTACAGACTACCAGTCGAGAGTGCAGGACTTTACGAATCCGGACGGCAGCCTGCCCGTCCAGCGGGCCAACGCTGCATTCCGCTGGAGCGGAAGCTGGCTTTCGGTAACCCTCGGGGTCGACCCAGCCGGAGCGGAGTCCTTATCCAGCCAGCTCCGCACCGATTTGCTCAGCTATGTCGATGGCGTGCGCCTCGCCGGTTACGACCTCGACGTCACTGGCCCGACCTATGTTCCAATCGATCTGGCGATTGGTATCTGCATTGTGGCTGGATTCCTTCCTGCGGCTGTCGAGCAAGGGATCCTGCAGGTCCTGAGCAACGGCGACCTGCCGGGCGGCGGCAAAGGGTTCTTCCATCCCGACAATTTCAGTTTTGGGGACGGTGTTTACGTCAGCAGGCTGAACGCAGCGATCATGAGCATCGTTGGTGTCGGATCGGCGCGGATCACCCGCTTGGCGCGGCTGCACGCCGCCAATCCAGACGCCGATACGCAGCTGAACCTCGGCCAGGGCTTTCTTGCCATTGGGTCAAACGAGATAGTTCAGCTCGACAATGATTGCAACTTCCCGGAACGCGGTGTGCTGAGCTTGATGCCATTGGTGTGACCGCGATGAGCCCGACCGACCTTTGCCAGCTTCCTCCAGAGCCCGCCGGCGGCTGCTGTGATCCGCAGACCGCGCCCGCGGCGGTGCCCCTCTCGATCGAGAACCCCGCCGGGCTCTCGGCGATTGGCTACCGCATTGGGACCTTCACCAGCTTTCGCCGCACGATGCTCGATCGGGTCACGGGCGCCGGCGGAGTTGCTACCAGTCCACCGGTGCCCGCACCATTCGCGAACTGGCACGAAGGCGCGGACGGCGATTATCAAACCATCTTTATCGAATTATGGGCGTACCTGACGGATATCCTGACCTTCTACCAGGAGCGCATCGCCAACGAAGCATATATCGGCACCGCCACTCAAAGCGACTCGTCGCGGCTCCTGGCGCAACTGGTCGATTATCGTCCGTCCCCGGGCGCGGGAGCAACCGGCCTGGTCGCGTTCACTGTCGCAACAAACAGGGTCGTCGCGGTTCCTCAGGGATTCCGGGTGGCCAGCCGGGCTCAGCCCGGACTAGCAGCTGCGGTCTTCGAAACATCGTTGCCATTGACCGCACGCGCAGAGCACGGCGCGATCCGACTTTCGACCGTTGCGCCGACCAATCAATTCGCACAGCTCTCCAGCTTCGCCCGGGTATTCTTCGCGCCGGGCCCGCCGACCGCCGCTCTGGCGACGGAATTATATCCCGGTTCGGGCGACACTTTTATCAAGACCTTGCCTGCTCTTAGGGCTCGTCCATAAATTATTGAATCGACTTTTGATAGAGTTAAATATCAGTTTACAACCAAGGTTAAATACCATATTGTGGGGTGATCGATATCGATCCCATCAGAGAGCGATTTTCGGCGGTGGCCCCTTTTCTCGATGAACGGGGCCGTCGTCTGGTCGCGGCGGCGGAGGCATTCGCCGCGGGTTATGGT
>Ga0306920_100003647_pt1 | contig 19571 bp, 19 predicted proteins | sample flu12Cox44000170_FD_204666 | JGI IMG/M metagenome (GOLD analysis project Ga0306920, IMG submission 204666) | Lab enrichment of tropical soil microbial communities from Luquillo Experimental Forest, Puerto Rico - flux4day.12C.oxic.44.000.170 (v2)... | ecosystem: Environmental > Terrestrial >... | reverse complement strand
CGAGGCGGTCGGCCTGACAGCGCGCCCACGATTGACGTTTTCGCCGCGGCCCGGGCCGGCCACCAGGCCGCCGAGATCGCCGTGAGGACCGTCAGGATGATGGCAACTGCGATGGCCCACCACGGCAGGGCGAAGCGATCAATGCGATGCGCCGAGATCGACTGGAGGGTCGGTACGAATGCGAACCAGCCCGTCAATCCAAGCGCCGTGCCGATGACCGCGGCGCTGACCCCGACTGCGGCGCCGTTGGCCAGCATGACCAGCCGGATGTGCCGGTCCGTTGCGCCAAGTGAGCCCAGCATGCCAAGCGCCCGCAGACGTCGTTGGGCCATCGCGGTGAACCCCGCCACCGCCATCAGGCCGACGAACAACAGTCCGAGGCTGCCGAGCACGAGCACGACCGCCTCGGCTCCCGTCTTGTCGGTCGTGCCGCGAGAGTTGATGCCCAGGCCGGTTCCATCAGGAAGGTGGAACGCCTGCAGGCGGCTCTGACTGGCGTCGAGGAGGACCGAGACCTGAGCAGGCGGCGTGATCTGGCCGGGGGCTACCAGCGCGAACTGGTCCAGCAAGTTGAGTGGGTTCTCGACCACGCCGACAACCCGCCAGGTCCGGCCGCTGTCGGCCCATGTGCTGCCGACGTGCAGGCCGAATGTCCTGGCCACGTCGCTGGTGACCGCGACCTCCGCCGGCCCAGATGGATAGCGCCCAGAGTCGAGACGCAATGTCACCTGCCCGTAGGGCCCTTTCGGGTCCTGGGCCCGGACGTCAACCGTCGCTACCGAACCCGGGACGACGACGTTCTGGTGGGCGATCACGTCGATGGCGCCGAACTGACGCTCGATCGTCGCCACATCGGCACTCAGATTGGGGTCGGAGCCGGGAATGGTGATGATCGTGTTGCCCGTGCCAAACGTCGGGTCGGCCTTGAGTTGCGACGTATTGGAGGCGACGCCCAAACCGACGATCGTGGCCGCGACCGCGACGACCAAAAGGGCGAGCACCAGTGCCTGCTGGCGCCATTCGCGGCGGAATAGCCGCCACGACCAGCGGACCATTGCGCGCCGAGCGGGTGCGCCGCCGTCGCTTGCGGGTCCCTCTGATGCCTCGGCCCGACGCTCGGCAACCGCAACGCTCATCGGTTTGAAGCGGGAGCTAGCAGGGACTCCGGGCCCGCAGGTGGGGAGGTCTGATCGACGATCCGCCCGTCTCGCAGGAAAACGACTCGATCCGCCCAGGAGGCCAGCTGGGCGTCATGGGTTACCACTACTCCCGCCACGCCCCGCCGGCAGGCGGCCCGGATTTGGCGCATGACGGCCTCTCCGTTGGCGGAGTCCAACGCGCCTGATGGCTCATCGGCCAAGAGCAGCCGGCGGTCGCCCACCGACGCCCGGGCGAGCGCCACCCGCTGGCGCTCACCGCCGGACAGTTCATCAGGAAAGCGGGAGGCTCGATCACCGAGGCCGAGCTCCTCGAGTGCCTCGATTCCAGCCACCCGGGCCGTCTTCGCCGGCCTCCCGTCAAGCTCCAACGGCAGGGCCACGTTCTCCACGGCGGTGAGTCCGGCGAGCAGGTTGAAGTCCTGGAAGACATATCCGATGGCCCGCCGGCGCAACCGGGCCCGTTCATTGCGAGACAGGTCGAACAGGGACCGTCCGGCGACGAAGACCTGGCCGCGAGTCGGCTCTTCCAGGCTCCCGGCGATCGTCAACAAAGTGCTCTTGCCGGAGCCGCTCGGGCCCATGACCGCCACCAGCTCGCCCTCGTCAACCGAGAGACAGGCGTCGCGTAACGCCAGCACCTCGGTCGGTCCTTGGCCGTAAATCTTCGAAACCTGCTGCAACTCAAGGGCGATCATGGCCGCACCCCGACTTTCCTCGGCAACCGGGGGAGGGCGGCGCCGTCCGTAGCAGGCGGTTCGAGGGCTGCCCGCTTGATGCGCCCGTCGGCCGAGTCCAGCCAACGAACCACGGAGTCGAGCCGGAACAACTCGGCGTCCACCACCAACGCAAACTCCAGATCCCGATCGGCGGCGTACTCTTTGAGCCGGGTCCACTCCTGCATCAGCTGCACCAGATAGCGCCGGTGTGCTTGCACGAGCTCGTGCACGTCCACCCCGGGCAGGCGCACCGCGATCAGCACCTTGATCACCAGCTCGTCGCGGGGCGGCGACGACAGATCCGGCGGGGTCCGCAGCCAGCGGGCGAGTTCTTCCTCGCCTTCGGCGGTGATGTGGAAGCCCTTTTGGGGACTGTCCTCGACGGTGTCATCGGACGCGACCAAACCGTCGCGCTCCAGACGCTGCAGCGTGGTGTACACCTGACCTACGTTGAGTGGCCACACCTCACCCGTCCGAGCCTCGAACTCCTGCCGTAGCTGCAGACCGTACTTCGGCCCCTCGCTGAGCAAGGCCAGCAGAGCATGACGGATGCTCATGGGGATGACCAACCTCGTTGCATACTGAGTATACTACTGGTTGGAAGGGCCTGCCGCAAGTGGTAATTCCTGGACGAGCAGTTCCGCTGCCCTCAACCAGCAGACCGGCGAGCACGGGCTGGCTGGACGGCAGCCAGACCGAGGCCGCGATACTCGAAATCAGGCAGGGTCGTGTGACCCCGGCCCGAGATCGGGCGGCGATTCCCGTTGGCGCTTCTCTATTACCTGGCGCAAGGCGAGCTGGACTTCGTCGAGGCCGGCCTGCTGGAGGCCGGCCGCCAGTTCGGGGTCGGTGATGACCGTGGAGGTGTTGCCGACCTTGATCTCCACCGTCTGAGGGCGCGGCCCTGCGTCGCTGGTGCTGTCGATGGGGATTTCCTCCAGCTTGGCCTCGACCGCGCTCCTGCTGACGCCCAGTGCGTTGAGCGCCCTGGCGGCGTGGGAACCCTCGACGGCGAGGATGCCGAGGAGCAGCTGGCCGGTGGTGAGCGCCCGTTCTTTCGCGAGTGCCGTCGCGTGACTCAGGGCGCTGTTGGTCGCGGTGGACAGACGTCGTGGCAGGGAGGGAGCCGGGCGAAGGTTGTACCGACTGAGCGTGTCGACGACCCGACTGCGGACCTCGGTCAAGTCCGCCCCAGAGCCGGCCAACACCTTGGCCCCGACGCCGTCGCTCTCCCGGATCACGCCGAGCAAGAGGTGCTCGGTACCGATGTAGTTGTGGCCCAGTTGAAGGGCTTCCCGCAACGCGTACTCCAGGACCTGCTTGGCACGGGGAGTGAAGGGCGGCTTGTGCACCGCCGCGCCGGCGCTCGCGACCGGGCTGACCGCTGCCGCCACCGTGTCCTGAATCTCGGCCAAGGAAAGCCCGAACGAGGCCAGCACCCGGGCGGCGACGCCGTCGCGCTCGGCCATCAGCCCGAGGAGGATGTGTTCGGTGCCAATGAAGTTGTGATGGAGATCCCGGGCCTCGTCTTGCGCCAGTACCAGCACCTGGCGGGCCCGATCGGTAAATCGTTCGAACACGAGGCCAGTTTACCTGACCGTGTCAAGACAGTGTTAGCTGATAGGGTGGCGCACCGTGTCACCCTCCTATTCCGAGTTCGAACCGTCCGTCACACCCGACGAAAGCTCAGCAGAGGAGTCGTCCAGTGTGGAATGGGACGCCTTGCTCGCGCAGCTGGAACAGCAGCCAGCGGTCCAGGGCTGGCTCGCCCTGGATGAGGCGGCTGCCGCGGCTGGCGTGTCGCGTTCCACCTTGCGGTCGTGGTACCGGACGGATCAGATTCCGTCGCGGATGGTGCCGGGCCTCCATGGGCCTCAGCGGTTGGTCCCGCTCGATGCGGTGCTCGACCGGACCATGCGCTCCACTCGCCTCCGCCGCCAGCTCGATGCCGCTCGAGCCGTCGACGCTGAACTGGCGGAATTGCGACGGCGACTCGAACGCGTCGAGCGACTCCTGGGTCTGGACTCGGGCTGAGACCGATCCGCCTGCGCCCGGGGCGTTGGTTAGAAAGCAGTCCCTTCTCACTCCGATTTCGACCGGTGAGCTCCGTCGCCGACAGCGCGGGCCTCTGCCACACGTTGGGCGAAGCGGTCATCGAGGTCATTCGGTGACTCGATAACGAAGCGATTCACCCACAGCCGCGAGGTGTAGGGCGACGCCCGGGTGAAGGGCGGTTCGTTCGCCGGTTCCATCAGGTCCAGGAAGCCGGAGAGGTTTCGGCGACGCGGAGTCACACCGGCGAAGACACGAACGCGTCCCTTGAACACGATTGCCGTCTTCGTCACCGATCGTTCCGCCGGTCCGCCCGCCCTGATGAGATGCTCGAACGTGTCATACAACCGGCGCAGTTCATCGCCTTTGCCGCTCAGGTGGTCTTCAACGGTCCACGTCTCAACCGGTCGGGTCATGGTCACCATGATGAGCCCTCACCGGGTTGTTGTGACCGATGAAATCCGCCGCACCGTGACGTCAGTCCGCGTATGAGTGGATTTGACTCTGGCCGGATACGACGTCTCGAGGACGCGATGGCCCGCCACGTGGAAAAGGACAGCGTCAGCGGCGTCGCCTGGCTCGCAGGGCGGGGCGACGAGGTGGAGGTCGGTGTCGCAGGCCGGCTCACGCGAGGCGAGCCCGGGCCCGTGCGCCGGGACAGCATCTTCCGGATCGCCTCCATGACGAAGCCCATCCTTGCGGTCGGAGCCATGTTGCTCATCGAGGAGTGCGGGCTCCGACTCGAGGACCCGGTCGACACCCTTCTTCCCGAACTGTCAGGCCGGCAGGTACTGGTGGATGGCCGGGGTCCGATGGACGGCGAGACCGTTGCGGCCGCACGCCCGATCACTGTTGACGATGTTCTCACCTTCCGCCTGGGGCTCGGCATGGACTTCGCCGCGCCCTGGCCTCAGCCCCTCATGGAGGCGATGGGCAAGCTCGGCCTGGGCAGCGGTCCCCCCGAACCACAGGTGCCGCCTTCGCCGGACGAATGGATTCGACGGCTGGCGACCTTGCCGTTGCTGTATCAGCCGGGCCAGCACTGGTTGTACAACACCGGTTCGGACGTGCTCGGCGTGCTGGTCGCCCGGGCCGCCGGGCAGCCACTGGAGGATTTTTTGGCTGACCGTGTGTTCGAACCCTTGGGGATGGTCGACACCACCTTCTCGACCGCCCACGTCGATCGTCTCGGCTCGTGCTACGGGAGCAACCCGCTGACGGGCGAGCGGCACGTCTACGACCCGCCCGCCGGGCAGTGGTCGAGACCGCCGGCGTTCCCCTCTGGCGCGGGAGGTCTGCTCTCCACGCTCGATGACATGCACGCCTTCGGCCGGATGCTGCTGGCCGGAGGGCGTCTCCCTGATGGCTCGCGGTTGCTCGCTCCCGCCTCGGTGCAGGCGATGACGGTTGATCACATCGGTGTTGACCGGGGCGCGGCCGGGCCTTCTCCCGATGGCTCACAAGGCTGGGGCTTCGGTCTGGGAATCCAGGTTCGCCGGACCGGGTTGGGCCCTGCGGTCGGAGGCTATGGCTGGGCCGGTGGCCTGGGCACGTCGTGGGGCAATGACCCCAGTCAGGACCTCGTCGGTGTCGTGCTCAGCACCGACATGTTCGTCAGCGCCTTCCCACCACCCGCCATCATCCAGGACTTCTGGACCTGCGTCTACGCCGCCCTTGATTGAGGCGCGCCGTCGGTGGTTCCGTTGTCCGGTGAGTCACGCTCGCGCTGCCTAGACTGCCGGACGGCGATGGAGCGCCGCCACGAACCAAAGGGTTCGAAACCGTCCGTGTGGGCTGATGGCTCCTGGCGAAGGCCAGGAGCCTTTTTCTATTTGGAGGGCACTTTTCCGGTGAGATGGCTCTCGGTGTTGATCGGAGGGGCAATCGGGACGCTGGCCCGGTGGGGGATCAACCTGGCGCTGCCGACGTCGGTGGCCGCCTTTCCGTGGGCCACCCTCACCGAGAACATTACCGGCGCGTTCGGTCTTGGCCTGGTGGGAGTCATGCTGACCGAACGGCTGGCGCCGACCCGATATCTGCGCACGCTGATTGGAATCGGGTTCTTCGGCGCCTACACAACCTTTTCGACCATGGCCGTAGAAGGTGTCCGTCTCATCGACCACGGAAGGGCGGATACCGCGTTCGGCTACTGGATTTTGACGTTAGTTCTGGGCCAGGCTGCGGGTGTATACGGCATGTTTTTGGGCCGGGTGGGCGCCGCACCGACCGGGGGGCAGCGATGAGCCTGGAGGGAGAGGGCAAGTTGCTGCGGATCTTCATCGGTGAGAACGACCGGTGGGGGCACAAGCCGCTGTACGAAGAAATCGTGCAGGCCGCCCGCCGGCGGGGGCTGGCGGGAGCGACAGTCATCAGGGGGATTGAAGGCTACGGGGCGAAGTCCCACCTGCACACGACCCGGATTCTTCGCCTTTCGGAAGACCTGCCGCTGATCATCGAAATCGTCGACCGGTCGGAAAAGGTCGACGCTTTCCTCCAGGAGATCGACCACATGATCACCGACGGCCTCGTGACCGTCGAGCGAGTCGAGGTTCGGGCGTACCGGGCCAACCGAAACTCCGAGCAGTGACGGGACTTGAGATCGCGGTCGCAGGAGCCCTGGGAGCCCTTCTGCGGTACGGGCTGGAGGGATTCGTCGCGCCCCGGCAGCAATCTCCCTTTCCGTTGAGCACGCTCATCGTGAACATCTCGGGGAGCACTGCTCTCGGAGCTCTTGTCGGGGCCATTACCGCCGGCCACGTCCCCGGCTCCGTCCTGAGTTGGGCCGGGACCGGATTTCTCGGCGGATACACCACCTTTTCTACCTTCACCTACGAGACGGTGAGGTTGATGGAAGACGGCGTGTGGCGGCAGGTGGCGTGGAACGTCGCCCTGTCCGGTCCCGTCAGCTTCGCGGGCGCGGCTGCGGGGTACTGGCTGCTCAAGTAACGCCCGGGCGTGAGCGTGCGATCGTCCTGGCTTCAGCGGCGAGATGCTCGCCGAAGAAGGAAAGGATCCGACGACGGGCGTCGTCTGCCGCTGCTTCCTGGTAGCCGCCGCCGAGCAACCGGAACATCACAACCATCACGGAGGACACGTCCGCCGGGTCGTGCTTGTTGAGGAAAGAGTGACCGGCGTCCGGATACTCCTTGACCTCATGTACAACACCCGCAACCGACAGCGCCCGCTCGAGTTTGGCCGCCGCCCCTCGCAAGGAGGGATCCTTGGCGCCATACGTGGCGAAGATGGGGCACGCTCCCCGCAAGAATGACTCCGCTCCCTTGGGCACCACGCCGTAGTTCGCGCTCGCAGCTGCGAAACCTCGACCTGGCGCCAGCAGCAGGGCGAAGCCGCCGCCCATGCAGAACCCGATCACCCCGATCTTTCCGGTGCAATCGTCCCGTCCCGCTAACCAGGAACGGACTGCCTCGATGTCCTCGAATGTCCGACCGTGACGCGACATTGCGTCCCGGACGATGGTCATCAGGCAAAGCGCTTTGTTCCCGCGGAAGAACAGGTCGGGGGCCGCCGCAAGGTAGCCCTGCGACGCCAACCAGCCGGCCTGGTTGCGGAGATCCCGGGTCATTCCCAACGCATCGGAGATCACCACGACTCCGGGCCAAGGCCCGGAACCTTCGGGAACAGCCACGTACGCCGGCATCTGGCCGGTGATGGGGATCATCGTCTCAGCCATAACGAGCCTTCACACTGGCAGGTCCTCCGTCGCCCCGCATCTCGCCGTCTGGGTCCGTTCGGACAGTTTTTCGTTTCTTCAGGCAACGGGCGGTCCGTCGCCAGGTAGGGCGGCGCTAGCTCAAGGCGGTAGCGGCCGAATAGCTACCGTGTGGGCCGTGACCGTTCGCAAGGCCGGCCGCAAGGCGGCGTTCGTTTCGCCCATGCTCGCCACGCTCGTGAAACCGCCCGACCACTTCCGGACCAGCCGGCCGGTGGACTGGCAGTACGAAAGAAAGTTCGACGGGCTGCGCTGCGTGGCCGTCCGTACCGCCGGCCAGGTTGACTTGCTCTCGCGGAACCGGCTGTCCTTCAACGCCCGCTTCCCCGAAGTGGTCGACGCGCTGGCCAAGCTGTCCTGTGAGCAGTTGGTGATCGACGGAGAGCTGGTTGCATTCGACGGGGACCAGACCAGCTTTGCCCTCCTGCAGAGCTCACCTCACCCCGAACACCTCACCTACTGCGTGTTCGACTTGTTGGACCTTGGGGGGGAGGACACCACCGGACTGTCGCTGACGGAACGGCAAGCGTTACTGGCGGCCACGCTCGGCGAGGGCCATGCGCCCCTCTCCCTCGTCCGACCGCTCGCGGGCCGACCGGCCGATCTGCTTGAGCGGGCATGCGAGTCCGGCTGGGAAGGCCTGATCGCCAAAAGGGTCGAGTCGGCGTATCACCCGGGGCGGTCACCCGACTGGCAGAAGCTCAAGTGCACCGCCAGCCAGGAGCTGGTGATCAGCGGGTGGACGGAGCCGACGCGCTCCCGGGTCGGCTTCGGCGCCCTCCTCGTCGGCTACTACGACGATCATGGCCGTCTCTGCTATGCCGGCAAGGTTGGTACCGGGTTCACCAACCAGCTTCTCATTCAGTTGCACCAGCAGCTCCTCGCCCGGGAGATACCGGAGTCGCCGTTCGCCGATCCCGTTCGGGAGAAGGGAGCCCACTGGGCCCGCCCCGAACTGGTCGGGGAGGTTGCCTTCACCGAGTGGACTAGCGACGGCCGGCTGCGCCATCCGAGCTTCCACGGCCTGCGGCCCGACAAGCCGGCCCGCGACGTGCGCCGGGAAGCCTCGGCCTGAAGCTATTCCGCCGAGACAGCCCTCAGGACGTCGAGTTTCGCGGCCCGCCTGCTGGGCCAGATTGCCGCCACCACGCCGGCCAGTCCGGCCAGCACGACGACGACGACCAGGCTCCTCAGGGGGAGACTGAACTGGTCGATTCCTTTTCCATGCAGCGCTCTGACAAGAGACCATCCGAAAAAGAGGCCGACGACCAGCCCGAGGACGGTGCCCTGAAGGGCGATGATCACTGACTCCCAGCGGGTCGTGGATCGCAGCTGTGAACGAGTCATCCCTACGGCCCGCAATATCCCGAGCTCGCGAGTTCGCTCAAAAATCGACAGGGCCAGCGTGTTGGCGATGCCGAGCAAGGCAATCAGAATGGCCAGAGCAAGGAGGACGTAGACCAGCGCGAGCAGCTGGTCTACCGGCTTGGTCTGCTCCCGCTTGTAGCCGGCCTGATCGAGGACTTTCGCGCCGGGATAGTCCTTGGCCACGTGTTTCACGGCCGCCAGCGCCGTCGCCGAGCTCACCCCCGAGGCCTTTTTCACGAAGACCTGTGAGTCGTAGTGGTTGCCGAAGTTGGCCTCGTAGGCAGCGATACCCAGGATGTAATCGCCGGCGGGGCGATTCTCGCCATAGATAAGGGCAACTCTGAGCGGCTTGGTCCCGGTACTCGCGAATTCCGCGGTGACGTTGTCGCCGATCTGAAGATGCTTGTCCCTTGCGACGTTCTTGTAGATTCCGATGGCGGTCGCGTTCAGATCATGGGGAGAGCCTTTGAGCGGCTTGACGTTGAAGACCTGAAAGGCCTTGGCGGGATCCACTCCAATGAGAGGCTGGACGCTGCCGTTGATCTTGGCGGAGCCAAAGCGCAGGCCGAACGCGGCCTGGACCTCGGGAAGGGTGTTCAGCCGGCTGGCCAGTCCGGGGTCGACACCGCCGGTCATGCCGGCGCCGGAGTCAATGACGAAGTCGCCCAAAAAGGCCCGGTTGACCGTGGCGTTGATGGAGGCCTTGGTGGACGAGGCGAAGATGGTTATGAACGCGACCAGCCCGACGCCAATCATGAGGGCTGACGCGCTGGCTGCCGTCCGCTTGGGGTTGCGCATGGCATTTTGACGCGCCAGCAGACCGGAGACCCCGCGCAGCCTGGGCAAGGGAGCGCCCAGAACTCGGCTGAGTGGTAGCGCCACGGTCCGTCCCAGCACGGAGACGGCGAAGAAAACAAGCAAGGCACCGACACCGACGATCGCGACCGCGTTACTGGGGTGCGTGAACAGCCCGATGAAGAGGCCGGTGACGCCCAGGACCAGCAGCACCAGACCGATGACGATCCGCTGTTTGGACCCGTAGCCGCCACTGGTCGCCGTTACTTCTCGCATGGCGGCGATCGGTGGCACCTTCCCGGCCTTTCGGGCCGGGGAGAAGGCCGCGAAGACGGTGACGATCACACCCACGAGTACCGCCACGATCGGTGTGCTGGCCTTGAAGACCACTCCGCCGGCCGGGATGTCGAAGCCGAACGCGGCCAGCAACCCCTTGAGGCCGACGGCGACCCCCAGGCCGACCAGGATGCCCGCAAGAGAGGCGAGGAGGCCGACCGCGAGCGCCTCGAGAAGCACGGAGGTGAGCACCTGACGCCGGCTGGCGCCGATGGCCCGAAGCAGGGCGTTCTCCCTGGTGCGCTGGGCGACAGTGATCGAGAAGGTGTTGAAGATCATGAAGGCGCCGACCAGCAGGGCGACCACGGCGAAGATGAGCAGGAACGTGGTGAAGAACCCGAGGCCCTGGTTGATCGCATCCTGGGCCTCCTTGGTGACCTTTGCGCCCGTGACCGCCTCGACCCCGCTCGGAAGGACGGGGGAGATGCGGCTGGCAATCTCGTGCTGCGAGATGCCCTTGTCGGCGACGACGTTGATGCTGTCGAACTTTCCCGGTTGGGCCACGAGCTGCTGGGCGACAGGGGTGGTGAACAGCGCAACGGACGCGCCGCCCGGGCTGTCGGCGTTGCCGAACTTGACGATGCCAGAGATGTGCATGTGCTGGGGCGGGGCCTGGGTGAGCACGGTGGCGGTGTCGCCGACGGTGTAGTTGCCATCGCTGGCGCTCTTCCGGTCGATCACGATGTCGTTATCGCCCGTCGGCGGCTGGCCGGCGACCAGCGTGAACGGGTTCAGCTGCTTGGTGGTGATCCAGTTCCCGCCAAGAGCAGGCGGTCCCATATTGGGGTTACCGATGGCCTCGCCGTTCTTGCCGACCAGCCGGGCGTAACCGAGGACGCTTCCCTCGGCCACCGCGACACCGGGAACGCCCTTCACCGTACCGACCAGGGATGCGTCGACCCGACCGCGCTGATCGCCAGTCTGGTTGGGCCCCTTGAAGACCGCCTTGGCCCGGACGACCGCATCAGTGCCCTTGTAGACAGTGGCGAAGAGGTTGTTGAAGGTCTGGTGGATGGTGTCGGACAGGACCAGCGTCCCCACCATGAACGCCACGCCGAGCATGACCGCCAGCGCGGTTGTGGCCAGTCGCAACTTGTGGGCGAAGATGCTTTTTACTGTTGTGCGGAACATCGGCGGTTACTCCCCGAAACGCTTCATCCGTTCGAGCACCCGGTCCGCCGTCGGCTCCTGCATCTCGTCGACGATTCGGCCGTCGGCCAGGAACACAATGCGATCGGCATAGCTGGCCGCCACCGGGTCATGGGTGACCATGACGATGGTCTGGCCCATCTCGAGGACGGCTTGCCGCAAAAACTCCAGCACGTCCGCTCCGGCCCGGGAGTCGAGGTTGCCGGTGGGCTCATCGGCGAAGATGATGTCCGGGTGGCTCGCGAGGGCGCGGGCGACTGCCACCCGCTGTTGCTGACCACCTGATAGCTCATCGGGCCGGTGGTTCAGCCGATCCTTCAGTCCGACGGTGGCGATCACCCGGTCGATCCACTCGGGGTCACCTGACCGCCCGGCGAGCAGCAGCGGGAGCATGATGTTTTCCTGCGCGGTCAACGTGGGCACGAGGTTGAACGCCTGGAACACAAAGCCGATGCGATCTCGCCGCAGCAGTGTCAACTGCCGGTCGTCCAGCTGGCTCAGATCGGCATCGCCGACAAATGCCTGACCGGAGGTGAGGGTGTCCAGACCGGCGGCGCAATGCAGCAACGTCGACTTGCCCGACCCGGACGGCCCCATGATGGCAGTGAAGTGGCCGGTGGCGAACTCCACCGTGACGCCGTCGAGCGCGCGAACCTCGGTTTCGGCCTTGCCGTACACCTTGACGGCATCGATGGTGCGGGCCGCTGCTCTTTCGGCAACAGCGGCCTCAGTGGCGGTGAGCGTGGCCATGCTGCCCCTCTCGACACCCGTTCGGATCGGTTAGGAAGGGCAGCCCCAGGCCCGGCTACCTCGCCCGGACAATCTGCCCAGTTGGTTCGTTGACAGCCTATGATCCCACTCGCTGAGGTCCGCCGCCAGGGAAAAGTGCGTACGGTAGTTGGCATTCGGCGTCTCCTCTCGCACGGTGGTCTCATGACACGGGCTAGGCAGACGGCCTGGACGCGCCGCAGGCGACGGCCAGGGACTGTCGCAATACTGTTCGTGGTCCTGACCCTCGCGGCATCGTGCGCCGGGACCAGTAGCGCGGCCAGCCTTCGCGGCCAGAAGCTCGAGGTGGCAGCGGTGTGGTCCGGAACCGAGCAAGCCCGTTTCCAGGAGGTCCTTCGTGCCTTTGAGCAACAAACGGGCGTCCGGGTCACCTATACGTCGGCGAGTGACGGGGTGCCGACATTCCTCCAGCACCGGCTCGCGGCCGGCCGGCCTCCGGACGTGGCCCTGCTTCCTCAGCCGGGATTGCTCCGTCAGCTGGTCGGCGAGAAAGCGGTCGTGCCCCTCGATGACCTGATGGGTTCGGAGATCAAGCGCAACTACAGCCCGGTCTGGCAGCTGCTGGGCTCCGTCAACGGGCGGCTGTATGCGGTGTGGTTCAAAGCAGCCAACAAGTCGCTGATTTGGTACAACATCGGCGTCTTTGAGCGGGCGGGGGTCGTTCCCCCGCAGAATCTGGACGGGCTCCTCTCTGTGGCGGGGTCGGTGGTGCGATCGGGAGTCCCCGCATTTGCGGTCGGTGGATCGGACGGATGGACGCTCACTGACTGGTTCGCCAACCTGTATCTCCGGTTGGCGGGACCGGCTCGTTACGACCTGCTCGCCAGCCATCGGATCCCCTGGACCGATCCGTCGGTGACGGACACTCTCCGGCTGATGAGCCGTGTCCTCGCGCCCGGTCTCATGACGGGCGGGACGGCAGGAGCGTTGAGTACCACGTTCAATCAGTCGGTGATCCAGGCATTCAGCGACCCTCCGGGCGCGGGCATGGTCTTTGAGGGCGACTTTGTCGCGGGAGCGGTGACCGGAATGACGAAGGCGGAACTTGGCGTCGACGCCGACGCCTTCACCTTCCCCTCGCTGGGTCAGTCGGCCCCGGTCGTCATGGGCGGGGGTGACGCCGCGGTGTTGATGCGGCGGTCGGCGGCGGGTGTCGCCCTCATGCGGTTCCTGGCCGAGCCGGAGTCGGGAAGTATCTGGGCCGCGAGGGGAGGCTTTGTCTCGCCCAATCTCAACGTCGATCTCGCTGTCTACCCGGATGAGCTCAGCCGATCCATCGCTCGCAGCCTCCTCGACTCCGGCAACGATTTTCGATTCGGCCTCTCGGATCTCCAGCCCATTGGGTTCGGAGGTGTAGAGGGGCAGGGTCTCCGAAAGGAGCTGCAGGACTTTCTCGTCTCTCGTGACGTCGACACCACCGCATCCCGGTTAGAGGCGGAGGCCAGGGCGGCGTTCGGGCCGTGACCGCCGTGATTCCCGGCGGTGACTTCACGCCGCGCTCGGGCGGGCCAACAAGCCGTGACGTTCCAGCCACCCCCGGGCCTCAGTCGCGGGGTCCTTGCCGTCAAGCTGGACCCTCCAGTTGAGGAAGACGAGATTGGCAGTGGTCAGACGGGCGGAAACCGCGTCGAGCGTCTGGCTGAGCCGCTCCCCGTAGCGGGACATGGCTCGGGCCGAAACGAGGGGAGTCACGTTCTCGGCCGGCTGCAGGTTGCGGTCGTCGGCCAGCAGCACCAGATCCCCGGTGGCGAGAGAGGCATCGGTGGTGAACATCAGCGCCACGTCTGCCACCTGCTCATTCAACGCGGTCACCCTTTCATCCTCCGAGTCAAAGGGCACGAAGCCCCGGAACCGGAGTCCATAGACCCGCTGCAATCCTTCCATGCAGTACTCCCGCTGAGGGCACTCCGCTGGCCCGGTCAAGGTCATGCGGCTGTCGACGCGGGACAGATCGCTGACAGCTCGAAGGCCGTACTTTTGTGCGCTCGCCCGGGTGACCACCAACCCGTTCTGATTCTCCGCCGGGGCGGATGTCAGCACTTGACCGCCCCAGGGCTGGACCGCCCTGGCCAGCTCTGCCCGTTCGGTCGCGATATCGCCGGACCCGACGACGGCATTCGGCTGCAGAGCAGTGAGGGCTGAGCCGAGGTACTCGGGAACGACGTCCACCAACCCCTGTTGAAAGGCGGGCAGGACCAGCTCGCGTGGCCCGAGATCCAGCTCGCGGTCGACCGGTATGCCTGCGCCCAGGAGGGCCTGGGCATAGATCTCGGCGAGTAGTTCGCTCTCGGGGAAGTTGAACGACGCCACCACTACTTCGGCGGCGAGGGGACGGGCCTCCGCGCCGTGGCCTGAGACCTCCCTGCTGCTGCAGGCGAGAGACGTCGAGATGGCAACCGCGCCGAGCGCAGCCACGCGTAGCCGGAGGAGCCATCCGCTCCTATCGACCACGGCCCACCTCCCCAGCCCTCGTCTGGCCGCCTACCATGTCGCCAGGTCAGGCAACCCGGCGGGAGCGTCGATGGAGACCGTACCAGGGCGGGAAGACCCCGCGGTCAGCCCGATTGTTTCTCCGTTCCTCGCTTCGTCGCCGGTGGGCCGGCGCCGTCGCCCTTCGGGCGAAGCGCCTCCCCTGCCTCGCCACATTGACGCCACCATCCGGGGATGCGCCGTCCTCGTTGGGCTGATGATCGTGCTCTGGATCGGTCTGACCCTCCCGCCTGTTCTGTCGGTGGTCACAAGGGCGGACAATGCCATTCTGCGAGCGGTGGCGAAGCTTCGCGCCGAGCCGCTCACCGCGGTGATGCACCGTCTGCACGCGCTGGGCTCGCCCTGGATAGTCCGGATCGCGGCGTGGAGCACCATCATCGCTCTCGCCGCGCTTCGCCGCGTTCGCCATCTGGCCGTGTATCTGGCCGTCCTGTTGCTCGGACCGTTGATCGCCTCAACGGTCGCGCTCGCCCTTGGTCGGATGCGTCCGGCTGGCGTCCAGGTCCTGGGCAGCTGGGAGGGCTACAGCCATCCCTCCCGTCCGGTCGCCCTGCTCGCACTCGTGCTGGTGGGCGCGGTCTACACCCTCGTCCCCGCCGGTGTGTGGCGGCGGCGGGCCAAGTACGCGGCGTGGACACTTCTTGTCTTGCTCTCGATCGCCCGGCTGTATCTGGCGGTGGACCATCCCACCGACGTGGCTGCCGCCCTCGTTCTGGGATGGGTGCTGGCCGTCCTCGTGTTCCGGCTCATGACTCCCGAGGAGGTGTTTCCCTTCGCACATCGAGGGGGCCGGAGAGCCCACCTCGACGTGGGTGGTCGCAGGGGGGAGGCGATTGTCCGCGCCCTCGACCAGCAACTTGGCCTCACCGTGATTGCGATCGAGCCGTTCGGTCTGGCCGGTTCCGCTGGCTCTACACCTCTGCGACTCCGGGTTCGCCGCGGAAGCTCGCCAACGGAGACGATCCTGTTCGCCAAGCTGTACGCCCTGAGCCACCTCCGCTCGGACCGCTGGTACAAGCTCGCTCGGACCATCCTCTACGGCCGGCTCGAGGACGAAAAGCCATTCTCTTCAGTCCGCCGGTTGGTTGAGTACGAGGACCACATGCTTCGTTTGCTCCGCGATGCCGGCGTCGGTACGCCGCGGCCGTACGGCTTCGTCGAGATGACCCCCGAGCGTGAGTACCTGATCGTGATGGAGTTCTTCGAGGATGCCGTCGAGATCGGATCTTCGGAGTTGAACGACGCCCAGATCGACGACGGGCTGAGGTTGGTCGTCAAGATGTGGGACGCGGGCGTGGCCCACCGCGACATCAAGCCATCGAACGTCCTGGTGCGGGGGGACCAGATCCTCCTCATCGACGTCGCCTTTGCCGCCGTGCGACCGACACCGTGGCGTCAGGCCGTCGACCTGGCCAACATGATGCTCACCCTGGCCTTGTCGAGCACGCCGGAACGAGTGTACGAGCGAGCCCTCAAGCAGTTTGCCCCGGCCGATGTTGCCGAAGCCTTCGCGGCCAGTCGCAGCGTGACCATTCCCACCCAACTCCGATCCCGACTGCGGGCTGATGGCCGTGACCTGCTGCACCGCTTCCGCCAACTGGCGCCGGAACGATCGCCGGTCGCGATCCAGCTGTGGGACTTGCGTCGATTGGGATTGACACTCGCGGTCATTGCCGCTGCCGGTGCGGCCGCCGGATCCCTGGTGGTGTACATCAGATTGGCCAACTTGTTGTGAGGGCTCGGCTGCCCTCCTTCGCCCCGCGCCGAGTTCGGGCTTCCGCAGGGGCGTTGGTCGCGCTCGTGCTGGGCCTGTCCTCCGCCGGTTGCTCCCGGCTTCAGGGTGCTGCTCCTGCGTGCGAGGCCAGCCAGTCGCTCGCGCTGGTCGCGCAATCGGTGCCTCAGGCCACTTTCGTGCCCTGCATCGAGCAACTGGCGTCCGGCTGGAAGTCGACGTCGTTCAGGGCGGTGAGTGGTCACGCCCGTTTTGTGCTTGTCCCCAGTACGGCCGGAGGCCGGCCGGTACCCGTGCAGCTGGTGCGTGGGTGCAACGTCTCCGGCGCACCCCCAACCACCCCCCGAGCGCCCGGCGTGCGGACCTACCGTCACCTCGAGTCGATAAGCCCTCGCTACAGGGGAACGCTCTACGACGTGTTCCCAGGGGGTTGCGTCACCTACGACTTCAACTTTGCCCGCGGCCCCCACATCGCCCTGACCGAAGGCTTCCAGGCCTCGGTTGCTCTGATGTCCCGAACAGAACTGCGCTTCCGGCTCCACAAGAAGCTCGGTCTCACCCTCGATCCATGAGACCGGGACGCGACCGATCTGCCCGTCTGTCTCCGAGCGACGCCCGCCTCAGGCTGGCGATCGGTACTGCCGGCCTCGCCCTCGCCGCGGCCGGAGTGAGGCCCGACCGGATCGGTCCGAACGAGAAGAGGGTGTTCGGAGCGATAAACCGGCTGCCCGACAGCCTGGCCGGTCCTTTGTGGGTTGTCATGCAGAGCGGCAACTTCCTGGCCGCGCCGGCGGCCGCGGCGGTCGCGCTCCAGTCGGGCCGTCCCAATCTGGCCCGGCGGCTGCTGGTCGCGGGACCCACCGCATGGGCGCTTGCCAAGGTCGTCAAGGCGCACGTTCAACGCCCCCGCCCTGGCGTCCTCGTTCTGGACACAAAGCGCCGAGGGCGGGAGCAATCCGGGCTCGGCTTTGTCTCCGGGCACGCCGCCGTCGCAACCAGCCTCTGTGCTGCGGCACTCCCGGAGCTCGGGTCGCCCGGCCGGCGAGCCGCGATTGCCGGAGCCATCACCGTCGGCCTCACTCGCATCTACATCGGCGCTCACCTGCCCCTCGACGTGCTCGGTGGCATCGCCCTGGGGGTGGCGGTGGAAGCGGCCGTCGAGCTCGTCGAATCGACCCTGTCGTAATCGATCCGGCGGCCACCCATCAGCCGGAGCGACGTCCGACCAGCCGGACCCGCCGCGATCGGGCCCGGCTGATCATGGCCGGGCGAGGTCAGGGTGGCTAGAGACTGGCGCACTCACCTCGCTTGAAGCCGGTCACGGTGTTCGGCCCGCCCATCGAGTCACCGATGTGGGCCTGGGGGCTGTTGTTGAAGCAGCTCAGGTTGCCGAACACGGTGTTGTTCACGATCTCGTTGGCATCGGTGCTGCCGAAGATGTTGTTGGTGACGGAGATGTTGTTGCCGGCCATGTTGCGGATGACGCCGAACCAGCAGGACCGCATGCTGTCGACGCTGAGGCCACCGTTGAGCTGGCTGTCCTCGAAGGTGGTGAAGACCGGGCTCATCGTGCCCAGGAGCGGAACTGGCGTGCAGCTCACGCCCCCTCCACCGCCGGTGACCGACACCGCCCCGAAGATGCGGCTGCTGTGGACGATGACGGCTAACGGGTTGACGGCGGTCAGGGTCCCGCGGATCCGATCGTCCGGTGGTGTCGAACACGATGGCGTGCTCGCCGGGCCGCAGCCAAATCCGAACACCGCACCCTGGCCGACGGTGGCGTTTCCTTTCACGACGAGCTGCTGCGGGGTGATGGCGTTGAGCGACGCACCGTTCTGAATGATGAGATTGGTCAACACGACCACTTTGCCTGCCGAGATCGAGCAATTGCCGGCAATCGTCAGCCGCACGTATGAGCCCGGCGCGACGGCACCGGCTAAGCAGGTGGTCGGGCCGAAGAACGGGCTTGGCGGGGCGTCAGGGGTGGCGATTGTCGCGACGGCAGGCGTCCCCCAGGTCGCGACGAGGGAACAAATGACGCCCAGCAAGGGGGCGATGAGGAGGAGGCGTCGACGATTCATGGGCAACTCCATTTCTGTTTGGGCGACACACCAAAGCCGGCATGAACTTCCTTTTAGACGAGTCCAGCCAGTTGCAGCGGTTGTACGAGATGAGGAGACTCCCGGGCACTCACCATTTCAAGCTGTAGTGCTGCGTGAACGGGTTGGGCAAGCGGGGGAGCGCCACAATTGGCGATAGCGATATTCTTGGATCACCTCTGACTATCGGCGCCCGGTAAGGAGAGCTTGAGTCGCCAAGGTTTGCCAGGGGCGGTCCTGGTGTGCTCGGCTAACCTCCGCCGGATGACCGCACTGGTGCGGACTCTCAACGAGGGCGACGTAGCCGGCTGGGTGCAGTGCATGCGGACCGGGTTTTTGGCCGATGCCGTCGCGGGCGAGGTGGAGTACCGCCGCAAGACGATGGATCTCGATCGTTCCAGGGGTGCCTTCGACAGTGATCGGGTGGTAGGGACGCTTCGATCGTTCGCGACCGCCCTAACCGTGCCGGGGCCGGCTGAGGTCGCGGCGTCGGCACTTACCAACGTCACGGTCCTTTCGACCCATCGTCGCCGGGGCATCCTCACCCAGATGGTGACCGGCGACCTGCGGGACAGTGCCGACCGCGGTGAGACGGTCGGGATCCTCATCGCGTCCGAGTACGGCATCTACGGGCGATTCGGGTACGGCGCCGCGGTCGAGAACGCGAGCTACCGGATCGACTCGTCCCAGGCGCGCTTTCGCGAAGAGGGAACCGGCACGGTCGAGCTGGTGGACGTCGGGACCATTCGCAGTGAGGCGCCACCGTTGTACGAGACGTTCCGCGCGACGCAGCCGGGAGCCATCGGGAGGGGCGGTCACTGGTGGGATCGCACCCTGCACCTGGATGACGGCCCCGGAACCGAGGACCGTCGTGGTTACCAGGCCCTCTACCGCTCGAGCTCGGGTGACCCCCAGGGCTATTTGCGTTATAGAGGCACCCAACAGTGGGACCAGGCGCGACCGGACAGCATCCTGCACGTCGACGAACTGCTCGCCACGTCGCCGGAGGCCTACCACCGGTTGTGGACCTATTGCTGTGATGTGGATCTTGTCTCGACGGTCGAGGCGCCGAACCGGTCGGTCGACGAACCCCTGATATGGATGCTGGCTGACGCCCGGGCGGTTCGCCAGACGGCCCGCTTCGATTTCATATGG
>Ga0306920_100003645_pt1 | contig 19582 bp, 17 predicted proteins | sample flu12Cox44000170_FD_204666 | JGI IMG/M metagenome (GOLD analysis project Ga0306920, IMG submission 204666) | Lab enrichment of tropical soil microbial communities from Luquillo Experimental Forest, Puerto Rico - flux4day.12C.oxic.44.000.170 (v2)... | ecosystem: Environmental > Terrestrial >... | reverse complement strand
CCATGAGATTCCAATACGGCCATACCGTGTCAACATGATTCGCTGACAACTCAGTACCCCAGAAGTGAAAAATCTTCCCACCCTGCCTCCTGAATATGTGCATCACTGGCCATTGCATATCATCAGAGTCTCCCTGGCATTTGTAGTCGGATTGATAGGCAGAGCCCGATCCAGAAACCAGTTCGATCTGCGACCAGCCACGTTGTTTGGCCCATGCATTGATTCGATCCGCGGGGGCTTTGGCAATTGCCACGAATGCGGCGTGTTGAGTGACCTGATACCAGGTGCGATCAAACCCATCGACCAGCGACGTACACGACGGACAGGGATTATCCCAGTTCGGACCGAACATGAACGAGTAAAGAAGCAGGGTGTCCTTATCCCCGAATAGCTCGGAGAACTTCACGCTCTTGCCCACTTTGCCATCGTTGGCCCACTGGAAGACGTAGTCCTCTTTCAACTCTCCCCCTGCAGGAAGACCGCGACGTTTTTTTGCCACCGATCTGACTTTGTCGACAAGCTCCTGTTCTTCCTTGAGCAACAGGTCGCGCGCGTCGCGATATTCTCTGCTTTCGTTCGGATACCGTAGCTCACTCATGTTCGGTTCCTCCTGGAAACGGGTATCTGGGTGCCCCGCTATCCCGGACACATTGAACCGGGCGCAACGTAGCGCCAGGCAGCGGGAATACACCATTCGAGTGTACTCTCGACGACGGCCCAGGACGGGGCCGGACCATCCTCGCCGGGCAGACTCCGGCATCCCATCGACCCGAGGTCAGCGACACGGCGCTGGCGGCATGATGCCCGTTCGCCCTGGGCCGTTTCGACCTAGACTTGAATGGCTTCGCTCAATGGGGCCGGCGACCAGCGATCGATATTGACGTCCGCGCATGTGCCGCGCCTGCATGCGAGCGCACCCATGACAGACGACGGAGGTGAACACCATGGCCGAGAGCTGGAAGGTTGCTGGTACTTATTTCGAGAGTTGCAACTGCTACGCCCCGTGCAGCTGCGTTTGCCTTGGCCCGCCATCGGACGGAGACTGCGCAGTGCTGATCGGTTGGCACATCGATCAGGGGACGTTCGCCGCCGTCACACTGGACGGACTCAACATCGCACTCTTTGCGTATTCGCCGGGCCACATGTTGCAAAACAAGTGGAGAGTCGCCCTTTACCTGGACGAACGCGGCACACCGGAGCAGCAGGAGGCGTTGGGCAAGATTTTTTCCGGTCAAGCCGGCGGGCCGCTTTCGGCACTGGGCCCGATGATTGGCGAAGTCATGGGCGTCAAGCCGGCCGCCATCGTTTATCAGATGGACGGAAAGCGTCGCAGCCTTCACATACCCAACGTGGCAGACATGGAAATCGAGGCTTTGGCTGGTCAGGACGGCGGCGATGTGACGATCAGCAATCACCCGTTTACGCCTGTCCCGGGTTTTGCGGCCGTGATCGGAAAATCGAAAAAGATGCGCTTCACGGACCACGGCTTTACCAGAGAAGTCTCAGACCGAAACGGATTCTATTCTCCGTTCGCCTACCATGGCTGAGCCGGGCTTGCGGGGAGGCGTCGTGACGCGGCGGTTGCCGGTGCGGGACCGCGTGATCGTAATGTCGGGCCTGACAGTTGCCGCAATGCTCGCGTGGGCCTATCTGCTGTACATGAGTTGGGGCATGGAGCACATGGACGCGGGGGCGTCCATGGCCATCATGCCGCGCATGACGGATTGGCGCGTCATTGATCTGCTATTGGTGCTGGCGATGTGGGCCATCATGATGGCCGCCATGATGCTCCCGTCGATAGTACCGATGGTTCTCGGTTTCGCGTCCCTGAGCCGCCGGCGGCGTGCGCAACAACTGCCGTATGCACCCACAAGCCTGTTCGTTCTCGGCTATCTCGCCGTGTGGTCGGGCTTCAGCCTGTTCGCGACGCTCGCGCAGTGGGGCTTGCTCGAGACGCGTCTCGTGACGCCGATGATGGCGAGCGCAACCCCACTGCTTGCGGGTGCGCTTCTGGTCATTGCTGGCGTCTTCCAGTTCACATCCTTGAAGCATGCGTGCCTTGGCAAGTGCTCATCCCCTCTCGGCTTTCTTCTCACCGAGTGGCGCGACGGCGCCATCGGTGCCTGGATCATGGGTTTTCGTCACGGGGCGTATTGCGTAGGCTGCTGCGGGCTGATCATGACGCTGCTCTTCGCATTTGGCGTCATGAATGTGCTTTGGGTTGCCGCTCTGTCGATCTACATCTTGCTCGAAAAAATGCTTCCCCACGTGCGATGGCTTCCTTTCGCGCAGGGCGTGCTGCTGATTTGCTGGGGGATTGCAGTTGCAGCAAGGGTGTAACGCCGCGCGGCGCACGGCGAATCGCATCCGACCGTCGAAAACGGCTATTGCGCCATCTCGAGGTCCTTGATGACCGCGGCGAGAAAGCGTGCAGCCTCTCCGCCGGTGACAACCCGATGATCGAATGTCAGGCTCAGCGGCAAGATCCTGTGCACGGCGGGCGCCCCCTCGTGCGCCACGACCTGGTCATGCATCCGCCCGGCGCCAAGAATCGCGACAGTGGGCGGCACCACCACGGGAGCCGCATATTTGCCGGCGATCATGCCGAAGTTCGACAAGGTGATCGTGTTGCCGCGCATTTCTTCAGGCGGAATCTTGCGTGCGCGAATATCGGCACGCATCCGGTCGAGTCCGGCGCGCAGGCCGGCCGCGTCCCGATGCGCGACATCGCGCAGCACCGGCACGAACAAGCCATCCGGCAGATCGACGGCAATGCCCAGATCGATCTTCTCCGGCACGTGGCGCCGCGCCATCCTGCCGTCGAACCATGCGTTCAGTCCCGGCTCCGCGCGGCACCCGGCCACCAGCGCGCGGATCAGGCGGATCGTCACATCGGTATGGGGAGGCCACGCGTGAATATCGGCGTCGTCGATCACGGTCGCGGCCGCCACTTCGCTCTGGGCGCGCGCCATGTTCTGTGCCATCGCGCGCCGCACGCCGCGCAGCACTTCAGGCGGACCGAGTTCCGCGAGCAGCTTTGCCGCGCGCTGCACGTCGGCGGCCGTGATGACGCCTTCCGGACCGGAAGGCGTCACCATCGCGAGATCGATGTCCAGTTTGCGGGCAAGCGCCCGCACTGCGGGAATCGCCTTGATGGCGCCAGGCCCCGCTCCCGCGCCACTGCCCAGTGCGGCCGGCGCTTCCTGCACCGGTTGCCGGCCCACTTCCATATGGCCGACCACGGTGCCCGCATCGGCATCCTCACCGCGCTCTCCAGCCCCTTCGAAGGCGACGAGCGGCGCTCCCAGATGCACGATATCGCCCGGCTTGCCGAACAGCTTCGCGATGCGGCCGGATTGCGGCGAGGGAATCTCGACGATGGCTTTTGCCGTTTCGACCGACACGAGCGGCTGGTCCGCACGTATGTCCGAGCCGCTCTTGACGTGCCATTCGACGATCTCCGCTTCCTGGAGGCCTTCGCCCAGGTCGGGCAGCTTGAAGATCTTCATGATTTCACTGCGCCTCCAGCGCCTGCCTGACCGCGGCAACGATGCGCGCAGTGCCTGGCATGTACTGACTCTCGAGTCTGTAGAGCGGGACCACCACGTCATAGCCCGTGACGCGCTGCACCGGCGCAAGCAACGAGTAGAGCCCGCGCTCGGCGATGCCCGCGGCAATCTCCGCGCCCACGCCGCCCGTCCGCGATCCTTCATGCACGATCACGCAGCGTCCCGTTTTCGCCACCGACGCAAGAATCGTGTCCATGTCGAGCGGCTTGAGCGTGGCCACGTCGATCACCTCCGCCATCACACCCTCCTGCGCAAGCAGATCGGCGGCAGCGAGGACTTCCTGCAGCGCTCCGCCCCAACTGACCAGCGTCACGTCCGCCCCGTCGCGCAGCACGTAGCAGCAATCGAGCGGCAGCGCTTCGCCGTTGTCCTCCACCGGCTGTCTGAAGAGGCGATAGAGGCGCGTCGGTTCGAAGAAGATGACCGGATCCGGGTCGCGGATTGCCGCCAGCAGCAGGCCATATGCGCGCGCGGGCGAAGACGGGGTCACGACGCGCAACCCGGGTATGTGGGCAAACAGCGCTTCCGGGCTTTCGGAATGATGCTCCGGCGCGTGAATGCCCGCACCGGCTGGCGACCTGACCACGAGCGGACACGTGAGCCGCCCGCGCGTCCGGTGCCGCAGACGCGACGCATGATTGAGCAAGTGGTCGATGGCCGGATAGATGAAGCCGCTGAACTGAATCTCCGCGACGGCTTTGAGGCCCATTGCCGCCATGCCGACTGCCGTGCCGACGATCGCCGTTTCGGCGAGCGGCGTATCGATCACGCGCTGTGCGCCAAAGCGCGTCTGCAAGCCAACGGTCGCGCGAAACACGCCGCCGTTCACGCCGATGTCCTCGCCGAGCAGCACGACAGCGGGGTCGTGCGCAAGCTCCCACGCAAGCGCGGCATTGACCGCCTCGACCATGTTCAGGTCAGCCATGGCCGTTCCCCTTATCCGGCGCAAGCGGAGCAAATCGCTGCGCCATCGCCAGTTGCTCGCGCATGGCGAGCGGTAGCGCCTCGTAGAGATGGTCGAACATCGAGGACACGTCAGGCGGAGCGATCGCGAGATACGCCTCGACAGCCTGCTCGACCTGTGCATGACAGGCCTTGCCGAGTTGCTCGTCACGCGCCTTGTCCCAAACGTTCATACGGATCAGGTACGTGCGCAAACGGCGCAGCGGCTCGGATTCCCACGCTTTGCTCACCACGTCGGCTTCGCGATAGCGCGTGGCATCGTCAGCCGTCGTGTGATCGCCGAGGCGATAGCTGAGCGCTTCGATCAAGGTTGGACCGTCGCCGCGCCGGGCCTTCGCGAGTGCCGCCCCAACCACGTGGTGCACGGCGATCACGTCGTTGCCATCGACCTGCAGTCCGTCGATTCCCGCCGCAATCGCCTTTTGCGCGAGCGTTTGTGCTGCGCTCTGACGGCTGCGCGGCACCGAAATCGCCCATTGGTTGTTGTTGATCACGAGCACGAGCGGCGCGCCCCATGCGCCGGCGAAGTTCATCGCCTCGTAAAAGTCCCCTTTGGACGTGGCGCCATCGCCGAAAAGCGCCACTGCGACGCGCGGCTCCTGGCGCAACTGGAACGCATAGGCGGCGCCCGCTGCATGGCAGACCTGCGTGCCGATCGGCACACAGTTCGGAAAGTCGAAGCGAGGCACACTGAAATCGCTGCCACGCTCGTCGCCGCCCCAATAGAGCAGACTCTCCGTCATCGTGACGCCGCGCAGCAATTGGGCCGCGTGGTCGCGATAGGAAGGAAACAGCACGTCTTCGGGGCGCATCGCGCTGGCCACGCCGACGCCGACTGCCTCCTGGCCAACCGACGACGCGAAGGTGCCGAGTTGCCCCGTGCGCTGCAGCGCAACCGCTTTCGTGTCGAAGGCCCTTGTCAGCACCATTGCGCGATAGAGCGGCAGGAGTGCCGCGGGATCGCTTGCGAAGGCCGGCAGCGGATGCACGGGTTCGCCCTCGGGCCCGAGGTACTGCGTGTAGCCGATGTGAAAACTGGCAGCCGTGGTCATGACGGCCTCCTGGATCTTTCACACATCGTAGGCCTTCTGCTACGTGTGTGCCTATGCGATGCGCCACCTATGAGCCCTCCTTCCCGCGCACGCCTTCCAGGACCGATACCCCACCTGCCGGCGACCAGCACTCCCCTGATCAAACCGCGGCTAGCGCCGCCCGCTACGGCCCCATACATAGCGCACCCACCGCTGCCACCGGCCTTGCGGCGGCGCGTGCGACTCGTGCGCAGTCTGCGCTTCGCGGTCGCGCTCGACGGACTTCTGCACCTGTTCGTGGATCTGCCGAAAGGTCATGCCGCCAGGGCCTTTGAGTTTGTCGGGGTCGGAAGCAGGATCGCCGTGGTGATCGTCTTTCATGAAAGCTCTCCTCAAGCTCACGCCGACAGCGAGCCGATCGTCGATGTTGCTGACGCTTGCCTCGGCGAACCGCATTGATCGACGCCGAGCCACGCAGCGCGGACCCGGCAAATTTCCCCCTGGTCATTTCCGGTCCTCGGAATGGCCGGAACCGAGTGCCTCGAGCAACGGCCGGAGGGCATCCAGTTCCGCGCCGAAGCCGCCCCAGTCTCCCGCCTTCAGTCGCTCGATGGCGCGGTCATAGCGGGCAAGTGCCTCTTTCGCGCGCGCGTCCACTGTGCCTCGGGGTGGCGATGGCGCTTGTGCGGTCTCCTTGAAGAGCGCCGCCAGTGCTTCACCCAGGCTCTCCTCCATCACCACACGGTCGCCATAGGCGGCAATCACCCGCTTCAACTCCGGCAACTGACCGGACGCTGCCCGCAGATAGAGCGGCGAAACGTAGAGAATCGAGTTCTCGATCGGCACGACCACGAGATGACCGCGAATCACGCGTGAGCCCATCTGGTTCCACAGCGAGATCTGCTGCGAGATCTCGGTATTCTGCTGAATACGCGCTTCGATCTGAAACGGCCCGAAGACCAGCCTGTCCTTGGGAAACGTATAGACGATGAGCTTGCCGTACACGGACGGATCGCAGCGCGCCGCCAGCCAGGCAATCATGTTCTCCCGCTGGCTCGGCACCATCGGCAGCATGAGGATGAACTCGGCGCGCGCCTCGCCGGGGAGTCGCATGATCGTGTAGTACGGCGGCATCGTGCTGGCGGCGCTTCCGTTGTCCATTCCGACCAGCTCGCGGGGAAACTGCCACAGATCCTCGCGGTTGTAGAAGACCTCCGGCGCACTCATATGATACGTGCGGTAGAGCTGCGCCTGGATCAGGAACAGATCTTCGGGGTAGCGGATATGATGCCGGAGCTCCAGTGGCATCACGTCCAGGGGCTTGAACATGCCCGGGAAGATGCGCTCGTAGGTGCGCAGAAGCGGATCGTCGGGATCACTGACGTAGAAGTCGACCGTGCCGTTGTACGCGTCGACCACGACCTTCACTGCGTTCCGGATGTAATTGGCGCCGTCGCCGAAACCTGGCCGGGAGTAAGGAAACCACTGGCTGACCGTATAAGCGTCCTGTATCCAGAACAGGCGCCCATTGCTTGCGACGACATAGGGGTCACGGTCGAGACTCAGGAACGGCGCGATCGTACGTACGCGGTCCTGAATGTTGCGGTGAAGCAGGACCCGGCTCTGGTCCGTGATATAGCCGCTCAGCAGGATGTTGGGATCGTCGAGCTCCCAGGCGAAGAGAGCGCGTCGCGCCCCACTGCCGATGCTGACGCCGTCGCGCCCGCCATACGTCGTGGTGGCATTGGTCGGCCTTTGCGGATAGTCGAATTCAGCTACGTTGCCGTTCACGATGACGTAGTCCTGCCGGCCTTCACTGAAATAGAGACGTGGTTCGCGAATGGCCGGGCCGCCATTGGAGACTTGCGGAATATCGTGCAGATAGAAGAAGGGCAAGCCTTCGGTGGACTTCTCGGTGACGGGCGACATCACGACGCCGATGCCATGAGTAAAGATGAGGTGCAGGTTCACCCACGTCTGGGCGTTGGGTGCAAGCATCGCCGGTTCCAGTTCACGCGCCGACAGCATCACCTGCCTGTATCCGGTGTCGAGCTGATAGCGGTCGATGTCCACCGAGAGAAATTTGTAGTAAGTCCTGATCTCCTGCAACTGTGCATAGGTATCCATCAGCGGTTGCACATCCCATAGCCGGATGTTGTCGATGGTCGGCCGATTGGCCCGCAGCGAGTCGAGAGTCAGTCCCTGCCCGGCCTCAAACGGTTTAACTTCGACCTTTGCGAGGTCATACGCCTCGCGCGTGAGCGCAATAGTGTGCTCGATATAGGGTGTTTCCAGTCTCAGCTCGCTCGGTTTGACATAGAAGCGCTGAAACAGCGACGGATAGATCACAGCGAACACAAACGCACTGCCGAACAGGAGCAGCGAAAGAGCGACAGGCTGCAGATAGCTCCGCCGGCGCATGTTGATCCAAAGGGCAACGGATGACGCCGCGGCAAGGCCGACAAGCATCCACAGGACCGGCAACTCGACGTGGACATCGGTATAGCTGGCGCCGACCACGACGCCGTTGTCGCCATAGAGCAGCAGAAAGCGGTCGAGCCACCACGACCAGGCTTTCAGCGCAAAGAACACACCGAGCAGTGCGGAACCATGAGTAATGGCGGCGCGCGAGAGCGTTTGTGGTGGCCGCGCCGGCGCGATGTCGCCGCGCAACCCGTACACAGCACCTGCCACGATCGCGCTGAAGAAGACCAGCCACATCAGCCAGTTCTTGAGCGCGAGATACGCGGGGAGCGAGAAGAGATAAAAGCTGATGTCCCGCTCAAAGATCGGATCGCGCTCGCCAACCGGCACCTGATAAATGAAGCGAAGCGCGATGTCCCAGTTCGAGACTTCGCTGGCGGCGATAACCAGACCAAGTACGACTGCGGCGCAGGCAATGCTGAAGCGCCAGGGAACGTGCGGCGCGATCAGCTCGGCCAGATCGCCGGTGACTTCCGTCGCATCCGGCGAATCGGCTGCTTCCGCTCGCAAGATATCGACGCCCCTCGCGTAACGATGCGCCAGGATCCCCGACAGCCATATCGCGCACGCCGAGACTGCGAACACCGTGGCAAACAGCAGCACTCTCGCGGAAAGGATGGTCCAGAAAACGCCACCGTAGCCGATCGAAGAGAACCACAGCCAGTCGACCAGAATGCCGGTGATGCGGCCGACGACAATCAGGCCGGCGATGATGGCCATCGCCGTGATTGCATAGCGTCTCAGGCGCACGCCGGACTTCACTCCCGACCGCATAGTCCCTCCTGTGCTGGCCGTCGCCCCTGCCCTGCCGCGATCGGATCGATCGCGCACCCGATCTCCCGGGAGCGCGGCCGAACAGCCCGTCAACGCAGCCCGGATCGTCCGCGCATAGCCACCCCATGACCCGGGTTCGCGTGGAGCGGGTTCTGACCAGTTGAATGATTGTAGTGCTGTGTGGCTATCGACATCGGCACCGCGCGTAAACGGGCACGCGTCCAGTGCAGGATGCAACGGGCCCCGCTGCCGGGCCAGGCGATGTACGCCGTGTTGCCGTGCGTGGTTGTCCCCGGTGGCGGTGTTCCGATGAACCTGGACTACCATTGGAAGAATCGGTCGCTGTCCGAGGCGCTGTTGGTGATATCAGCGCCCCGGGGCGATTACTCGCCCTTGCTATTGAGGACAAGCGGGGGCAAACGCGGGACAAGCGCCCACGGAGGTCGATATGAGCAGTGAGACACCGAATGAAAGCGGTCCTGATCTGGCGCGGGGCGTGCCCATCGAATCGCTCGGCGAAGCGGGCCTGCTGTCAGGCCACGTCGGCAATGACGCGGTGCTGATTGCACGGCTCGGTGATGAATTCTTCGCTATCGACGCTGCCTGTACCCACTATCACGGCCCGCTCGCCGAAGGGTTGATCGTCGAGGGCACGGTACGGTGCCCATGGCATCACGCGTGCTTCAGCCTGCGTACGGGGGAGGCGGTGCGGGCTCCGGCCTTGAGCCCTGTCGCGTGCTGGTCCACGGAGGTTCGGGGCGACACGGTTGTCGTACTGCACAAAAAAGCGCCGCCCGCCGCTTCCGTGTCCGCGCCGGCCGGAGCGCCACAGAAGATCGTGATCGTCGGCGGCGGGGCTGCCGGTTTCGCCGCTGCCGAGCGTCTGCGGCGCCTCGGCTACGCGGGCAGCCTCACGATGCTGAGCGACGACGACGCGCCGCCAGTGGACCGGCCAAATCTCTCCAAAGACTATTTGGCCGGCAGCGCACCTGAGGAGTGGGTGCCGCTTCGAGACGATGCTTTCTATGCAGACCAGCGCATCGATCTGCGGCTGAAGGCCGGCGTCGTACGCCTTCACGTCGCCGCGCAGGAAGTGGAACTCTCGAATGGGAGCAAGGTGCCCTACGACCGCTTGCTGCTGGCCACGGGAGCCGAAGCGGTTCGCTTGCCGATTCCCGGCATGGATTTGCCGCACGTGCATACCCTTCGCACGCTGGCCGACTGCCGCGCCATCATCGCTCGCGCGGCGAGCACGCGGCGCGCGGTCGTGATGGGGGCAAGCTTCATCGGACTGGAAGTGGCGGCATCATTGCGGGCGCGTGGGATTGAAGTCCACGTCGTGGCGCCAGAGCAGCGTCCGATGGAACGTGTGCTGGGGCCACAGATGGGTGAATTCTTGCAGCGCCTGCATGAGGAACACGGCGTCGTCTTCCACCTCGGGAACACCGCCAGCGCGATCGATACGCAGCAGGTATCGCTTAAAGCGGGCGGCAGCTTGGAGGCCGATCTGGTGGTGGTCGGCGTCGGCGTGCGGCCACGACTCGCGCTGGCCGAGCAAGCCGGCCTTGCGATCGATCGCGGCGTGATGGTCGATGCCAGCTTGCAGACAAGCGCGCCTGGCGTCTTCGCTGCCGGCGACATCGCTCGCTGGCCCGATCCGCATAGTGGCACGGCCATTCGCGTGGAGCATTGGGTTGTCGCTCAACGCCAGGGACAAACGGCGGCGATGAACCTGATTGGCGGACATGAGAAGTTTGACGCCGTGCCATTCTTCTGGAGCCAGCACTACGACGTCCCGATCAACTATCTCGGGCACGCGGAAAGCTGGGACGAGATCTCGGTTGACGGCGATATCGCAGGACGCGATTGCGTCCTGCGCTACAAGCGGGACGGACGTGTCCTCGCCGTGGCCACCATCTATCGCGATGCAGACAGTCTGCGGGCAGAAGTCGAGATGGAGCGCGCCCTACCGTGACGCTACGCGGCGGTGCGCCCGCCGCGTCATCGGGCTCAGGGTTCGCGGGCGAACACCTCGCGCGCCGCGAAAAGGCCGTTGAGCGCAGCGGGAAAGCCCGCGTACACGGCCATCTGCATGATCGTCTCGACGATCTCCTCGCGCGTGAGCCCCACGTTCAGACCCGCGGCGATATGCACCTTGAGCTGCGGCTGCGCGTGGCCAATGGCCGTGAGCGCCGCGATCGTGGCGATTTCGCGCGAGCGCAGGTCGAGGCCCGGCCTGGAGTAGATGTCGCCAAAGCCAAAATCGAGCACATACTGAGCGAAATCCGGCGCAATATCGGCGAGCGACTGGATCACGTGCTCGCCGGCGCGGCCATCAATCGCCGAGAGCATGCGCCGGCCTCTTGCGAGGCGGCTTTCCTGCTGGGCGGCGCTGGCCGTGTTCATCGTTTCGTGCATTCTCGTTCCTTTGCATGGCGTGGGAATAACCTTCGATCTTTTTGTCGAGGACGAGAAGACACGCCTGGAGTTCGGCCACCTGCGCACGCACCGCGTCGCGATGCGTCGCCAGCAATTCGCCACGCTCCCGGTCGGTTGCCGGGCCCGCCGCGCGCAGTTGCGCGTAGCGCAGCATGCCCTGGATCGGCATGCCCGTGGTTTTCAGGCGGCCCAGGAAGCCGATCCAGTCGAGCACCGAGCGGTCGTAAGCGCGCTGGCCCGTCTCGTCGCGCATGGCATAGGGAATCAGCCCAATGCGCTCGTAGTAGCGGATCGTGTGGGCCGAAAGGCCCGTGAGTGCGGCCAGTTCGCCAATCTTCATGCGCTTCTCCTCATCGACGTGAAGGATGTTGAGACTTCGAGTGCACTCCAGGTCAAGCATTTTTTTTGGCGCCCGCGCCGTGCGACGCTCCCTCCTCAGCCATCGCTGCCGCCGAATTTCGCCCGATACGCCGTTGGGCTTGTCAGCGCGATCCGCCTGAAGTGCCGCCGCATCGACTCTTCGGAACCGAAGCCCGAAAGTTCGGCGATACGCGCCATGCCCAGGCGCGGCCGAGACTCCAGCAGATCACGCGCAACGGCCACGCGCTCGCGCAACACCCATTCATACGGCCCCATGCCGGTCGCCTCGCGAAACTGCCGTTGCAGCGAGCGTGGACTCATCGCCGCCTTTGCCGCCAGCGATTCGACACTGTGCGGGCGGCGCGGATTCGCCCGCACCCAATCCATCAGCCGCGCGAGGCGGCTGGCTTCGTCACGCGGCATGGGGCGCGGAACGAATTGCGCCTGACCGCCCTCTCGATGTGGCGCAACCACGAGCCGCTGCGCCACGCGGTTGGCCACTGCGCCGCCATGATCGCGGCGCACGAGATGCAGCAGCATGTCGAGCCCGGCAGCGGACCCCGCCGAAGTCAGAATCTGCCCCTCATCGACATATAGCGCGTACGGCTCCACGCTGACGTTTGGATAGCGCTGTTGCAAACGCTCGGCGTAGCGCCAGTGGGTCGTCACACGCTTGCCGTCAAGCACGCCCGCGGCCGCGAGCACAAATACGCCGGAACAGATCGAGCACAGACGCGCCCCGCGCGCGTAGGCGGCGCGCAGTTTCCTGAGCAGCGGCTCGGGCGGAATCTCGTCCGGATCGCGCCAGCCCGGTATGACGATGGTTTGCGCCCGGTCGAGCATGGCGAGCGTATAAGGAGCCTGCAGCGTGATTCCGCCCGCTGCGCGCAGCGGTCCCCGCTCTCCCGCGCACACCGCGAAGCGATACCACTCGACGCCCAGCTCCGGCCGTTCGAGTGCAAAGAACTCCGTCACGCAGCCGAATTCAAAGGTGCAAAGCCTGTCGTAGGCAAGCGCCGCAACGAGATGTGTGTTCGTTTCGTTCATGGCGCGATGTTACCGGATATTGGCAATCGCGCCGCTGGCACGCGGTGTTGCATGCCTCGCACAATAAGGACTCTCTCTACACGACACTCAGGAGCTACGCTCATGTCACCGGTATCCGCCATTGCTGCTGCCGAAAGCGCTGATGCGCTGGCGCATTTCACTGCATCGTTGCGCTTCGAAACCGACTGCGCCGACGTCCATTCCGCAATCATGGGCACAGAGCCTGCGGGCTTCGTGCTGCTCGACGTGCGCGGCCCTGCGCTCTACGCGAGCGGCCACCTGCCGGGCGCAGTCAACCTCCCGCACGGCAAGATCGTTGCCTCGAAACTCGCCGCTTATCCCGCCGGGACGTTATTCGTGACGTACTGTGCCGGGCCGCATTGCAACGGCGCGACGCGCGGCGCGATCCGCCTCGCGCAGATCGGAAGACCCGTCAAGGTGATGATCGGCGGCGTAACGGGCTGGCTCGACGAAGGCTTCGAGCTGGCCATCGAAGAAACCCCATAGGCACCGCCGGCGCGCGTTCGCGCGATCTCCGCAAGACTCCAGCTGCGGAAATTCGACACGCCGAAATAGCGCAACTTGCCCTGCCGGATCAGATCGCCCGACCCGGTCGTCGCGCTGCGCCGCTCATGGCGGTCCGCTGCCGCCAGCCTTCCCCCAGACCAGCGCCTCCGGGTGCCGCTCGAGATAGTCGGAGAGCGCATTGAGGCTAGCCAGCGTGCGCCGCAATTCGGTCAACGCCTGGTGAACATCGCTCTGCAATGGCGAGCCCTGTTCGAGAATCTCGTTCGCAGAACGAAACGCCTGCTCGGCGGACTCGAGCGTCAAACGCGCTGCAGGCACGAGTTCGGCGTCGAGCCGTTCGAACAAGGCATTCGACTGCTCCAGCGTGGCATCCAGATTGTGCCCGATCGCCTGAAGCGGCATGCGGTCGAGCCGGCGCACGATGTTCGACAACTGGTCCCGAAGCTCTTCGAGCGAGTTGGGCACCGTCGGCAACTCGACCGGCAAGCGTTCCGTATCGACATGGGCCGCGGGTGCATGCGGGAAGACGTCGAGCGCAATGTACTTCTGGCCCGTCAAAAGACTGCCCGTGCGCACCTGCCCACGCAGCCCCTGAACGACGAGTTGGCGCAGCAGAGCCTTGCCCGCCTCTCCCGCGCCATCTCCAAGCGCGTCGCGATAGTGCCGCCCGAGCATGGAGGGGAAAAGGCTCAGCGTGACCAGCATGTCAAAACGGCCGCGTCCGGGTTCGAGATCGATATCGACCGCCGTGACCGTGCCCACTCCGACACCGCGGAATTCGACCGGCGCGCCCACCGACAACCCTCGCACCGATTGCGCGAAGCGCATGCGAACCATGGCGGGCGGCCCTGCGTTCGCGCGCATCGCGTCGGCGTGGGTATCCGCGAGAGGAAAGTCATCGGCGTTCGGGGCAGCGACGGCACTCGCCCTCCCGGGCGGCGTGTCGAACGCCACGCCGCCTGCGAGCAGCGCCGCAGCGGGCGGGGTCTCCAGCCTCATGCCGCCGGAATCGAGCTTGAGTTCGACGCCGCTCGCCTGCCACCAGCGCGTAGCGGACGTGACCAGACGATCGAAAGGTCTCCTTACGAAAACGCCGATTCGAACGTTGCCGCCACTGCGCCCCAGCGAATAGCCGAGAACCTGCCCGACCTGCACACCGCGAAAATAGACGGGGGACCCAGCGTTGAGGGAACCGAGCGACGCGGCGCGCAGAACGAAACGCGTGCCCTCTTCGTCGCTCGTAATCGCCGGGGGCGTGTCGAAGCCGGTGAACGTGTGGCAGGCGCGAACAGAGTGAGGGTCGATATCGACGTCGATCCAGGTTCCGGAAACGGCCGTCATGAGCCCCGAGATGTTCGTCACGTCTATGCGGGGGCGCACGACCCAGAATTTCGTTCCGCACGTCGCCACGCGTTGCCCCGCTGCATCGAGGTTCAACTCGGCGTAGACGCGCTGACCGTCGGCGGCCAGGCGCAGATGTTCGAGCCGGCCGATTTTCACGCCGCGATAACGCACCGGCGTACTGCCGGCAACGAGACCGGCGCCGGAGACAAAGCTCACCGTTACGCGAGGGCCGCGCTGCGCCAGCGCTTGAGCCAGCACCAGCGCGCCGATCAAGATCCCGGCGACTAGCGCGGCCCAGACCGGGGAACGCCAACGCCGCGGGTCATTCACAACTTCCCCGCGACGACATCCCATACGCTCGTCGCCCATCGGCGCGCGCAGGCGAACGCCCGGCCGAGCACGCCAGCGACGAGGCTCGAGGCGCGGCGCCCCATCCCGCTTGCGGGGCATCGCGTGCGTGTGCGACGTTGTCGCGCCCGCTCGAATGGATTGGCTCGGTGATTCAATGGGCGCTGACGACCTGGCTGGAAACGGGATGGAGTTCGGACCGGTAGCCGACCGCGAACGCGATGTAGATCAGGGCGGCGAGGACGCCCGCCATCGTCCCGTAGCCGTCTCGCGAGCCGGCGCCCTGAATCAGGTGAAACGGAATGCCGACCAGCAAATAAGCCACGCCGAAGACGATCGACACCATGAGCGGCGGGGGAATCGACATGACGACTTCGGCGAGTGCATGCATGGTCAACTCACAGGTGTCCGTCAACAAACGAATGCTGACCACGGCTACCGGTCGCCGCGAGAAAGCACGCCGGCTCCCCCGCGACGCAAGCAGGTTCGTTATCAGCGCAACTGTTCGACGAGCGCGGTGGCGCCCTTGTCGATGCCGGTTCTGGCAGCGGCCAGCGAGCCGAACGCGGCCGGGAGGTTCATCGCATTCGGGTATTGCTTCGTCACGTACGCGCGAAGCAAGCGACCCGTCGCGCTGTCGTACACCTCCACGGCGTACGACACCGAGCCGCTGAACGCGCCCTTGCCGCCGCGGATTGCCTGAACACCGTTATAGAGATTTCCGGCGATATCGAAATGCATCGCCTGGCCGATCACGGCCGTCGTTTTCTCCGCGCCGGTCAAGGTGAGCTTCACGCGCAGCGCCGCGGGCGACGGCTGCGTTGCCAGATCGAAACGCTTCGACAACGTCTCGGCGAACGTCTTCTTCATGTAGGCGGCGAGCACGTCCTTGTCTTCGTCCGACAAGTCGCCGAACTGGTTGTCGCTACCGCGATACACCGCAACAGGATCGACGATGACCTGCGAATAGTGCGACCAGACCACGGGCTCCGCGTACCGGAACGGTGTCTGGGCTGCGTCGTGATCCCGGTTCTCCTTCAGCTGCGAAGACGAGGCAAGGCTGGAATAGGCGACAGGCTGTACACCAGCACACGCCGACAACATCAGGACTGCTACGCAAGCTGACGACGTAAGAAAGAATCGAGTATTGAGCACGAAGGCGTCCTTTGAAAGGGTGGCGAATGCGTCCCGGCATTCGGCTGAGTTAACGACGAGACGAAGCGTAGCACCGACCTGGCAGGATGTAAACCGTCCACCCGGTTTGTTTCCTGGATGATGGAGGGGTACAATCACGGTTCCGTAATCAATCCGGCGCTCGCTGATGGCCGGTCTACAGCCCGGCTACCGGGGTGCCCGCCCGTCGCGTACAGGTTGCTCGTCCAGCAGCGAGCGCGCGGCAGCGCCGCCGAGCCCAGCAACAATGGATAACCAGACACGTTCCGAGATTTCCCGCAAGAAGGCGATTGACGCGGCGCTAGCCATCCTGGCCCGCGACGGGGTCGGTGGATTGACGTTCGATGCGGTCGCGCGCGAGAGCGGCATTAGCAAAGGCGGGCTGCTTCACCAGTTTCGCAACAAGCTTGGGGTGCTGCGCGCGCTCCTCGATCGTCAGCGGGAGCAGTTTCAGCAGATCGCGCAGGAGCATCTGGCCGCCGGCGGCACGGCTCGGGCCGAACCCGTTCTTTCGGCACAGATCGCCATTTTCCGCGAGTCCATCAACCAGCCGGATTCCGTTGCGCGTGCGGTGCTCGCGGCCCTGATCGAAAGCCCGGCCCTCCTCGACGACCTGAAGGCTCACGACGCGGTCAAGATGGAAAAGTTGCAGGCCGAGGCCCGCGACCTGGAGCTCTCGCTGTTACGCTATTTTGCTGCGAGCGGCATTGCGTTCAGCATGCTGCTCGGCCTTTCCGCCGTGCCCGACGCGCTGCGGGACCGGCTTTTCGAGCGTCTGCTCGACGAGACGAAGTGGTGAGCCTGGCGGCTCGTGGCGGGTCACTTCGCAGTTGATCGACCGGCGTGTGGCGCCGGACTTTGCAGCGCAACCTGTGGTGCAAAGTCCGTTTCGCGTCGATGTCGTCGCGATGCGCCGTCGATCATGCTCTGAGCCGCACCGTCAGGCCGGCGCGTTTTCGGCGGACAGCCTGGTCACCATGCCCGTCTTGGTGTCGTAGCGGTAGCCTTGCTGCTCCAGATGGGCGCTGATCGCTTCGACGACCACCTGCTGCTGGGACTCCTTGCGCAGCAATTCGTGCTCGGGCGCGACCTGGCCCAGCTCGGCGGCGAGACGGCGGCTCAACGACGCTTCGCCCGCGCTGCGTGCCTGGACGACGATCGACTTTTCGTTGGACTGGGCCAGTTGCTGCTTCAGTCCGTTCGCGTACTCGGACCACTTCTTGATGTTCTCGCGCGCTTCCGTGATCTGCCTGGAGTGCGCTTCAGTCTCTTGCGCGAGCTGGGCCTTCAGCGTTTCGACTTCTTCCGGATCGGCAGCCGCCGGCGATGCCTCGACCGCGCCCTCTTCCGTTGCGCTCGCCGCCGCGCCCTGCGCGAGTTCGTCAGCACGCAGCTGAGCCGCGTCGGCGCGCTCCTGCGCCTCCGACAAGCTGGCCGAGAGCCGGGCGATTTCGGTGGCGTCGGCGCTGCGCTCGTCGGTCAGGGTGGCGAGCTGCGCCTGGGCATTCTGCAGCTCGGTCGCGGCGGCATCTCGCGCAGCCTCCGCGCCGGCAACCTCTTCCCGGTGCGCGGCGTGCGCGTCCTGCTCGGCCTGCAGCGCCGCGCGAATCGATTCCAGCTCACCTTCGAGCCGTGCGACCGTTTCCGAATGCGCCGCTTCCAGTGCCGCGCGTTCCGCTTCGTCGTTCTGGCTCGCAACGGGCTCGGCTTGTTCGCTCGCCTCGCTTGCGACGGCTGCCGCTTCGCTCGCCTCGCGCGCGCGCGCTTCACGCTCCGCCGCCAGTTCCGCGACCGCGCGCTCCAGCTCCGCTTCGAGCGTAGACACGCGCTCCGCGAGTTCCTCGGCGCGCTTCTCCGCTGCGTCCGCCCGTTGCATGGCGAGCGCGATGTCCTCTTCCAGACCCGCCGCCCCGTCGGTCTTCGTCTCGTAGGCGCGCGTCATCTGATCCAGCTGGACTTGCAGCGCGTCGAGTTCCTGGACGGTGGTTTGCAGCTCTTCGAGCGCGTTGTCGCGCTCGTTGCAGGCATCCTCGACGCGCTCGCGCATCGAAAGGAGGCGCCGCGCCACCGCCCGTTCAGCCTCGTCCTGCGCTGACGTCCACAGCCGTTCGAGCGCGTCGCGCATCGTGTCCGTCACGGTTTCCGGCAAGGCCGGACGCTCCACGGCCTGCGGCACGCGCGGCGCGCGCTCTTCACGCCACTTGCGCAGTGACGCAGCCACCGCGACCACCGAACCCGTGTGGACTTCGGACCAGATGGCCATTGGAGATACCTTCTGGCCCTCGTCGGCCATCCGGTCCGCGATTTCGGCAACCAGTTCGTCCGTGATCGTAATGCTGCTTGACATATCTGCCTCGAGAATGTGCGGGTGCGTTTGAGCAGATTGTCGGTTACCTGCCCCCCGGTTAATCGATCGAAAAGCCGGGGTTAAGGGATGGTGTTCACGGGATTGCGCCGCCGGGCACGAATGGCTTCACGCCGCGCAAACGCGCCCGGCGACCACATCGAGCAGCACGTTCGCACCGTCGATGAGCTGGTCGTCGTCCGTATGTTCGCGCGGGTTGTGGCTGATGCCGCCGCGGCTCGGCACGAAAATCATGGCGGCCGGCGCCATGCGCGCGATCATCTGCGCGTCGTGGCCCGCGCCCGACGTCATGCGCCGGTTCGAAAAGCCCTGGCGTTCGGCCGAGTCCTCGATGTGGCGGAGAAGCGCCGCGTCGAATACGACCGGCTCGAAACGCACGAGACGCTCCGCTTCGATCGTCACGCCTTCCTTGCGCGCCACCTCGGCGAGATAGTCCGCGAGCCGGCGTTCGGCGTCCTGCAAGCGCTGCTCGTCGGGGTCGCGCAGATCCACCGTGAAAACGGCCCTACGAGGAATGACGTTGATGACGTTCGGCTCGACGCTCAGCATGCCGATGGTCGCGAGCGTCGTGCCGCTCTCGACGGCGAGTTCGCGCAAGAAGGTCGCGACGGCCGCGGCGACCCAGAGCGCGTCGTGCCGCAGACGCGTGGGCGTGGTGCCCGCGTGATTGGCGCTGCCTTGCACGGTAATGCGCTGCCACGAAATGCCCTGCAGATTCTCGACCACGCCGATGCGCACGTTTTCCGCTTCGAGCACCGGTCCCTGTTCGATATGCAGTTCAAGGTACTCGTGCGGCACGATGGCGCCGGGTTCCATCTCTCCCGCGTAGCCAATGCGGGCAAGCTCGTCTCCCAGGCGCGTGCCGTCGATGCCGCGTGCATTCAGCGCATCCTCCACGCCAAGACCGCCGGCGTACACGAGCGAACCCATCATGTCCGGCTGGTAGCGCACGCCTTCTTCATTCGTGAAAGCGCCCACGGTGATGGACCGGCCCGGCTTCACGCCCGCTTCGCGAAAGGCGCGCAGCACCGCGAGACCGGCGAGCACGCCGTAACAGCCGTCGAGCGCACCGGCGTTGCGCACGGTGTCGATGTGCGAGCCCATCATCAGTGGACGTTGCGTGCCGTCGTCGGTGTCCGAACGCAGCGTGCCGAACA
>Ga0306920_100003644_pt1 | contig 19586 bp, 19 predicted proteins | sample flu12Cox44000170_FD_204666 | JGI IMG/M metagenome (GOLD analysis project Ga0306920, IMG submission 204666) | Lab enrichment of tropical soil microbial communities from Luquillo Experimental Forest, Puerto Rico - flux4day.12C.oxic.44.000.170 (v2)... | ecosystem: Environmental > Terrestrial >... | reverse complement strand
CGGCGAAGCGCAGCGCATCGAAACGCGGTATGTGACATCGGGACTGTTTGAGTTGCTTGGAATTAATCTGGTGGCCGGCCGCAGCTTTACGGGTGAACAGGACAAGCACGGCGAGGCGCCTGTGGTAATCGCCAGCCATCATCTGTGGCAGAGCCGTTTTGGGATGGATCCAAAGGTTATCGGACGCACAGTGATGCTCGACGGCCACGGATACACGCTCATCGGGGTCCTCCCAGCCGGTTTTCGTTTAGCACCCACGACGGATATGTGGATGCCCTTCGGTCAATATGACGACGACCTAACCAGCCATTTGCACCATCCGTGTAATGTTGTCGCTCGTCTCAAGCCAGGCATCAGCGCGGGTCAGGCTCAGGCGGAGCTGGTCACGCTGAACCATCAAGAAGAACAGGCTTTTCCGGACACGCACAAGCTTTGGGGAGTGATGGTGAAGCCGCTGGCGGATCCTTCCGCGGCGAAAATGCGGGTGGCGTTACTGGTCTTGCTTGGCGCCGTCGGGCTGGTTCTGCTTGTGGCATGCGCGAATATCGTGAACCTTTTACTTGCGCGAAATGCAGTGCGGCAAAAGGAGATCGCTGTCCGAGTGGCACTTGGGGCCAGCCGCTCGAGACTATTGAAACAATTGCTGACGGAAAGCGTTGTGTTGTCCTGTCTTGGCGGCGCACTGGGAATATTTCTGGCAAGCGCCGGATTTCGGCTGCTTGGCAGTTTTGTGCCGTCCGATCTTGCGGGAGTAAAGGAGACGGGTCTGAACGTTTGGGTACTCGGCTTTACCCTAGCTGTAAGCTTGTTCGTAGGCGTGGCTTGCGGCCTGATTCCAGCGGTCGAGAGCCTGAAGCAGGATTTGCACGGAGTCTTAAAAGAAGGGACAAGAACCGCCGGCGCGGCCGGGGGACAGAAGCTTCGAAGCCTTCTGGTGGTGTCGGAAATTGCGTTGGCGCTGATCCCACTCGTTGGTGCCGGTCTGCTGATTCGCAGCTTTCACCGCTTGATGGAAGTGAGTCCCGGTTTCGAGCGGGATCACCTCTTGGCGATGGAAATAGATCTTCCGCAGTTGCCATACGCCCAGTTCGCGAAGATGACCGTGGCCCAACAAATCGCTGAGAACAACAAACAAGCCCTACAGTTTGACGATCTTGCACAAAGGGTTCGGGAATTGCCTGGCGTCAAGGCGGTGGGCGGGATCAACGTGCTGCCGCTTGGGATAGCGATGCGAGCCGCGTCTAGATTCGTAATCGAAGGGCAGCCGCTGCCGGCGAATGGAGCGCGGCCGGTTGCAGAGACGCGCCTGATCAGCCCCGGATATTTTGCGACCATGGGAATCCCGCTGCGAATGGGGCGTCCCTTGGACGCGCATGATTACACTCTGCAAAACGTCGTGGTGAACGAAATGATCGCCAACCGATTTTTTGCGGGCCATCCTCTTGGGAAGCGAGTCAATCTGTGTTCGCTCGATCCGACTCCCTGCTGGTCCACGATAGTTGGCGTCGTCGGAAACGTACATCAGTACGGGCTTGAAGCTGCGCCGACTCTGGACATGTATTTCGTGGGTGGCTGGACTCGGTACCTCGTGGTTCGGACAGGTCCTGATCCGGGGGCTCTGGCGCAGGCTACTACCGGAGAAGTGCATCAGTTCGATGCCAACTTGCCGGTCACTCATGTGATGACGCTGGACGGTTTGCTCGCCAATACCGTTTCCTCACGGCGATTTTCCACGTTTCTTCTCGGCATGTTCGCGGTTCTGGCCCTGCTCCTCGCCGCAGTCGGGATTTATGGCGTGATGAGCTATGTCGTGAGCCTGCGCACCAATGAAATCGGAATGCGCATGGCCCTCGGGGCACAGCCGCGTGACATCTGGAAATTGGTCATCGGGCGCGGCGCGCGATTAGCGCTGGCTGGAGTGGGGCTGGGACTGGTTGGCTCGTTTGCTTTGACCAAAGTGATTTCCAGCATGCTTTATGGAGTGAAACCAACCGATCTAGTCACGTTCGGCGGCGTGGCCTTACTTCTGTTGGGCGTTGCGCTGATGGCCTGCTACGTTCCCGCGCGGCGTGCAATGCGCGTAGATCCGATCGTGGCGCTGCGATACGAATAAATCGTGGTTCTTTCCAACTGCAACGAACCTCGAAGATGATCTCGAGCCCCGGGCTCCAGTTCGCGTGGGGCCGGGCCGCAGGCAAAGCGAGACGGCAAGAAGACCCCAGTGCAAAGTCGTCGCGATAGACGAGCACGCGCTATCGTCCACTTCGGTGATTTTGCCGGTTGGATCTTCAGGTCGCGACTCCGCCCCCTAGGAAGAAGCGTACTCCGACGTCGGGCGGTCGGTGGGAATTAGCTCGTGTCGCTCAAGAGAGCAAAACACAGGGGTGCCTGTATCGGAACATCGGCGTCGAAGCGAACCAGTTCGTGAACCGGTTTAACTCCCGGCGTGGACCACCCTTTCGGAGGGGATTCCCGGTCCAAATCTGGACGCCCGGACGACTCACTCTCGAATTTCCTGTCGGCGTTCCTGGTGTCACGAATCGTTTCCGGCCTATTCCAAAAGCCCGGTGCACCGAACTAACGGATGGGGCACGGCGTTTCGGCACTCGCCTATCCATCAAGTTATACTGGAGAGGATGACTCAACTAAGAATTCGACCACCGCTCGAGGCTTCACGCGCAGCGCCACGCACCGAGGGTTCGATCCTCTCCATCGATTATGGGAGGGAGAGGATGGGTTTGGCCATTGCCAGCGCGAACACCAAAATGGCCCAGCCGCTCGATACCTGGCGGCGGATCAACCGGAATGAAGACATGCGGCGCCTGCGCGAACTCGCGCGCGAACACCGGGTAAAGCAGATCGTCGTGGGATTGCCGCTTAATCTGGACGGGACACGCGGCGAAATGGCGGAAGAAGCCGAGCGTTTTGGGCGGCGTGTTCGAAAGCAGCTAGGGGTGCTAGTGGAAATGGTTGATGAGCGGTTGACGAGTTGGGAAGCGGAACGCTTGCTCGAAGAAACGCAGGGAAGGGTTCTCCATGCCCCCCAAGCGGGCCCCGGCAGGACGCAGAGAAAACCGGCGAAGAGAGCCACGGTGGATGCCGTAGCCGCGGCCGTGATCCTCAAGGAATATCTCGAGCGCCAGGCGCAACTGGCGGAACACCGTTGAGATTCGAATCGGAAACGTGAACGCGAGGCGGAATTGAAATACTTCCTCTATCTCGTCCTGGTGGTCGTTCTGGCTGCGGGCGGCTACGCGGCTTGGATGTGGTACAGCCTTACGCAGCCATACCAGGATTTTCCGACAGAAGGAGTGTTCGTCGACATTCCCCACGGAGCTTCGCCTCGGCTCGTCGGCTATTTGCTGAAGGACAACCGCGTGGTTCGCAGCTCGCTGGCTTTCGAAATCTATGCGCGGCGTCATCCGAGAGGCACGCTGCGGGCCGGCGAATATTTCTTCGACCACCCCATGACGGGACGCGACGTTTTCTGGAAAATCGCCAACGGCCAGATTTATGAGCAGGCTTTCACGGTACGTGAAGGCGAAACCATTTTTGATATCGCCCGCAATTTGCAAGCTGGCAAGTTCATACCGGCGAGCGATTTCATTTTCGCGGCAAGCGATCCGTCGCTGATTCGCGATTTCGCGCCCGAGGCCCGGACGCTTGAGGGATTTCTCTTTCCTGCCACCTACGAACTTCCACGCCATCCCGTAGCGAGCGAGCTAACCGCACAAATGGTCCACAAGTTCAAAGAAGAGTGGAAGCGCATCGCCGCTTCCGATGCAGACGCCCAGACGGCCTCGCCCGGACCAACCGCTGCGGAGACGGAAACCGATGTAACACGCCAAGCTATTTCGTATATGGAAAGCCCCACGGCGCGGCTGCGCATCGTGACGCTTGCTTCGCTCGTCGAACGAGAAACACCCAAGCCAGAGGAGCGCCGCATGGTGGCCAGCGTTTTCAATAACCGGCTTCACAAAGGGATGCGCCTGCAATGCGATCCCACGGTGATTTACGCGTTGGACCGGGTGGGCCAGTACAAAAACAAAGACCCGCTCACCAAAGAGGATTTAACCTTCGATTCGCCGTACAATACCTACGAACACGGAGGACTGCCGCCCGGCCCCATTGGAAATCCCGGCGAAGCATCCCTGCGCGCGGCCTTGCATCCCGCGGGAACCGACTTTCTTTATTTCGTTGCGAATGCCCAGGGCGGTCATTTTTTCAGCGCCACGCTGGCGGAGCACAATAGAAATGTGCTGAAGTATAAGCGGCTGCTGGCGGGGCTTCCCGCAGACCCGCCGCCTCCGCCACCAAGTGCAAAGAAACCTCCCATTAAACCGGCGACACATCAACAAAAGCAGCACCGAGGCTATGATTGATGACCCAGGGACTCAAGAACAAGAAAGCCATGATCCTGGAAACCGCGCGCGAGATCAATGTCCAAAAATGGACACCCGCCGAGATTGAGCAGCTGCGGTTGAGGCTTCTCGCAGAACACGGCGAAGCGGGCAAAACCGGCACGGAATATATCGCCGACGTTTTGAAGGACGCCGGGCACAAAGTTCTGCTCTCGATGCAGGAAGAGGCCGAGGAACAATACGAAGAGGAGTTTGAAGATCTGCTGCACTTCAAAACGTTAGCGGACGCCGAAGTCAGCATCATGCGGCTTGACGAGTTGATGCGCAAGTTTCGTGCGCACGGCGAGAAGGCCGCCGTAGAGCGCGTGCTGGAAGTCGCCAGGCTGGGAAAGCGCCGTGCGGAGATGATTGCGCGCAACCACAAAGTTGAACCGCAGAAGCGCTCGGAGAAAGTCGAGATCGCCAGTTGGTTTCGCATCTGGCTGGAGACCCCCGATTCCTTTTTCGATTGGCTGGACGTCCGCAAGCAGTCGCCAGAATTTCAGCAAAGATTTCCGAAGGCTGAGGACGAGGAATGAGCACGCCCGACGTTCCGGCCATGGGCAGTGGCGGGCTCGAGTTGCCTCCTTTCTCCCTGGATGTGCAGGCGCTGGACCTCGGCAACGAGGTGAAGGCGGTCGGGCTGGAGTTAGTCGAAACCGAAAACCGCGAGCCCGTGCGTGGCGCAGAAGGCGCGGAAATATGGTCAGAGGTTTTTCCGGCCCTGGCGGGCAAAGATCCCTTTGTTGTGGATTTTTTTAGCCACATCGATCGCGTGCGGGAGTTCTGCAAAACCCGAAAAATCGCGTGGCGGGAAGCCGCGGAACGTTGCATTGTAGTTCCTTCGCCCAGCGGTCAACAGTTGCGCCAGCTCTTTGAGCGCTTCGAGGGCGAAACCTTCGGCATCCGTGCTGGAAGCGCCACGCAAGCCGCCGATGACGCTCTCGAGGGTGATCTTTCCGGGCGCGGGCTGGATGCCTACCAGCAGGCCTATACCCGCTATCTGTTTTGCGCAGTTTGCGAGCCCGAGGATGGTTGGGCGACGATTTTGAGCGAGGCGCTCTGGCCCAGCGAAATGATCCGGCGTTTGCGTCCGGCGGTCCAAAGATTTGACGTTCATATTGCGCGGCCGAATTGAGGGCCGCCTTCCTCGACGACCGCCTAGATTGACGGGCACCCGACTGGTTGCTAGATTGCTTCATTTGTGTGTAGGAGAGTGCAACTCCTTGATACGACGTGTGCAAACCTGCCTGCTTCTGACGACACTGGCGGCTGTCTGCTGCAGCTGCCACAGCGCCGTTGTGACCGGGCATACCCAGATACCCGCAGCGGAGCGGCCCGTGGCAAAGGATGCGACGCGCGAGGAGTTGCTCGACGCCTACAATGCCATCGCCCGGAACATGAAAACGCTGGTGGCCACCGTTGAACTCAAGCCCACCGCCGGTTCGAAATATAGCGGCGTCATCGATGAGTATCACGAAGTGAAGGCTTTTTTGCTGGCGGAGCGCCCCCTGGAAATTCGCGTCGTCGGGCAGGCGCCGGTGATCGGAAAAACAGTATTCGACATGGCCAGTGATGGAGATACCTTTCGTGTGTCGATTCCGACGAAGAACAAGTTCCTCGTTGGCTCCGTGGCAAGCGAACGAAACAGTTCCAAGCCCATCGAGAATCTCCGTCCACAGCATTTGCTGGACGCGCTGCTTTGGCCCCAAATTCGCAAAGAAGAAGCCGTTACTATGACGGAGTTCAATAACGAAAAGGGACGCTACTACGTCTTGACCGTTTTGCGCGGCGGTTACCAGTTGGAAGTGTTGCGCGAAATCTGGTTCGACCGTTCGAATCTCCGAGTGGCCGGCATCCAGACCTTCGGGCCCAAGGGAATACTGCTCTCGGACGCATCTTTCGCCGATTGGCAGCCCGTGGATAACCCTGCGGCAGGGCAAACCAGTATATCGGCGGGCGCGGCTGCGCAGGCCTTAACCTCGTTTCCGCGATCCATCCACATCGAACGGCCCCACGATGATTACACGCTCGAGATGCAGGTGACCAAGATTGTCGTGAACGGCGAGATCCCGCCGGACGGCTTTAAGCTCGAGCAGCCCGCAGGCTCGGAATTGGTCCGCGTCGGCGAGAGCGCAGAGATCAAGCCGGCCATGGAGAGCAAACCACAATGATGGGAGAGCTCATCCTTCGAAACCTGCTGCACCGTCCGATGCGCACGCTTATCGGGGCGATGGGCGTCGCCGTTGAAGTGGCACTGGTAATCCTCATCGTCGGGCTGACCAGCGGCTTGCTGACCGAAACCGCCAAGAGAATCGAAGGCATTGGGGCGGACCTCATGCTCCAGCCGCCTGCCGCGTCCATCATCATCAATTTCAGCGGCTCGCCAATGCCTACCAAGATCGGCGACAAAGTTGCCGAGCTGAAATATGTGAGGGATGTTGCGCCGGCGCTGCTTCAATTCAACTCGAGCGGAGCCGTGGAAACCATTTGGGGCATTGACAAGGACAGTTTCCGCGCTGTTTCGGGCGGATTTGTTTTCCTTGCGGGTCACGACATGGAAGGCCCCGACGACTTGCTGGTCGATGACTGGGCCGCCAAAGCCAAAAGCTTGAAGGTCGGCGACACCTACAATGTGCTCAACCACGACTGGCACGCTGTCGGGATCGTCGAGCACGGCAAAGGCGCGCGGGTTTTCGTGCCGCTAACCACTTTGCAGAACCTCGTAGGGGCGCGCGATAAAGCTTCCATCTTTCTGATCAAATGCACGCGGCCCGAGCACACCGACGCAGTGATGGAAGAAATGCGCCATCTCTTGCCCGGTTACACCGTGCGCCCTTTGAAAGATTTTCTCTCCTTGATGACCGCCACCAATATTCCCGGCTTGCAATCGTTCATTAGCGCGATGATTGCGCTGGCAGTCTCTATCGGTCTGCTGGTGATTTTTCTGACCATGTACACCACGGTGATCGAGCGCACGCGGGACATCGGCGTCCTAAAATCGCTGGGGGCGAACCATTGGTTCGTCATCCGCTCATTACTCACCGAATCGGCGGCCCTATGCGTGCTGGGAGTGGGCGCCGGCGTCGGGTTGAGCTATCTCGTGCGCGCCGGGTTCCTCTGGAAATTTCCTACGCTGTCGATCCTGATCACTACAGACTGGATTTTCCGCGCGGGATTGATTGCCCTGGCCGGAGCCGTGCTTGGCGCAACCTACCCGGCATGGATGGCAAGCCGGAAAGACGCCGTGGAAGCATTGTCTTACGATTAAGTGAAAGGCACAACCCGGAGCATGCAGAGAACTTAGGGCACCCAGTGAACTCTCGGCCGCATGGTTCACCAGGAGGACCTAGTACGCCAAAGAAAGGACCGCCGAACACGCGGCACGGCTAGGCACAGATGGCAATCGCAGCTACAATAACGGAGCCTGCGGAAAGTTCGATCCTCCAGGGAAAAAAGAGCGTGGAGCCGATTCTCAGGACCGACAATCTATGGAAGCTGTACCGCGCGGGCAAGGTGGAGGTACCAGCCCTGCGCGGCGTGAATTTCGAGGTCCTGCCCGGGGAATCCGTCGCGGTTATGGGTCCGTCGGGATGCGGCAAGTCTTCGCTCCTGTACGTGATCGGCGGACTGGCGCAAGCCACGCGCGGCAAAGTCCTGGTAGACGGCAACGATCTCACGACTCTCAGTGACGCGGCGCGCACCAAACTGCGCCGCCACAAAATCGGTTTCGTTTTCCAACGTTTCAATCTCCTCCCTACTTTGACCGCCAAAGGCAACATCGCCATTGCCCAGTTCATTCACGGCGACGGCTTCGATCCGCACCGTTTCGAGGTGGTCACCCAGATGCTCGGCCTGGCAGGCCGCCTGCATCACAAGCCGTCTGAACTCTCCGGCGGCGAGCAGCAGCGGGTGGCCATCGCCAGAGCCATCATCAACGAGCCGAAAATCCTTCTCGCTGATGAGCCTACCGGGAACCTGGATTCCAAAAACTCGGAAACCGTGCTACAGATGCTCCGGCGACTCAACAAAGAGCTGGGCCAGACCGTGGTGATGATCACGCATAACCCGGAAGCCACCACTTACTTCGATCGCGTGGTGCACATGCGCGACGGCATCATTGTCGACGGCGTGCCCGCGGACTGACATGGCTAGCCTGGGACGAGTCCTCTCGAAAACGCTTTTCTGGTCGTACGAGCGCGGCACTTGGCAATACGACCTAGCGGTAATCCTCATTTTAGTGTTCGCGCTGCTTACGCCGAGAAACTGGTTCCGGGATCAGCCGCAAGGCGGCGAGCCGGCGGCGCCTGGGCAGGTGCAGCTCCTTTTCAAGGAAGGAAACCGGCAAACCTATCGTGTGGATGCGCGGATCCTGGCGCCGCCAACAAAGCTGGCGCTGCAGAACGACCTCCACACCGCGCTGCAAGAGGCACTGCCGGAATTGCACAACGGCAACTTCTCGGTTTCCACAATCGAGCCGCTCCGCGACGAACAGGGCACGGTGATTGCTTACCAGGTCGAAATCCGGCATTAGCAGCTTGCTTAACGCCTCGATCTGTCATCCTAAACCCGGTCGAGCCGGTCGAACGGCGGTGCGAGATCTGTTTTGGTGAGCTGTGGATGCGATGGCCATGCCGGAAGCGCTGCGAAACGGCGCCGCCGGTTCGCGCATCTTCTTATATATGTTAGGATTGCGGGACCCTTTATGAGGCACACAGCATGCAATGGTTCGAAGACGCTTCTGCGGCGTGGGCTGTTCTCTCTTGCGCTGGCAGGACTTAGCTGCCTTTCCGCAGAAACCGCCAGGCTCTCCGCGCAAGCCAGCACCACCGAGCCGAATGCGTCGCAAAGCAAATGGACAATTGAGGGCGTCCTCGGCATGATGGACAAGGCCGCACAAGACTTCCACACGCTTACCGCTGATCTCGAACATGTGAAATACACCGCGGTAGTGAAAGATACATCCACGGAAACAGGTCACATCTTCGTGCGGCGCGACGACAAGATGCGCATCGATATCACCAAGCCCGATCCGCGAACGATTTTGCGCAGCGGTGACAACCTGTTCGTCTTCAACCCGAAAATCAACCGCGTCGAGGAATACAACCTGGGCAAAAACCGTCAGATGGTCGATCAATACGTCCTGCTGGGCTTCGGCACCAAGGGCGAAAACATCAAGAAGGGCTACCTGGTGTCCGTCGTTGGCGAAGAAGACCTCGACAACAAAAAGACCGTGGTTCTGGACCTGACGCCCAAGTCGGAGGAGATTCGCGACCAGATCAACAAGATTCAAATGTGGGTCGATGAAGCTTCCTGGCTGCCCGTGCAGCAGAAGTTTTTTGAAGCTGGCTCGGGCGATTACTTCCTGTTTCACTACACCAACGAGATGAAGAACCTCCAGGTAAGCGACGGTGAATTCAAGCAGGACTGGCCCAAAGGCGTCACCCGCGTGAAGCCCCGCGGATAGCTTCCTTTGCTCCATCCATACCTAAATGAGACATCGTTGATTCCTGCTTCGCCAGGCCAGTTTCACGCAGGCGGTAAGTCCAGCCGCACAGCGTTGCCCTCCGCAGGCGTTGAATCGGGCGCAGCGAAAGCTACGCCACCTATCCAAGTCAGCTTTCTGGTCCCCGGAAGCTACTCTCGGGTACCAGGCCACACCGGCTGGCGGCGTTTCCTGGCGCGACGTGGATAATCACCGAGCAGGCGCCAAGCGGCTCGGCGGACAGCGGCTCTGGAGGGCACCCGCCCTCGGGCCAGCCGGTGATTGGCTGTTTGTGTTCCGATAACTCGGATGCACCGGCTTCGCATCGCGGCGAATAGCATGAACGCCGGGGTGAAGAATCCAACGGCCCACACGCCGTCATGGTCAGTCCCGGAAGGCTGACACTACCGAATCAAAATCCGCTGTCGGCAGCGGGACCTCTGCCCCCCAAAGATTTACGAGGCAGCGCGTTCGCGGGCGAGGAGCTGCTCCTTACGGGAGAGGCCCCAGCGGTAGCCGGCGAGGGCGCCGTCTTCGCGAATGACGCGATGGCAGGGCACGACGACGGAGACGGGGTTGCTAGCGCAGGCGCGAGCCACGGCGCGGACTGCTCTTGGCTCGCCGAGTGAGCGCGCGACCTGCGAGTACGTGCGCGTCCGCCCGCGCGGGATGCACTGCAACTCCTTCCAAACGCGGCGTTGAAACGCAGTGGCCTGCAGATCAAGCGGGAGATCGATGTGCGGCGGACGGCCTTCGATGCGCTCGAGGACTTCCTTGACCCAGCGCTCGAAGCCGTTCCGGGCGGCGGCAATTTCCGCGCGCGGGTATTCCTCGCACAGCTCCGCGATGAGCTTGATTTCGTCGTCGCCGAGATAGACGGCGGAAACGCCGCGCTCGGTGGCAGCAACGAGAACTTTTCCGAGCGGGGATTTGGCAACGGTGTAGCCGAGCTTCATGCCCACGCCTCCCTTGCGATACGTCGCAGGCGTCATTCCGAGCTGCGCATTGCTGCGTTCATACACGCGGCTGGATGAGCCGTAGCCGGTTTCGTAGAGCGCGTCGGTGATGCTTTTCCCCGAGCGCATCAGCGCTTTAAAGCGGTTGAGGCGAAGCGCCTCGGCGAGTTCCCGGGGCCTCAGACCTGTGACGTGGAAAAAGGCCCGGCGCAGAGTGGATTGCGTTGCACGGAGCGTCTGTGCGAGTTGGCGCAGCGTCAGGCTCTCTTCGGTTGATTGTCCGAGAAGGTCTGCGGCACGCTGAACCAGCGCAACCGGGCCGGCGATTTCGTTGGGGCGGCAGCGCAAGCAGGGACGGTAGCCGTTGCGTTCCGCTTCCTCGCGCGTGTGGTAGAAGGTGACGTTGCGGCGCAGTGGCCGGCGCGCCGGGCACGACGGACGGCAATAAATGTGCGTGGAGCGCACGGCGAGGACGAAAGTGCCGTCGGCGCGGGTGTCGCGCGCGCGCGCGGCGCGCCAGTACCGCGCGGCGACGTGTGGTGTGATGGGTTGCGTGTGGTTAATTGATGTTCGTGCCATCTTCGCTCTCCTGTACATCACCACAAGATAGAGCGGCTGAAGCCACCATTCTATCCGGAAAGGCGCGGCAAAGCAGATTGGATGCCTGGTGGGCATAAACCGGCGCACGCAGGTTCCCTGTTTTGAATTGGCTCACCCGCTTCGGCTGCCTGCAGCAAGCAGGCGAATTCGGGATGACACCGAGGAAACGTGCGCGTCAAAGGAAAAACTGCACCGCTTTGGAACAATCAGACTTCGCCGGGCGCTGGCACGGGCTCCAGATCCCCTTTGCGCACGGGAACACGATGCGGAGCGGTGATAACCAGGACGACCGCGGTGAGAATAACAACAGTGGCGATGACGGTGCGCAGTGAGATGATCTCATCGACAAAGAGCCAACCGAGAATGAGCGCCACCACGGGATTCACGAGCGCGTAAGTGGCCACACGCGCGGAGGTGCTCTTCTGCAGAATGTAGATGTAGGCGCTGAGGCCGATGCACGAGCCGAATACGATCAGATATGCCAGCGCGACCCAGGAGCGCCAGGAAACGGCGGAGAAGTGGAAGCGATGAAACTCCCCGCTGAGGAGGCCAGCGATAAGAAGAACCAGGCCTCCCGAGAAACTCTGCATGGCCACCCCCAACAGGGCCGAACGGGGCATGCCGCTGTGCTTCGAATAGATCGATCCGCAAGCCCAGGCGAAGGATGCGATTACCAAAACGGCGACGCCGCGGAGGTCCACGCGCTCGGACCCTCCCCAGTGCGAGGGACCGACCAGCAACGCCACGCCGGCAAAACCCAAAGCAAGTCCGAACAGAACTCTAGGAACAGGACGAAGGCCACCCGGTCGAAGCCAGTCCACAACGACCAGCCACAGCGAAACCATCGTCACCAGCAAGGCGGTAACCCCTGAGGGGACGATTTGCTCAGCCCAACTGACGCCGCCATTTCCGACAAACAGCAACAGGCAACCGGTCACGGCGGCCGATTTCCAATTCGCAGCCGTGGGCCGGACCCCGGTCGTCCTGCGGAGGATGGGATAGAGAAACAAACCGACGGTCAAGTGGCGGAGGCCGGCCAGAGTCAGCGGAGGCACAGTCTCGACGCCAACGCGGATGGCCAGGTAGGTCGAGCCCCAGAGGAGGTAGACCGCAGCAAAGGCCGCCAGAACAAGCGGGGTCGTGGCGTTCAGATCTAACCGCTCGTCAGGCGTTGCTGCCTTCGAGGAGGTGTCTTTTGGCGTTGTGGTAGTGGTCATGCCCGGCTTCCGCGCCAAGTACTAGAAATAGCGGGGACTGGAAGACAAAACCATCCGAAAAGGATCAGCGAAAAGATTTGCAAGCCATGCACAGTTCGGAACAAGATCCAGGCAATTAGAAATAATCGGCGATAGCCGGAGTGTCGAGGACCATATTGGTTGGGCAGTCGGCGCAAGAATCCACAGAATGTGGTGTGCGGGTTTGCGTACCATTACTATGTGTTTAAGGATAAGACACTTTCGCCGTTTTCCACAGATTGACTTAGACTTGTCGAACTGCCATCGTATCGTCCCCCACCACACGGGCGTGGGGCCATCTCCAGAAAGTTTAGACGAGCAGCAGCTTGTTGGGCCAAAGCCAGCATTCGTTGAAGTTTCGTCTCTGAGGGGCGAAATGAGTGCGACGAGACGCGCAATTCCAGCCGAAGCCCAGCTGGAGGAGTCCGCGACGGACCTGCGAGAAGCGGCTGCCGTGCCGCATGTGGGGCAGGCGAAGCCGCAAATCTCGAGGACCGCGCCGCAAATCGTGACCGCGGCGCAAATCGTGACCGCGGCGCAACCGGCTGTTACCGAACTGCCGCGCAGGCCAGCCTTGCGCCTGCTTCCCCTGCTGCGACCCTCTCTACCACGACAATTTGTGCGCGTGCCAACCCATGCGGTCGGTGTGCATCCTGAACACCGTCAATACCCACGGGCCAAGCTGAAACTACCCTTGCGACTTCGCGCCGTGGGCGGCGAGCTCGAGCAGTATCCCATCACCCTGGTGATGCGCAACATCAGTTCGACCGGCGTGCACTTCCTGTGCCCCAAGCACTTGGCGGTGGGGACCCGGGTGGAACTAGAAGTTGTCCTTGTCAGCAAGCCGATGGGCCGCGGGAGCGTGGTGATGACCACAATGGCGCATGTCTGCCGCGCGGAAGCGGCGGCCACGCCGGGGTGGTACGAATTAGCGGCGTGTTTCGACGACGTGCAGTTCGATCATGATGATGATTTGCCTTCGCGTTTTCTGAAGCCCTAGGTTCCCCTGCGCTCTTCTGACTGTCCTCCACCGCGCCGATCTCTTATCGAAGTATTTGAAAAGCGGGATGCGAAATACGATCGTTCGGAAGTTTTCTGCTACTCTGAGGCGCGATGACTGCGAAGCCGAAACCGTGTTTGCAGGGCGTGCTGTTTGATTGGGATGGCACGCTCATTGATTCCTACCGCGCCGACGCTTGCGCTTACCTAGAGATGTTTAAGGAAATGGGCATCGCTTGGGGGATCGAGGAATTAGAGAGGCACTACTCGCCCAACTGGTATCAGGTGTATCGCGCGGCGAAGCTCCCGCGCAGGCTGTGGACACGGGCCGACCGGGTGTGGCGGGCGCACTACGCGAAGCACCATCCAAGACTGATTTCGGGGGCGCGGCCCGTGCTGGAGAACATTCGAACAAAGCACTTGCTTGGGCTGGTTACCAGCGGGGATCGCGACCGCGTTGCGCGACAATTGCGCGAGTTTCGCCTGACGCGGCTGTTTTTGTCGCGGGTTTGCAGCGGCGATACGCTGAGAAAAAAGCCGCATTCCGAGCCGCTGCGCCTCGCCTTGCGGCAAATGGAGTTGGAGGCAGCCTGTTGTGTGTATGTGGGCGACGCGCCGCAGGACGTGGAGATGGCACGACGGGCGGGCGTGCGAGCGATTGGGGTGCTCGGGCCCTTCCCGACGGAGAAGCGCTTGCGCGCTGCGCGACCGGAGTTCCTTATTGGTTCGCTCGAGGAACTGCCGGACCTGCTGAACCGCCTGCGCAACGGACGGAAATAATCCCTCAGCGATTTGCCGGTGCCGGAGAAGTGGGGGCTGGTGGAGCGACTTGCGGAGCCGAAGGAAACGGCTTGAAATCGGTCCACTTGATGACGATACGGACGGGGATTTGCTGGCCCTTCAAGTCCACCGTGTCGTCGGAGCGGGAGTAGTTGGGGAACCAGTATTTCCCTTCGACATTTTCACGGTAGGTTTCAAACAGGCCGAAAGGAAAGTGCGGGATCACGTGCAGAGGGCCGAGATCGGTCATCCACTGTCCATAGGTCTTGACCACCTCAAGGTACTGCGAATCGACCCAAACGACGCCATCGAAATAAGCCTTTTGGCGTTCAAGAACCTTGGGCTTCACTTGAAAAATGTAGCAGTTGACTTCGTCCACCTGCTCTTTGCCGAGATACTTCAAGTTGTAATTCACCAGCTGGGCAGTGGTCAGAGGAAATGCGGGAATGCGCTCAAGCCCGTCGAGATCCTCCGAGCGCAGATAGAAGTGTTGGAGAGTGGATTCCGGGCGCTGCACGACGCGCTCATAGAATTTCCCGTCGGCATCGCGCGCGGGCTGGGTCACCACCACGAATTCGCCGGTGGGCTTGCCGTCCGGCCCGAACTCCTCTATACGAATGGTTTTCTTGTAAGAGAAATGCGTGCGCTTGGCGAGGTACTCGTCTTCCTTCTGCGAAAAGCGCTTGATGATTTCGGATTCGGGAAGCGAAGGCGGTGCCGGGGGCTCTGGCTCGTTGCCGATGCGGACAACGTGATGGTCACGGGGAGGGGCCATGGGACCCTGAGGCGCATCTTGAGCCAGAAGCGGAGATGCGACTAGAGTCAGCGCCAAGAGAAGTCTGCGCAGCTGGGAAAAATCGCAAAGGCGGCCGGAGTTCGTTCTCGCTTGGATCATAAGGGCTTAGATGCGCGTTACCAGTCTCAAGGGGGCCTGGGTGGTGAGGTCCGTAAGGCAATTCGCTCCATTCCCAGTGTAACGCATGCAGAGCTCAGCCACGACCGCAATTGAGCCTACCAGCATGCGGAAAAAGGCCAGCACGGCTGCCGCCTCTCCAAATGCGCGGTTGCAACTGCCGGTCGCGCCCCCGCTCTTCATCCGAGAAGAAGAAACGGCACTCGTCTGCTACAATTTTTTGGCTTGTGAGCGAAACAAGATCAGCCAAACGCTATTTCGTGTCGGGCATGGTGCAGGGCGTGGGTTTTCGCCTTTTCACGCAACGCGCCGCGGAAAAGCTGAGGATCAGCGGCTTCGTGAGAAATCTCTGGGACGGTCGCGTGGAAGTGTTTGCTATGGGGACGGCTGAGCAGCACAGAGAATTGCGGCGGCTGCTCGAACGCGGCCCGATGGGCTCGGATGTGGCGGAAGTGTTGGTTGAGCCGGCGGCGGTCGAGGGGCAGTACGAAGGTGGCTTTGTGATCAATCCGAGCGCTTGATTGGGCCCCACATCGAACCACGCTGCGCACCCAGAAGGCCCACAGAACTTGAAAAACGAGGAGAACGGGTAAATGAATGATCTGAAAAAACTGATCCGCGAAGTGCCGGATTATCCGAAGCCCGGAATTCTTTTCTACGATCTGACCACACTGCTGAAAGACAGACAAGGTTTTCACACCTTGATCGACCGGCTCTGCGAACACTACAGCGGTCACACGATTGACGTGGTAGCGGGGATCGAGGCGCGCGGATTTATTTTCGCGCCGGCCCTAGCATACCGGCTGGGAGCGGGTTTTGTGCCGGTGCGCAAACCGAAAAAGTTGCCCGCCAAGACGGCAAGCATTTCGTACGCGCTGGAGTACGGCACGGACACGCTGGAGATTCACGAAGACGCGGTCAAGCCGGGACAGCGCGTGATTATTTGCGATGACCTGCTGGCCACGGGAGGAACGGCGTCGGCGACGGCAAAACTTGTCGAGAAGCTTGGTGGCACGGTGGAAGGCGCGGCCTTTGCCGTAGAGCTTACCTTTCTCGGGGGGCGAAAGAAACTGAATGGGGTGGATGTTTTCTCGCTGATTCAGTACGACAAATAGGCTCTACCTTCCGGCACCGGCCAGCGGAACCACGACGGGAACAAAGGCTGTGAAGCCTTGCCTACCAGCCATGATGCAAAGAACCGACGGGACTTCTTTGTTCGCATCGTTCGGCGTCATTTTCCCAGGTTGCGCTGGCGGACGGCTTCGAACAGGACGACACCGGCGGCAACGGAAACGTTGAGGGATTTGACCGGGCCCGTGGTCGGCAACGAGACGACGAAGTCGCATCGTTTGCGCGTCAATTCGTGCAGCCCCTGCCCTTCGCTGCCAAGAACGATGCCCACGGGGCATGTGTAGTCCACCTCCGTGTACGTCTTGTCTGCGCGCTCATCCAATCCCACGAGCCAGTAGCCAGCTTCTTTCAATTCTTCCATCGCGCGGGCGAGATTTGTCACTTTGACGACGGGAAGATGCGCCAGCGCTCCGGCGGAAGCGCGCGCCACGGTGTCAGTGAGACCGACGGCGCGGCGTTCGGGAATCACCACGCCGTACGCACCCGCGGCCAGCGCGGTTCGAACGATGGCGCCCAGATTGTGCGGATCCTCGATGCCATCGAGCAGAATGATGAGGCCGATTTGGCCGCGCGCCTGATTCGCATTGGTGAGAATTTCTTCGAGAGTCGCCGCAGCGCGGGCGGCCGCGAGCGCGACCACACCTTGATGATCCTTCGAATTGGCGAGGCGGTCGAGTTGCTTGCGGTCTTCGAAGCGCACGGGAATGCTCCGCTGGCGCGCCAGCTGCACGATTTCTTCGATGCGCGTGTCCTGCCGGCCCTCGGCAATGGTGATCCGGTCGATGGGACGCTGCGCTTCGAGCGCCTCTTTCACCGCGTGGATGCCGGTCAGCTTGTCCATGGGAAGGATAGTTTACACGACGGTTCGCGGTTGGCAGTGGGGGCTGGGAACAGAGCGTCACCGGATACATCGCCGGGCGAGTAGCGAGGACAGCCGCTGTTCAAGATACCTACCCACAGGCCCTGGCTATTCCTTTAGCGTGCGGGACCTTGCTCCTGCCCTCCTTCGGAGTTCGAACGGCCGAGTTTTCGCGGGAAATTGACGGTGAAAGAAAAGGTGGCGGCGAGACAGTGGCACTCCCCAATAGGTCGTCGCAGTAGTTTGTGGGCTTAAGAAGAATTAGGTCAGCTCGGAGCAAAATTCTAGCATGCGCGCGCGAGCGGATTTCACCGGGACGGCAAAGAGCAGAGGGGCGGCTTCGTCGAGCAGCAGGATGACGCGGTCGAGCGAGCCGTCGCCTGGTCGGCCGGCGAGGGCCAGCCGCAGGGGATAAAGCAACTCGCGGCCGGGCAATTGCAGTTGTTCTTTCAATTTGGTGATGATTTCTTTGAATCGCTCGGAATTCAGCGGCGCACCATCCAAAACCAGCAGCGCCAATTGCCGAAGAACGTCGCGCGCGGCGTAGCGCGCGAGCACTTCGTGCGTTTCCACTCTGCCGAGGATTTGTTGGGCGTCGTAGCGAAAAACGAGCGCAAGCAATTCAGTAAGAATAGCCCGATCAGCCGATTGCGTGCCGAGAATGGCCGCGGCACGGCCGCACCAGGCGTCGATTTCCGGCGTGGGATCCGTTGTTAGCCAGCCGTGTTCGCGTAAAATGGCCAAAACGTCAGCCGACGTGAAGGGATTTGCGGCAAGGGTGGCGCTTGTTTGGTCGTCAGAACTCATTGAAAGTGGGATTGTAGCGCAGGGGCGCGGGAGATAAGAGGGTACGATCTATCGTGCTTTTCCATCATTCAGCGCGAGGACAGCGTGGCGACGACGTGGGCGGCGATGGCCTCGCCGCGGCCAACGGCGTCGACACCTTCGTTGGTCTTGGCCTTCAAATGGATCTTGTCGGGCGGAACACCGAGAGCTTTGGCAAGGGCTTCGCGCATTTTAGGAAAGTGCGGACCGAGCTTCGGCTTTTCTGCGATCACCACGGCATCGACATGTTCGATGGCGAAGTTCTTATCCGCGAGTAACTTCTTGGCATGCTCCAGGAACAGGAGGCTGTTCGCGCCTTTCCACTTCGGATCGGTGTCCGGGAAATGCGTGCCGATGTCGCCAAGCCCCGCCGCGCCCAACAGAGCGTCGCAAAGGGCGTGAGCGAGCACGTCGCCATCGGAATGCCCTGCCGGGCCTTTGTCAAACGGCAATTCGATGCCGCCGATGACGAGCTTTCGCCCTGCGACCAGCCGATGTAAATCGTAGCCAATGCCACAGCGCGTGCTCATGCTTTTTGTGTCTCGCGGTCGAGGTAGAAGCGGGCGAGTTCCATGTCGGCGGGTTTGGTGATTTTCATGTTGCGCTCAGAGCCAAGCACGACGTGCACGTCGTGCCCCAGGCGCTCGACGAGCCCGGCTTCGTCCGAGGCGTTCACCCCGTCGGACTGGGCGCGCGCAAAGGCTTCTTTCAGGAGGTTCGTGGCGAAGACCTGGGGCGTTTGCGCCAATACCAGGCGCTCGCGGGGGATGGTGCCGGTGACGAGGGCCACATCTTCCGGCAGGCTGGCGCGTTTCACTTCTTTCACCGTGTCCATCGCGGGAATGCCCAGAATCGCGGCATGGCAGCGGCGGGTCTCCTCGATGACGCGGGTAATCTGCTCGACGGTCACGAACGGCCGCACGGCGTCGTGCACCAGCACGATTTCTGTGTCGTTCGGAACTTCACGCAACGCGGCAGCCACGGAATCCTGCCGCGAATCGCCTCCTTTGACCACCCGCACGGGCTGCTTGAATCTCTCCCTGGCGATGCGTTCTTCGAGGCGTTTCACTTCATCGGCGCGCGTGGCCACGATGAGGTCGGTGACCAACGGGCAGGAAGCGATGCGCCGCAAGCTCAGGATCACAATGGGCGTGCCGTTCAGCTCAAGGAACTGCTTGGGCATCTCCGCGCCCATGCGCGTTCCCAGGCCGGCAGCCGGCAAAATGGCAGCGATTCGACTCATCTCGGAAGCGACATCCGCCCACGTGCCCCAGAGGCGCATGCGCAAGAGTCTGAGTTTACCTCAAGCGGGAGTATGGGGCGAATTTCCGAAGGGTTGGTAGAGGGTCAGCCCCCGGGTAGGCGGACCTACTGTGCGTTGGGGGGCCTAAATGGGGCTGGCT
>Ga0306920_100003643_pt1 | contig 19588 bp, 10 predicted proteins | sample flu12Cox44000170_FD_204666 | JGI IMG/M metagenome (GOLD analysis project Ga0306920, IMG submission 204666) | Lab enrichment of tropical soil microbial communities from Luquillo Experimental Forest, Puerto Rico - flux4day.12C.oxic.44.000.170 (v2)... | ecosystem: Environmental > Terrestrial >... | reverse complement strand
TAGTTGCCCCAATGATCTGGAGGAATTAGTCGACGACGTCATCCACTCGATCAACCGGATTCGTACCTCAACTCAGAAACTGCGCGGATGCATCGTGCAATCGGAATTGCCTTCTTTTTTGCGTTATTCTATTGCATTATTTATGCATAGATCAATAACGACAAAGTTCGGTCGGGATCGGCAATCGGATTGATATTCGTTATTGGATCGCCGTGAGCGAACAACAAATCGGCGAGCGTACTCCCCTCAACAACTCCGAGTTTGCCGGGATAGGGTTCGTGGCCCCGACAACGCTAACAATTCCGCGTTATCCGCCGTGGCCATCTTCAGAACCTGCTCGGGCGTGTACCAGCGTGTCATCTTCGCGAGTTGCTTCCCTTGAGGTGTGGCTAGTTTCGCATCAAGGGCATGTAGATCATTGACGATTCGCCGGCTGGTGCAGAGAAGGGTCCTGAATGTCCAGCTAAGAGGACCTCGTTTGGTCGGGGTTCATTCCTAGCCGCGCTGCTGAAATGGAATGCCAGAAGGAACGCGCGGCGATGGCAAATTGTGTGTATAGTATGTGGCGCTTAGTTGCAAGATTTGGGCGCCAAGATATCTTTGATGCCCGGCGTGGTTCAAAACAGAGGTAAACTTTGAAAATTACCGACGGGGTTTACTATGTACGCCAGAATATGGGCGGGCATGTCCACGCTTTCCTGCTCGATGACGGCAATGGAATTACTCTGATCGATGCCCTATACGATACAGAGCCACATCGCATCTTCGACGAAATCTCCGCCATGGGGCGACAGCCGTCTGATCTCAAAAACATCATCGCCACCCACGCCCACCGTTCGCATATCGGCGGTATGGCGGAACTAAAAAGCCGGACCAACGCCAGGGTCTATGCTCACGAATGGGAAATCGGCATCATCGAGGGCAAGCGCAAGGCCACCAAAGTATCGATCTGGCCCAAATCACCCCTGGCAGCGTATTACACGCAATTCGGGCTAGCTGTGTGCTTCGACGGCCATAAGCCTTGCCTGGTTGACCAGTCTCTGAAAGAAGCAGACCAGGTAGGCCCGCTGACGATCGTCGCCACTCCTGGACACACGCCGGGCTGTCTTTCGTTTTATTGGCCGGAGAAGAAAGCACTGTTCGTCGGCGATGTGATCGTAACCTGGCCGCGAGTCGAAGCCGGTTGGGCCGGCCTGACGCTGGACATGAAACAGAACGTGCAATCCGTTGGTAAGCTCTCGGATTTTGGCGACGTCGAAATCGTGGGCGTCGGCCACGGAGAACCAATCCCACATGGCGGGATGAGGTTCTGAAGAAGCTAAGGGATCAGAAAGCTTGATCGAGGATTCTTTTCGTTCAGGAGCTGCACCATCATCATGAAAACCCTGCTCTTAATTCTCCTGTTAGGAACGTTGCTGTCTTCGCTTTCGTCCACCGGCCAGACCAGCAATCAGCCCTCTTCAGCCAGTTCTCGTGTCCAGCAGCTCAGCCCGAAGAAGGAGGAAGCGGCGGAATTGCAGGCCTGTGCACAAATGGTGCTGGGCGGTTTTCTTCAGGTCCCGAACGTGCGCGATCAACGGTTCGAGGGCAAGGTGACCGAACCCACCGCGCGTTGCCGGGGAGGCCAGTACGCTGTTCAATTCCGCACGACGCCATGGGTCGACTGGTCGCGTTATTGGGGAGCAGGGGATTCATCGTCGTTACCGACAGGTTTTCTTTCGGTGAAGGGACCGCAACTGCGCGGAGTAGCAGGCGCGCTACTGGATCTCGAATACCAGCGGATTGGACTGATCAAGTTCAACCTGTTTGACAATTCCGGTACGTACCAGACTTTCATCAGTGGCAGCGCGGATGTTAGCGGACCTGCTGTGAAGACCTGGCCGGAGATGCGCCTGCCAAAGGGCAATCCTTACTATCTTGCCGTTGGCGGCGATGGAGAGCAGGTATGCAAGGGCGATCTGATTCGCACGCGCACTCTTACAGGGATCTGCAACGACATTCGCAATCCGCTCATGGGTTCGACCGGAATGCCGTTTGCTCGCAACGTCGAATTTGAGACCACGTTTCCCGACCTCGGGCAGACGACCCTTACCCAGAACCGTCACGGCGGCCGCATAGGGTTGTTAACTCCAGACCCGCAGGTGATCAGCCGTAAGCTGTTCACCCGCCTGCAGTCGAACCCAGCCTCATGCAATGCCGGCTTCGGACTGCCTAACAACTCGCCCGATGCCAACTGCGACTACCAGAAGGCGCCGTTCTTTAACGTTCTCGCCGCCTACTGGATCCAGTTCATGACTCACGACTGGTTTTCGCACATGGATGAGGGGCACAACGCTCCGGGGGGATACATGGAGGTGGGGTGCAAGAGCGAGTTAGTGAATAATGTCCAGACGCCGCTCTCGCCCGAAGAGGTACAGAAGTTGGGATGCCGTCCCGCTGACCAGGTGGACAAAACCTATGTACTCAACGATTCGCCGCCGGGGCAATTCACGGCTGGTGGGCGTACCTACCTGTCGCGCGCGCCGAAGACCTTTGCCAACAACAACACGGCATGGTGGGACGGCTCCCAGATTTACGGTTATGACGAGATCTCGCTCAAGCGCGTGAAGCGCGATCCGAAAGATCCTGCCAAGATGCTGCTGGAGCCGGTTCCGGGAATGCCGGGTCCCGGTTATTTGCCGATTCTGCTGCCCAACGCCCCCGTGCAGCCGCAGTGGATTGGACAGGAGTCGGTGGCGTTCCCCGATAACTGGTCCATCGGGTTGAGCTTTCTCCACAACCTTTTTGCCCGCGAGCACAATTCGTTCGTTGACGAATTCCGCAAGCAGACGGCGCAGAATCCAAACGCGGACAGCGGCGTGCGCAATCCCTCCGACCCTAAGCACGTGATTCGCAATAAGGACGTCACCGCGGATGAACTCTTCGACGTGGCCCGGCTTGTGGTGGCGGCCGAAATCGCCAAAATCCACACTACCGAGTGGACTCCGCAGCTACTTTATAATGAGCCCCTCTACAAAGGCATGAACGCGAACTGGAACGGACTGCTGGGTCCGGACGATCCAGACGTTTCTAAAGCGCTCTCCGATGTGATGGTCCATGGCCTCGGCACCTCTAAGAGTGCCAAGAAAGAAACGCAGTGGTATTCCGTATTTGCTTCGGGCCCCGGCATCTTCGGCCTTGGTAGCACGGTTTCGCATTACGACATCACCAATCCGAATGACATCAATGGGGGCATAAATCTCTTTGGATCGCCGTTCAACTTCCCTGAAGAGTTCGTCACGGTTTATCGTCTGCACCCGCTCGTTCCCGACCTGATCGAATACCGTGACATCAGCAAAGATCCCAACCGGGTCGTCGAGAAAGTTGCTGTTATCGAAACCTTTGAAGGCAAAGCCACGGAAGCCATGCGCTCGCGTGGCCTCGCTAACTGGGGCCTGAGCATGGGCCGCCAGCGGCTCGGCCTGCTTACGCTGCACAATGATCCACAGTTCCTGCAGAACATTCGTCTGCCACGGCTGGATACGCCGACACAGCAAATTGATATTGCAGCGCTCGACCTGATTCGTGACCGCGAGCATGGTGTGCCGCGCTTCAACGAGTTCCGACGCCAGTACGGTCTGCGGCAGTTGACGAGTTATGACGACTTTGTGGACCAGACACTGCCCGCCGATTCACGTGCCCGTAAGCAACAGATGGAAACGGTCACGCAAATACGCGAGATCTACGGTACCCACGTTTGCGATTCATCAAAGATAATCACAGACGCACAACGGAACCCCGATGGGACGCCGATCAATGACTGTTTGGGGCACCCCAATGGATCGGTCGTTGACAATATCGAAGATGTTGACACCGTAGTCGGCTGGCTGGCCGAGAACACCCGCCCTCATGGCTTTGCCATCTCCGAAACGCAGTTTGTCGTGTTCATTCTCAATGCTTCGCGCCGGCTGTTTAGCGATCGGTTCTTCACTTCGAGCTTCCGGCCCGAGTTCTACACCGAACTTGGTGTCGAGTGGGTCACTCACAACGGCCCGGGGCCGCAGATGATGGAGGTAGGAGAACCGAACGGCCATAGGCAGCCTGTTTCGCCCCTCAAGCGCGTGCTGATGCGGAATATTCCCGAACTCACCCCAGAGCTGCAGCGCGTCGTGAACGCGTTTGATCCCTGGGCGCGGGATCGTGGCCAATATTATTCGCTGGAATGGAAACCTCGGCCCGATGCCGCGTCGGATCCCGCATTTAAGCAGTAGCGGCGGCATCGCTTTACTCGTCGTAAGCAAGTCGCCACACTGCGGGCAGGGGCTGGCACGCGCCAAAGTCGGCGGTCGGGCCGGCAGTTTCTTTAAGTACGGAATGCGATCTGAACACTGGGACGCATATCTGGAGGGCCCTTTCGTTCTTCTACCATCTGGGCGACATCATCTACACCATCTCGGGCAGGGACGCAGAAGGAGGCGAGCCGGTCAAGCCCTATTCGCATTCGCTTTGGCAATGCAGTCTCCCAAGTGACGAGTTCCCACTCCCCGCGACGTTTGCGGTTTTACCGCTCGGTACGAACGTGCCTTCGACCTCGATCTTCGTTCCCAACAGATATTTCCACTGATTCCATGTGCGATTCCAAAGCGTATGGAGGGCAGCTGGATCCAGCCATAACTCCAGCTGCGACGCAGGTCCCGGCAAAGCGCTCGGTCGTCGTAGAAATCACACTTGCGAAGTGGTAGATAGAGCCGCCGGAGCCGCCGGAGCTCGGGTGAAAACGCGACGATACGCCGAGCAAAGAATGTTTGTCCGTCACGAGAGAGCTCGCCGGCAACCAGAAGCGAGCCAAATCCACCATACGGAAATATGGCCGGAACTTCGGCATCGGCCAGCACGACGTCATGGCTGTCGGGGTGGGGGCCGGGCCATCTTCCACGTCGAGGATGTCGATGCATTCTGGAGACACCTCAGGGAGGAGGGATTTGATCCTGAAACCCCAAAGGACGCATCGTGGGGTGAGCGCTATTTCCACGCTTATGATCCGGATGGTCACGAGCTATCGTTTGTTCGGGCGCTACAAGGAGTCCGCTAGGAGAATGTGTTCGCAGGAGAGCTTGCCGCGGATGGATAACCAGACTGGTTGTGTCGGCCATCGATCCAGAGACGCCTTCGTACTGAGGCAGAAGTTAAGGACGTAAAACTGTTTACCGGATGCAATCGTGGCACTTGCCGTGAGGCTCGCCCATGATTGCGACGTATCGGGGTTCGCGCCGAAGATCCTGGGAGACATGTGTGCTAGTATTGCAGGCTGGCAGGTGCTCCCCTGAAGTTGACTGAGACAGTTGGAGCTGTCTTGAAGGAAAAAGGCAGCAACGTGATTTGGTCCGTAGCCCCGCAGGCGTCGGTCTATGAAGCGATCGAGAAGATGGCTGAGAAAGAAGTAGGGGCTTTGCTTGTCATGACCGAAGGCGAGCTGGTAGGCATCGTGTCAGAGCGTGATTACGCTCGCAAAATCGTACTCAAGGGACGGTCTTCGAAGGAAACTGCGGTTCGAGAGATTATGAGCAGCCCAGTCGTGTTCGTGACTCTGCAACAGTCAGTCGACGAGTGTATGGCCATCATGACTGCCCGCCGTATTCGCCATCTGCCGGTCATGGACGGCGAAGCCGTGAAAGGCGTGCTCTCCATCGGCGATCTTGTGAAGTGGATCATCTCCGGACAAGAACATACAATTCAACAACTGGAGGGCTATATCACCGGGAGATATCCGGGCTGAGGAAATAACCCAGACTGGCGTATTTATGGGCCCGGAGACTCGATATGCATTCGGTAGTGGAGGACGACAGTCCTGCTGAAAGCCGGGGCTTCAAGAATACCACTCCACTAACTTGTCGATCGCATGCCGGTATCCCCACTGCGCACAGCCTTCGAAATGTCAGGATGCAGCTTTTCGACGGCCGTCCAGGGTGCCGAAGAAAGCGTTGACAACTCCTCGACGCTTGCCACGTGATGTTTGGACCCCCCATGGATCCGGCCCCATCCCTCGACCGGGAAGCGACGGGTTTGAATATGTCGTTCCGCGGGGCAGGAAGGGAGGGCTATGAGTGCGGGCATTGCCGGAGGCCCGAGGCGAAACCCTCGCTCATCCATCACACGAAGCAAAAAAAAACGGCGCTTCGCCGAGGCACCCGATTCTTAACGGCGCCCTGCCTTCAGTGGGTTGCTCGGGCCGCCCTACCGTTCCCACCGCCCGTCCACAGCGTTGTATAAATCGACGTCACTCGGTGTTCAACGCCGCTCGGCGGTCGAGCAGCCGTGACTCACGGACGCCCGGCAGTAGACATGCGAGGACGCTGATCAATCCGAGCACGAGCACAGAAAACGCAAAGATCGTCGGATCAAACGGAGCGGCCTCAAATAACGGTTGTGAAGCGCGTGTGTTGTGAGCAGAGAGAGTCCTTGGCCGAGGAACACGCCCGTAGCAACGAGCGACCCTCCCTGCTGCAGACATTCCGCGGCACATCCCGTCGCGTGGCACCGAGGGCTATACGAATCCCGAATTCCCGCGTGCGCTGCAGCGTCGCGTAAGAGACTACGCCGTAGATGCCGAGTGCACATAGAAGAAGAGCAAGGCTGGCAAATGCCGTCATCAGACCTACGCTATAGGTCCGCTGCGCGAGCGAGTTTCGACACCACGTCGTGCATCACCATGATGCGCGATCGGCTGGTTCGAATACATCGACTGAATTTTCTCGCGGACGCTGTTTGCCAGTAACCCGGATCGCCACCGACACTACGTACAAACAGGTTCATGGACGCAAGCACGTGATGGGTCTCGTCCTGCAGATATGGCACATAGACGGCAGGTTCACTTGGCGCGTCGAGCCCTCGCTGCCGCAAGTTTGAGACGATGCCTACGATCTCGCTCATGCGAGGAGCATTCACCGTACCGAGCGCGAGATAGTTCACGCCGATGCGTTTGCCGATCGGATCCTCGCCCGGAAAGAACTGCTGTGCAGCTTCGGCGTTGATGATGACAACCGGTGGTGCGGTGTCGTTGTCTCGATCGGAAAAGACGCGTCCTTTCAGCAGCGACGAGCCAACCGTCTGGAAACGGTCCGGACTGATCCAGCAGCCCTCGCATGCCGAAGGTTGGTTCGGATCGATGGGGCGGTCGCTGAAGACGATCGTCGCTGTGTTGACACGGTGGGCGGTATGCAGTCGGAAGCTGCGGCGGCGGTTGCACCCGGAACACCGGCCACTCCATTAAGCACGTTGTGCCAGAACCCATAGCCTCTGGATCGAAATAGTTCGTTCGCAAATAAATGGTAAGGACTTTTTACGGCTGGAATCCGAGATCGACCGAGCGCACGCGAACAAAGCTGCGCACCAGCAGGCCGGCACATACGGTCAGCACCACTGCACAGGCAATCTCGGCGACGATCAGGACGGAAAAAGGGCGCCGCTGCGCCTTACCAGTTTCCGTACGCCCGCCGTGCAGTCCCGCGGCGACATCGAGACGCGAGAGCAGGCTGGCGGGTAGAACTGCGAATACGATGCTTGTCACTACCACTACCACTACCACAACACTGGCAAACAACGCCGCCAGATTCAGATGCAGACCCTCCAGTCGCGGAAGCGCCAAGCCGGGAATCCGTCGCACCAGACCTACGCTCGACGAGGCTAAAGCGATGCCGACCGAGCTCAGTAGCAGTCCCTCCACCAGGAGCTGCTGGCGAAATTCTTGCGCGGCTGCGCCAAGTCCCAACCGGACCGCCAGTTCGGGCGAGCGTTTCACCGCCTGACAAGGCAGAAGCGCTACCGTATTCATGCATGTCACCAGGAGCACCATGGCAACAGCAGCCATGATGATGTTGAGTTGACGCGTTACCGGCCCAACAATGAAGTCTTTCAGTGGCGTGAGTTGGACCTGCACGTCCTTGGGTTCGCCTGCTGCGCGACGCAAAATCGATGTGAGCTGTTCCTCGGCGACACTTCAACTAACTCCTGGCTTCAGGCGTCCGATCACGTCGTACTCTTGTTCGCGCGCCAATTCATGTATTCCCAGCTGGGCTCGGTTGTCAGTTTCTCCCAAATGCCGGTGTCAGGGTAAAGGTCAGGCATGCGGGTCAGGACACCAACAATGGTGGAAGAAACGCCCTTTATGCGGATGCTTCGCCCGATGACGTGTGGATCGCCGTTGAACTCACGCTTCCAGAACTTCCAGGAGATGAGAACGCTGCTGTTGTGCAGCGACTGGTATTCCTCCGGGGCGTAGAGGCGTCCGACAACGGGCTTTATGCCCATGACGCTGAAGAACTGCGGCGTCGGCGCAGAGGAGCATCTTACCACTCGCGGCGGACCTTCGCCCGTCGACGGCTCCGAGAAGCGGGGAATGACGGCCGCTACACCAGAGAAGACCGTGTTCTGATCGCGATAGTCCCGGAAGTCCGGACCCGACGAGACCCGTCGTGCGTCGCCTAGCGAAGCGGCATGCGAAGAGACGAGGTACAATTTTCCTGGATCAGCAAACTGCGCCGGCGCGAGTAGGACGTGCGAGAAAACACTGAAGATCGCGGCGTTGTTCCGATACCGAGGGCGAGCATCAGCACTGCGGTCACGTAGAAACTCCGGCGAGCGGCGCATTCCTCGCAGCGCATATTAGCACAAACTGCACGGAGCGCTCATAGTGGACCATACTAAGACATTTAGCCATGACATACTGAAAACAAACGGCGAAAGATACGCGCCCAACTCCCGTGTACAAGGCATGTACTAAAAGAGCAGACAACAACTCCGGGACGACCCCGCTGGTGAAACACTGACCACTCTTGTTTGACAGGTTGCCGATCCGCCAGCCAAAACTCAGTTATACGACCTTGGCCTGTTACGCGCGTTGCGCGGATTTAATTCGCAATGTGGAAAGTGGAGGGCCAACGAGGAAGAAATAAAGGGTAGCCATTCCCCTTGCCGGCTAGCTGCGGGAAACACTACCCTTTCGTCACGTCCCCATGTTTAGGAGATCTCAGCGCAATTTACAGCGAGGGTAGTTCCAATGTGAATCCCCCAAATGGATGAATCCTTTTGGAGTAAGCCAAGGGTGCCCTGTCGTAACGAAGGAATTTTCAGATGCGCTACCGTGAGCACAAGGCGCGGTCGATCGTAACGCCGTGGGGATACCGCGCCCCTATTGACCTGGGAATCATCAGACTGATCCGCCTGTTGTATGGCGCTGGTGTGCCTTCGTAGTGAAGGACGGAGCCAGAAACTTAGTTCTTTAACACATAGGTACAAATTTCTAAATTTCTGAATATCTGGATAGATTCTCAGGGCAGCGCACGTTGTGTGACTCGACTAGCCGCGTACAAACCGCGTACCAAAATAGCGCGATTCCGGACGAATCAGATTTTTTGTCCTCAAACATTCTCCGTAAGTTATGGATAATGCGTTGTCGCGAGCCGTATCTGCTGAACCCTCATCCCATACGGTCGAACCGAGCCAACTGTCGCTTTTCTGAGACCTCAACAGATGACCCGCTTGCGAAATTGCATAAAAAGTAAGCCAGAATAAAAACGTAAGGAACTCTCTCCATGTAAGGAGATATGATGCTGCATTCCACTGTGACGAGCAAGGGGCAGACGACGACCCCGAGAAGATACGAAAGGTTTTGCGGAATTAAGCCGGGCGACCAGCTAGAGTATGCCATCGCAGGCGACCATGCCACCATTCGCGTGCATCCCGGCACTCGGTCACTCAAGGGTGCGCTCGCCAGCAAGAAGGGGAAACGGATGTCCTTCGCTGAAATCCGGCAGAGGCTGCGCGTGCCCGCGAGGGCTCCCGGTGAGCCAGCGAAGGCTTGTCGACACCAACCTGATCGTCCACTATCTGGTACAGGACCATGAAAAACACGCCAAGGCGGCTGGTCGACTCTTCGATGCCTGCGATCGCGGCGATGTAGTGATCGTCGTGTTGCCGGTCGTCCTGGCGGAGTGCGTGTTTGTCCTGGAATCGTTCGATGGGCATCGCCGCACAGACATCGCTGCAGCACTCGCTTGCCTTATTTCCAGCCCGGCGTTGAGATCAGAGACCTGGCCATCCACCTGGGCGCACTGAACCGCTACCAAGGAACGAGCGGCCATTTTGTGGACTGTCTGATCGCCGCTACCGCTGCGGCCGAAACCGCGCCAGTTGCGACCCCAATTGCGACCTTTGATCAGGACTTCCGGAAGTTCAGTGATGTTCGCATAGAGACTGAATAGCGGAGGTGGGCCAGCCGTAAGAGAGCGGGTTATGAAACAAACCACGACGCAAATATCATGGCCGCGAGCACTGGCCCCGTCTAAGCTATTGAGGAATTTGGTGGAGCTGGTTGGGATCGAACCGACGACCTCTTCCATGCCATAGCAGGTGCATCAATGTTTTCAATGCATTATAAGAGGGCAGACCGCTTCCGAAGGTAGAAGCAGCTTTTGGCGTCGTTCTGGATTCTGCGCCGCATTGCCCCCACCTAATTGGCCAGGGCATGGCCTTTTTGTGCTAATTGTAACAGAAATAGAGGATACTCCTGGACACCACTTGTAGGCAGCTGTGGCGGACGGCCATTTTCTGATAAGTTTAATCAGCAACTCGGCAAGAGATCGCGTTCTCCCCCAGAAAACGGAAAATCAATGCGCCATTCCAGTCGCCAGCAGTACCTCTCCGCAGGAGCTGTGCTTCGTCGTTGCCTGTCTGCAGCCATTCTGTCCCTGGTCGTTTCCGTCTCCGCGTCTCTTGCTAGCGCACAAATATCGCTCGCGGGAAACAACGTAAACATGGTTTCCGGCACGGACTGGACTACGGGTGACCCTTTCCTTCAGCGGCAGAATGAGCCTTCGATGGCCGTCTCCACCCGCAACAACCTGCATCTCCTGGCAGGGAACAACGATTATCGTACGGTGGATCTTCCAGGACTGCTGGGGATTGAAGAGAATGGCGACGCCTGGCTTGGACTGTTTAAGTCATTCGACGGCGGGCTCACGTGGAGCAGCACCTTGCTTCCCGGTTACCCGCTTGACTCGTCGCCAGTTGGCCAGGGCTCTCCGCTTTTCGGCTATCAGGCTGCCTCAGACCCTACTGTCCGCTCAGGCCCAGCCGGACTCTTCTATTACAGTGGGATTGCATTCAATCGCACGCCGGCCAACAATCCATTGGGTGCGGTGTTCGTAGCTAGTTTCATAGACAACAACAACCGAGAAAACGGTGATCCCACGGCCAAGGCCAGCTTGACAAACCTGACAAACCTGACACCGGCAGATCCGATTCGCTACCTGGGTGCAACCATCATCAGCAGTGGAACAGCCGGACAGTTTCTTGATAAGCCGTGGCTAGCAGTGGACATTCCCCGCGGTACCAACATCTGCACTGTGAAATTTACGAACCCGGATTCTTCTACACCAGTGCTCCAGACGGTCCCTGCCGCTCGCGTTTTTCTCGCGTGGAGCAATTTCACCGGGACCGGCGGTACCAGCAAGATTAACATTGCTTATTCCGACAACTGCGGCATGTCATTCCCCAACCCTATCAAGATCAGCCAGGCAAACAGCGTGAATCAGGGGGTAATCGTCGCCATTGATCCTAGTGTTCCCGCAACTTCACCGGCCACTGTCTACGTTGCCTGGCGGCGTTTCGCGAACGGTGGACAGAACGATGCTATCGTGATCTCCAAATCGATCGACGGAGGGGCCAGTTGGAGCATGGCCACTGATGTCGTCGACTTTCCCATCAACTGCGCCACTAACTCTACCGGGCCGGGCTGCCAGTTCGACCAGATTGGCGGTGCTGGCAGGTTCCGTAGCAACGGCTATCCAGCCTTAGCCGTGGATGCGACCGGCCGGGTTTATATCGCTGTTTCGCAGCGAAACGCGAATGGAGATGCCCGGGTGGTGCTGACCATATCCGAGGATGGCGGCAACACCTGGTCGACCCCCGCGCCTGTCGACAACGGTCCTGTCTACGATGATAACGGCCACCCCTTCGGGAACCTTTCTGGCCGTGGACACCAAATCATGCCCGCGCTCAGTTTTAATGCGGGTAAGCTTAGCCTGATCTATTACGACCTGCGGCAGGACCACACAATCAGTCTTTTAAGTCCGGCATACGACGGTAATGGTAATGTGACCGGCTACAACGAAAGTCGCGAACTCCTTGACGACCTGATCACGAATCCGAACAATGTATTCAATGCATTTATCGATGACGGTACGCTGGCGGTTCGCCGTCATACGATGGACGTACAGGGGGCTCTGGCGGATCCACTGCCAGCCGGTCAATCGGCGATGCCCTCGTTCAATACGTTCCGGATCTCGAAGTATTTTGAGGGCTACGATCCCAGTACAAGCCAGGCTGAGCAGTTGACAGTGAATCCCCCCGATCTGCCTATTTTCGTCAAGGGGACGGCGGCATTCATGGGAGATTACATCGATGTAGCCGGGGATCCTCCCTTCGTCGTTCAGAATGGCCGGTGGCAATTTAATGTAAGCAGTTCCAACCCGCAGGTGTTTCATGCAGTCTGGACAGACAATCGTGACGTGGTGCAGCCTCCGAATGGAGACTGGTCGCAGTATGTGCCGCCGTACTCCTCATCAAATCCTATAACACAACTACCCCACGCCAGCGTCTTCGATCCAACCCAGACGACACCCCAATGCGTGTTGAATACGAACGACCAATACGTCGGCACCAGAAACCAGAACATCTACACGGCTCGCATTGAACCCCCTCTGACCCTCACTTCCCCGGGTAACCAGAAGCCTCTCGGATATCAAACAGGAACCACCCAGTTACTACTCAGGGCTTTTCCTTTCAATGTAAGAAACGCAACCAACTCGCCGGTCAATATACGACTGACCGTCAGCCCGCCTCCAAGCGGCGCGGCCTCGTTCCTGCAGGCCAGCAGCCAGCCGACCTTGGATGTTACGGTTGCCCCGCATTCGACGGTAGCGCGCTCGTTGTTTGCGCAATCCGCTATCCCGAGCGACACGTTCTTTGTCACGGCAATCCAGATCGACAACATTGGTGGCAATCCCATTGCAAACGGGTATACGAGCTCGGTCGTCTTTAACCCCGATCCCAATGCACCGCAGATTATCAACCCGGCTGGCCTGCTTTCGCAGGATCTATCCATCGTCCAGGGTGAGGTCTATACCCCCGTTATAACTCCGGTTATTCAGCCTGGAAAGACGACGAACATTACAACCCCACTGACCAGCCAGACGGTGATCAGTCCTTACGTACAGAATCCGGCTATCAAGACAAATCCGGCCATCAAGACGAACTATCCGGTGCAGAACCCGGCGATCAAAACCAATACAGCGATCAACCCGGCGATCAAGACCAACACGACGCTGAACACGGCCCTGGACGATCCGTCGATCTACAACGCGGCGATCGCTACCGCCGCAGCGGCCGATCAACCGGTTAACGACGCTATTTACGAGGTCACGAATACAGGTAACACGGCAGCTACCTACGTTGTGAAGCTGTTCGACAGCGATTCGACTTTAAGCAACCTGCCTCGTCCGCTATGTACTGGCACGGCAACGACCGCTTGCACGTACATCCAACTAGTGATTGCGAAACAATACCTGACGAACTCAAACCAGGGATGCAGCTTAGCGGTACAAAACAACTTTGTCACTTACACGAATGTCAATGCCAACCTGGTAAGTGATCCTTCACAGCTTGGTAATCCGATTATTCAAGATCCAGAGACAGCCAATGCAACCGTTGCCCTAGCGCCGAATGAGACGGGATTCGTGATCTTGCGTACGAATCTTTCCCCGGCTGAGCTGCAACAACTTGTCGATTCCGTGGCACCTGTAACGGTAGCTCACGCGGCAAATACTGGGACGACAAATCCGCCAGCAACGCTCGCGATTACAACCAATGCACTGCCCAACGGCATTGGAGGGCAGACGTACAATGCGACGATTGGTGTTTTCGGCGGCACGCCGCCTTATAGCTTCTCGGTTACGAGCGGGTCACTGCCGAGTGGGGTTCAGTTAAACGGCGCTACTGGAGCACTCACCGGATCTACGACCAATACCGGGACGTACACTTTTACCGTCAATGTAACGGATTCTTCGCCTGTTCCCAACAGTCTTGTGCGTACTTTCGCTATCACCATTTACCCGCAGTTGCTGATCACGACTACTTCCCTGCCGAGCGGAATCATTGGAAACCCGTATTCGCAAGTGGTGCTCACCAGCGGTGGAAGCGGCCAGAAGTACACTTTTTCGGCCGCCGGGCTACCGACATTCTTAACGATCGATCCGGTATCCGGCACAGTATCACTAGTACCTGGTCAGAGCGGCACGCCTGGCACCTACAGCTTCAATGTTTCGGTGTCTGATCCTGGACCGCCCGGGCAGAACGCATCCCAGAGTGTGGGTGTCAGCTTCACGGAGAACACCACCCTGACAGTGTCAGCCTCGCCCAATCCGGCTTTGTTTGGGGCCCCGATCGCGATATCGGTGACAGTGGCAACGACGGTAAGCGGGACTGGAGTGCCGACAGGTTTGGTTGCGATCAGTGACAGTACTGGCGCCAGTTGCACCGTCACTCTGACCAACGGGTCGGGTACCTGCAATCTAACGCCACTGTCGGTGAGCGCGTCCGACACAGTGACCGCCGCCTACGCAGGCAGTGCGCTTTTCAACGCAAACTCGGGTACAACGTCGGTTACCGTGAACAAGGGGACGACTACGCTAGCCCTGACCTTGAGCCCGACCGCAGCCGTCGTGGGACAGCAGGTACAGGCGAACGTCACCGTCAGCCCATCAAGGACCGTTTCGATAAGTCCTTCCGGCACGGTATTGGTAACTGACCCATCGGGCGCGAACTGTACAGCAACCCTGAGCGCGGCTACTCCAGGTCAACCGAGTTCGGGCAGCTGTGTGCTGGTACCGCGCTCGACTGAAACCACAAATGTGCAGGCAAGCTACGCCGGGGATATGAGTTTCCTTGCAAGTAGTGGGTCCGCGGGTCTTGCCGTAACGCAGGCCGGTACGGCTACAACCGTGACCAGCAGCCTGAGTTCAGCTTCGGCAGGGCAGACGATCACGGTCCACTTCACGGTCCAGGCCAATGCGCCGAGCACTGGCACGCCAACTCCAACGGGCAGCGTTACCGTCAACAATTCCACTGGCGGAAGCTGTACGGGCAGCCTCACGGGTGGTTCTGGCGCCTGCAACTTAACGGCTGTCAACTCTGGCCAAAGCACCTTGACCGGAACCTACTCGGGAGATGGCAATTACTCGGGTAGTACGAGTGCTGGCAGTCAAGGACCAACTATCGGAAGAGCCAGCACCGTGATATCTGTCAGCTCAAATCCAAATTCCTCTGTGGTGGGCCAACCCTACACGATTAGCGTGACGGTCAAGCCGGCCTACAGCGGCGCTCCGACCGGACAGGTGACTGTCTCTGACGGGGCAGGAGGCAACTGCGCGCTTGTTCTAGTACCCACTTCGGCAGGATTTGGAACCTGTCTCTTGTCATCCAGTCAATCTGGTTCTCGTACCATTACCGCCAGTTACGCAGGAGATACGAACTTTGTGGGCAGCACCGCAACGTCAACTGAGGCGGTCACCATGGCTAGCACTACGACCGCAATCAGGTCGACGTCACCCGATCCGTCGGTGCTCGGACAGCCAGTGACGGTTAACTACGCCGTTATGCCTGTTGCTCCCGGAGCGGGCACTCCGACCGGAACCGTCACAGTCAGCGCAAGTACCGGCGAGGCATGTTCGAATCCGACAGCGTCAGGCAGCTGTTCGTTGACCTTCACGACGGCAGGGTCGAGAACCTTGATCGCTACCTATCGCGGAGACACAAATTTCGCGTCCAGCACGTCGACTGCTGTCAAGGTGACAGAATCCGTGGGTGACTTTACGATAGCGGTGTCGCCGACGTCCCAAACCATTCCTTCCGGGCACCAGGGGATATCCAACATTACTCTCACTCCTATAGGGGGTCTGGCTGGGAATGTGACACTCACCTGTAGCGGTGCCCCACAGAACTCTACGTGTACGGTTTCCCCCCAGGTGGTTAGCCTTACGGGATCGACGCCCGTGTCGACGACGGTGACGTTGAGCACCAGTATGAGTGTTAATCATGGAACCTTCACGTTGATGTTCACGGGAACCCTCGGCAGCGGGAATCCTGCGACAGGAGGATTGACACGCAGCACAACAGCCAGCCTGACAGTCAAGTAGGGCGACAAGTCAGGGAGCCGATACTTCACTCGGCTGTGCGCAAGCTGAAGGTTTTTCTATACTGTGCAGTCAGATGTGATCCTGCACTCGCAAAGCATCATTTTTGTCCGTTGTTGCCACAACGGCACGTTCATGGTAGTCAATTTGTCAGGTTTACGGGAAAAGGTCTTCTTAGCCTATCTATGAAGTCATCGATGGGCTAGGGCAGTCGGCAAGGCGGCTTGGTCGACAATTACTAAAGAGCTGACGCACGTTTCTTGGCATCCGCTACGAGTCGGCTGTTGCCCGTTCCTTGTATGGCCAGGAAAGCACGGTAGGACTCGGATGCGGCCGGACTCTTAAGCGCCTCCTGGACTCGTCCCAGGTAGTAGTAGAGAGGGGGCAGGAGCCGGTAGGTGGGAAGGTCGTCAAGATACAGCGCGGAAACTTCTCCTCGCCGCTTGAGGCAGACTTCCAACTCAGCACTTGCTTCTGGATACATACCAGCACCCAGGTACGAAAGACCCAGCAACTGGTGTCCAATCCAGGTGTCGGATTTTTGTGCAGCATCTTTCAGAGCGAGAACAGCGTTTTTCGCGTTGCCTCGATCCAAAGCAATCTTTCCTTCCAGTAACTGCCCGTATAACTGCGAATCGGGTTCGAGGCTCGATTGCAACTGTGACGCAAGGGCTTGCGCTGTCCCGGCCTGCCCAGCTTCCGAAAGCACACTGCCAGCGGCGTGCAACGTGGAGGGCTGTTTATCCCATGCCACCGCCTTCTCTGCCGCAGCAACCGCCAGCGAGTTACGGCCCGAATGCAGGTAAGCCTGGGACAAAGCAATTGACTTGACTGAGGCAGCGCTGGTGTCTTTGGTCTGCAAGTCTTCTTGTATGCCACTTTCAAGGATCGAGATTGCTTCGTCGGTCTTGGCCTCATACAAGGCAATGTCGGCCAGCCCTAACTTCGATGCCGAACTCCCCCGAGCGCCCAAGGTCGAAAGTTTTTGGTACGTCTGGCGGGCGTCTTCAACTTGGCCCTGTCCCATCTGCGCCATTGCTAGAGCTCCGAACGCCGCGCCTCCCAGATATCCGGGCTCCTGCTGGATTACCTCCCGGGCGTATTTCTCTCCGGTGGCAAAATCCCCTGCATAAACTGCGTAGAGAGCCAGATTGTTTCTTTCCAAAACCGACTTACCTGCGTACTGCACCGCGAGGCGGCCTTCCTGCAGCGCCATGGGAAAATCCCGCAGCTCGAAGTAGGCGAGCGCCATGTTAGCGTGCGCTGACGTATCGGAGGGAAATTGCCTTACAAGAGCAGTGTATTGCTGAATGGCCTCACGCGGCTCATGCTTGAACAGAAAGTATTCCGCCCGAGTGCGGTATTTCTCCCGATCACTCATGCGATCGATGCGCGCCATTGCCATGTCGTAATATTTGGCTGCCTCCGTGTGCTTTCCGGTGTTACTTTCCAGATTCGCCAATGCGGCGTAAGCCCGACCCATGTTCGGATCCAATTCGATGGCTCGCTGGTAGTACTTCGCGGCTTCCTCGTACTTTCCGATGTCGGAGAGGTCACGGCCGACAGCGTATTGATGTGAAGCTTCAAGCGAGCTCGAACTGAAGGTTGCCATTTGTAGCAATTGCGCCGATTCCGGGGTCACATCGCCAAGTGCCTGGCGAAGCTTGGTGACCAGCACTCCGACTGAGTGAAGCACATCGTCCCGGTTTTGTACGCTGATGTGCTGAGCAGAGATTACGTTGCCGGTAACGGAGTCCACTGCACGGGTGTCTATCCTGTAACCGTTGCCTTCCGGGTTTATCGATCCGCCAATGACCACGCTCACGCCCTCCCGCTGCGCCACCAGCCGAGCTATTGGCTCATCCAAGGATGTCGACCCGGGCCTGAGTTGCGCGGCCACTTTCTTCGCGTCCCCACGGCTGTAGCTATCGATAAACGACGCTCCTTCGAGGGCGAGATTGAAAGCGGGCTCAAGTGTTCCGTCGAATACCGAGTCTGACGTGCCATTCTGCACATCCGCTACCAGAACGGAAACCGGGGCATGGCTGGGCACTAGTCCGCCAGGCTTCCTGCCCATATACCATGTGAGTGTTGTCACCAATCCGAACAGTAGTACGACAGCCGATGCAATTTGTAACCAGGGCAGTTCGCGAGCCCGGTTCATCAAAAGACCGGTCGAAGAGACCGAAACTCTAGAAACCCCCTTTTTTCCCTGAAAAGCCTCGAGGTCAGCCAGCAGTTCCCCCAGGCTCTGGTAACGCAACACAGGGTCCCTTTCCAGGCATTTACTGACGATGTTGCTCAGGACCTGGGGCATGCGCTTGTCAATGTCCGACAAGGGGATCGCACGTTGTTGCGTGCGCTTCAGAAGACTGGCCACCGCACTTTCAGCCTGGTAAGGCATGGTTCCCGTCAGCAGTTCGTAGAGAATTAAGCCAACGGTGAAGATATCCGAACGCGCATCCAGGTTCTTGCCCTGCGCTTGCTCGGGAGACATGTACTCCATAGTTCCCAGCATCATGCCTGTTCGGGTCAGGCCATCGCCGCCTAGTGAGCGAGCCAAGCCGAAATCCATAACCACCACGCGTCCATTAGCATCACGCATGATGTTGCCCGGCTTAAGATCTCGGTGAATGACGCCCTGGCGATGGGCAGCTGCCAGGCCGCTCACAACCTGCTCGATGATGGCTACAACTTCGGCGGGTGCGAGCTTACCGCCGCGGTTCAAGACAGTACGCAGGTCCTCACCGTCCACGTACTCCATGGTGATGAACTTCACGCCGTCCGCATCGCCCAGGTCGTAGATGCGGATAATATTGCGATCGGTGACTTGGCTGGCCAACAAGATTTCTAGCTTGAACCGCTGCAGAATCTCAGGGTCGCTCGCGAGTTCAGGACGAATGACTTTGAGGGCAACCAGCCTGCCAAGTTCATGATCGCTGGCCTTGTACACCGCTCCCATCCCACCTTCTCCGAGGACGCCGAGAATCTCATAGCGACCCCCAAGAACGACACCCGGAACCAAGGCCGGAAGCTGCCAACTGCGACTCGACACCTGAGATCCTGCAGCGCTGCTTTGAGCACGGACACCGTACTCCGTGGCGGCATCCGAGCCGTCTGACCGCGCCGTTTTCACCGCAGGCGCCAGAGTTAGACCGTCCGATTGCGATTGCCCCAGAGCTATGCTCTCTGGCCTGGCCGTCGAAGCCTGTGATGAGACGCGAACTGCGAGGGGCGACGGCGACGTGCCATCAGGTACTAAGGTTGGACTCTCCGAATGTCTATCTGTTTCTCGTTCCTTGGAGTGGCGCATATTTTAGTCGGCGAACGGGGGAGGAGACACCTTGATTTGACCATACTAC
>Ga0306920_100003642_pt1 | contig 19594 bp, 16 predicted proteins | sample flu12Cox44000170_FD_204666 | JGI IMG/M metagenome (GOLD analysis project Ga0306920, IMG submission 204666) | Lab enrichment of tropical soil microbial communities from Luquillo Experimental Forest, Puerto Rico - flux4day.12C.oxic.44.000.170 (v2)... | ecosystem: Environmental > Terrestrial >... | reverse complement strand
TCGGTAGCGCTGCCGCACGACGCGGGAGCCCCGAGTTCGACAGCAGCGAAGGGTTCCGGGATTTCATCGACTACAACGTCGAGGCCGAGGCGCTCGGCTTCCACAGCACCTTCGTTGTCGAGCACCATTTCACGGGCTTCGGTCAGGTATCGGCCACCCTCAACCTGCTGACCTGGCTTGGCGCCCGCACGAGCCGGCTGCGATTGGGCACGGCAGTAACAGTATTGCCTTGGCACAATCCCGTGTTGCTGGCGGAGCAGGCGGCAACCCTCGATCTCTTGTCGGGGGGGCGGCTCGATTTCGGTATCGGCAAGGGGTACCGGTACAATGAGTTCGCCGGTTTCTGTGTGCCGATCGAGGAGGCCGACGCCCGCTTCGAGGAGTCCATCGACGTGATCGTCAAGTCGTGGACCGCCAGCGAGCCGTTCTCGCATCGAGGCACGTACTGGTCCTTCGAGAGGATCGTCGTCGAGCCCCCGACAGCGCAGAAGCCGCATCCGCCCATCTGGATGGGAGCGGGCGGCGAACGTTCGATCCGCCAGGTGGCCGCGAAAGGCTACAATTTGCTGCTTGGGCAATATGCCGCCCCGGAGGATGTCGGCCAGTCGATCGCTATTTTCAAAGACGCGGTCGAGGCGAGCGGGCGCCGCTTCGATCCCATGCAGGTGGGGGTGTCGCGCGCCTTCTTCGTCGCCGACGGGCGGGACGAGAAGGAGGCCGCGCTTGAACGCCGTTTGCAGAACCGCGTGCGTCAGTTGCGTCTGGCAACGCGGCCGGACGGCACGGTCCATGGCGGGCCGGACCGCGCCATCGGTGATCCGCGCACGGTCAACGTACGCAGCGCCATGTACGGCAGTCCCGAAGAGATTGCGCAGCAGCTCCAGGCTCTACGCGCGGTCGGCGCCGGTTACATCCTCATCAACGGCGGTGGCTCAGGCGGTGGTGCCCGGGGCCGCGAGAGCCTCAGACGCTTCGCCCGCGAGATCATGCCGCACTTCGTCCATACCGCCCCCCAGCGCACCGCCGCTGCGATGGCCTCACTCCCAAGGGGCGTAACGCCGCCGGCGTGACCGAATTCGCTCGTTGCGACGATCAATCATGAGCGAATGCCGGTTCTGCTCACGAGCAAAGAAGAATTCGAGTACCTGTGCGGATCGGCCCACTTACCTGACGGACGCTGCCGCGCCGAAGGCTTTTCACTCGTGCCCCTTTCGGACGTGAGCACGTGTGGCAACGCTCCTGCGTCTTGCCAGAGCCGCGCGCCCTGGGCTCATTGCCAAATAAGGGCGAGGGTACGGCACGTGGACCCCCGTTAGCTGGCGAAGTTTTGTCGCTGCCGAAGTAGTTAGCGTTAGGGGTTGGGCATCGACCACAGACTTGGCGCTTGCAGCGTCTACTGCTTCAGCTCGAACCCGGCCATGACATAGGCCGTCTTGGCTTCGGGCGCGCCGAGCGCCCGCAAGAAGGCCTCAGCGGCAGCCGCGTCCTTAGGACGCGAGCCGAGCAAGGCGGAATACAACAGCGCCAATGACCTGCTCGGCGATGCCTAGTCGCTCTGCGATCGTGAGCAGGAACTTACCGGAGGACGTGATGGCGGGATCGTTGTAGATCACCATTGCCGTGCCCAGCGGGGCGGCCTTCAGCGCATGGGGCGTCGCGATATCGGATCGGAATCGCCGCTTCGTGTGGCGATGCCGAAGCCGGTCGTGGCAAGCGCGACGCGCCCACGCCAGATGAGTCCCTTGTCCGCCATCTCCGGCAGCGCGCTGTCGATCTGCACGATCACGTCGGGCGGGTGCGCCCTCTTTCAGGGAAGCGACGATCTCGCCTGGCGCGGCGGCGATGATCTTGACGGTGTCGCCCGTCTGCTTCTCGAACGTTGTCGCCACCTCGGCGAATGCGCCGCGCATGGCGATGGACACCAGCACCTACAGCTCGGCGCCGCTGGCCGCAGGCAAGGCGATCAATATCGTTGCTACCAGGCAGGTCACTCGACCCATGTATCGTCCAATGCTCGTCCTCTATGCTCCAACATGAATGCGTCTGGCCTCCCCATTCAGCGCCTCGTGTGAGCAACGGAGATGCAGGGAGACTACCAATTCTGAGCGCTCATCGCATCGTCACTGCATCGCAGTGGAGCACGGGCACCCAGTTAGGGTCTTCTTCAGATGAGATTGGGGCCCTGATCAAGCTCATTACGCCACGGTTCCGCACGTACGCAACGCGGGGAGGCCACGGGTTCACCTTGCGGCACGGCAAACGCTCACCGCGACTTGGCGCGATTTCTCACGTCATTGAGAGACCAATCGTAGGCGTCCTCGGCGATCACCGGATTGGCCGCTAGCGCAGCTGCGAGCTTCGGCGCGGCGTATTTGCGTAGATGGGCGATCCTGGCAGCATCGGTTCCGCCGAAGTCCTCCGCAAACCATTGGTAGATACTCGACACCTTCAACCTGTTACCTGGCAAAACCGTGACGCCACGCGGATGATTGACGTAGTCCCGCGCGGCTAGGTCAAGGTCGGCGGAAAGTGTTGCAGCGGTCCACGGCTTGCTGCGCAAGTTCGGGCAGCCATACGAGGCGCAGTTGATCGCGTAATGCAGGCGGGGATCCTTGAACGTTGGACGCAGAACCTCGTTTTCGATGTCGTCGAGAGAATAGGATTGTCTCTCGATCGTGATCCGCTTGGTGCGCCACGGACCGATGTAAGCCTTCGGATCGAACAGGCCTTCGCTCTTGATATCGCGGATCGATGCCACCGGATATCGGTCGAGCACTACTTTGAGAGTGATGGCATTGTAGAGATTGCACCAGAACGCGAAGGCGTCGTCGCGCGCCATCTTTGACGGCATACGTGTGCCGAGCTGGCGGATATAGGCATCGAGGGCAGCAATATCACCGTCAGCTGACTTCCATCTCTGGTAGTCGACACGATTGACGCCGTCGTGCCCTTCCGTCAGGTACTTGCCAAGCAATGTGCCGAACGCGGTGTCCGCCTCGGCCGCGACCGATGGCGTCGCAAACGCCAGGCAAAGCACTACACCAAGCATCTGCCCTCGACCCATGGCAGCCATCCTCATCGTCAAGCATCAACCGGTGCAAAGAAAACACGACCCCTACTACTCTACGGCGCGGCCTAAGACATGATTGCTCCATGTTCGGCAAGCGTGCCGTTGAGCAGACGCAGGGCTATGGCTATCGCCGATCGCCTGCGTCGCGTGCGCGAGTTCAAGCACGAGCGCAGATGTGGGCGAAATTGTGCCAGGTATCGCCGTGAGTGCCGCTGCTACCGATAGCATTCAAGGCCGAAGGGCACCTGGCGACGCAGGCCTTCTTGCTGCCCCGCAGCCTGACGCCAGGTCCGTTCATTTCATCGCTATCGATAAACCGATGCCGGCAGCGGGCGCGCAGCCTACGCTATCGCCTTCGCGGCCGCAGCGATGGTGGCCGAGTTACCCATAGTGAGTTGCGTCCGAGATTTACTTGAATCCCGGGTCGGGCCGGTTACTCCTCTGGGATTGGGGGTGCCGTGCGTTGGTGACATTCATGTATTCCGTCATATGACACCGTTCGGACACATCCTTTAGACGACCTCTCTGTTCCTCGGGATACAGCGGCGTGCGTACCGTTGCCACATATTTCCCGGGGGTCTTAGAGGACATCGGTCTGTTCTCGAAGGGGCCATGAAGTTTCTGTGTTTGATCACGGACGACGCAGCGGTGTGCTCACTACGACGAAGATCCGGAAACAGAAGGACGATTGTGGGAGGCGGCGCGCTGCGTTTTATTCTTTTCGCTGCTCTTGCCGGCTCACTGCAGGTTCCGGCTCGTGTCCTGGCGCAGCAGGAAACCCCTTTGTCCACCGAGCAGCAGGACGCCAGCGAATTCTCTCGCCTCATTGAGCGCTGGCAGAAGAGTAACGACCCAGAAGACAAGATCACCGCTTTAGAGGCGGCTCTGAAGCTTGAGCCCCAGCTTAAGGCATGGCCGCAAGGCTTGCCGCTCAAAGGAGCTCGACCACAGGTCAGGGGTACGCTGCAGGCCGCTCTTGGCTACAGCTACTGGCAGCGGCGCAAGGGCAACCGCGCGGACAACCTGGAAAAAACGATTGCGGCTTTAGAGGTGGCGCTGACGGTCTTCACTCGAGAGGCTCTGCCGCAGCAGTGGGCGCTGACACAGCACAACCTCGCCGTCGCCTATCGCAACCGCACCCGCGGCGATCGCGCCGACAACCTTGAGAAGGCGATCGCGGCTTTTGAGGCGGCACTGACGGTCAGGACGCGAGAGGCCCTGCCACAGCAGTGGGCGCAGACGCAGAGCAACCTCGCTCTTGCCTATGTCGACCGCATCCGTGGCGATCGCACGAAAAACCTGGAGAAGGCGATCGCGGCTTTTGAGGCAGCGCTGACATGCGCCGGCTCCGACGAGGACGTGTGCCGATCTTGGCAGCCAAGGTCTTGGCTAGATTAAACGCCGCGCGATAGCTTCGCAAAGAGGGCCAGCGGCCCAGCGACAAGAAGTCTAAGCGGGTGATCTCGATGCACGAGGAAAGCCTCGCGCCCCCTGCCGAGATCAAGGACGATGCCACGGGCCCTAGCCGCTTGGATGCCAGATTTCAACCGCTCCCGAATGAGGACACGCTCGAATGATCGTGCGCATGGGATTGCCACTGGCGGTGCTGAGGTCGGAGCTTAATCCGCTCTGCGCTACTCACCTTCCAGCTGGGCAGGTCGTCGAGCGTCGGGACCGGATTCTGCGTGCTGTGTCCCCACCGGCTGAGTTCGGTGACAAGGATGGCGCTCTGAACCCGTCGGCGCTCTTGGGTTTTCTTCAGACGGCGCTATGGCAGCGCCGACGGGTAGGAAAAGAACCTCGCGGCTACTAACGTCGGCAGGGATGGGCAGACGCGCTGCAGACGAAATCAAGCCCTTTGGTGTCGCAACGAAGCTCCTTGCCCATGGCAAGAGCCCAGCTTGAATAGTGGGGGCCGAAGAGGCGGGCCGCCTCGAACTCCCAATCTTGGATCGAGCGCGCTTCGGCTTTGCGGACTTGGTGGCCGCCGCCGAATAGCACAACGGGCGCCGAGCCGCGCGCGCGGATCCGGTACTCGCAGAGCGGACCGAACCGATGGGGTTGTCTGAAGTACTCGTACTCGCCGCGACGCCACTCCTGTGCGACAGCGCTCGTGGCCGCGACGCTGGCGACCAGCGCGCATGATGCGAGGAGAGTCATAAGAGGTCTTGTGAGCGACATGGGTTTCCTCCCGTCAGTGAACGGCGCAGATGTTTGGCACAAACTCTGTGGCAATTGTGTGTGTCCCGCGCAAACAGGTCGCGGACGGCCGCGGGACACTGATGCCGAGGGAGCGTCCCGGGACGAGCTCACGCAGACGAAGCGGAGTGGACAGATCCTGAAGTCGCGAAGTCACGCAAAGTGAACGAGGAAGAGGTCGCGCATTTGAAGGGTGCGCGGTGAGGCTAGCCGCGTCATTCAGCGGTGGATGAGTGGGAGGGATTTCGAACAGGGTTGCAGCTGGGCACGGCAAGCGTAAGGTAAAGATGCAAAACCCATTCCTGCAGGCCGGTACGATTGATCCCCCTGCCGAACTGCGCGCTGTACTGTCGTCCGCTATCGGTCCGCTGCTGATGGTGGCTGGCTGTCGGGGAAACTTCGCAGTCATGGCGTCGCAGCCGGCGCCCGGCAGGGTGCCGTTCATCATTGAATTCAAGGGGATCGACGCGGCTGGCACTGGGCGTAGCACGATGGATCAAGCTGTCGTTTACTACCGGAGGAGGTTCGCCGAACCGATAAGAACAGGGAGGGTTATCTCGATATGAGTGAACGTGAGGCTGCGATTCCACTCCTGACCGCGACGTCCAGCAGGGAGCTGATGGTAAAGCTCTAGATTGTCCGAGGCGGAAGTTCGCGTTATCCCAAACTGGCTTTTCCAGCTGGCTCACAGACGCAATTGACCTTGGCCGACGAATTTCACGACGACCAGTTCCCATAAGTCACAGAGGTGCCATTCTTGCCGTCAATTCTTGATCAGAGCAACGTTGTACCACGGCGAAGCTTATGCTTGGCCTCAGCATGGGTGCCAAAGGTGAGAGACCGATGTGCGCCTGTTTGCGCGTCTTGGCTTCTTCAACGATATCGGGGGAAATCGCCATATGGCTCGGATTACTGTCGAAGACTGCATCGATAAAGTTCCAAACCGCTTCGATCTTGTGCTGTTGGCCGCCCATCGAGCGCGCAGCTTAGCGAAGGGTTCTGCTCCCACGATCGACCCTGACAACGACAAGAATGCGGTCATTGCCTTGCGAGAATTAGCCGAGAAAACCCTGGCGTCGAACGACGTGCGCGAGGGCCTTATCCATTCGATGCAGGAGAACGTCGAGGTCGACGAGCCTGAGACAGCTGCGGTGCCACCACTGCCAGCAGAACTTCGCCCTACGCTCGGTCGCGATGACCAATCCAACGATGCCAACATCGACATCATGACCGAGGACGCGCTGCTTCGGGCAATGCAAACCCTGGTGCCCGAGGACTCCAGCAATCAGAGCTCAGCCGTTGGCGAGAAGGATCGCTCGTCTCAAGCCTCGCGCTTGTTGCGGTACTCCGGCCAGCAATAGCCGGCGAGCTCACTAGTTGGGCACGCCTTGCAGGGCACGCCTACCTCGAGAACGGCGGCACGCTGGAGAAGGCGCTCAGATGGCGCACGCCTGCAGCTGACCAACGCCCTCCATGTATAGCTATGGCGAGGGGTGGCCATCGACCCGAAGCTGGAAGAGGAAATACGGCGGAATGCAGGCCCTGTTTCCCTCCGCCGTGCGCGCGCAGATGTAGTCATCGCGGCATGGCTCGGATTGACTACAGGCTTTAAGCGCCGCAGGCCGCACGTTGCCGCGCAGGCAAACGGCAAACGGCTTACGCGCCGCAAGGCATGCATTGAAGCCTTGTAGAATCGCGATGCTGCCGCAGATCTCGCCCGGCCGCAGATCCGAGCAGCTGCGTGAGCACATGCCCGCGGGAAAGCCGACGTCTGTGCTTTCGCAAATGGCCGATGAGCCGCAATCGGCTTGCCTCAACCCTGTCATCCGATCGCGATGAGGATCGCGATCATGGACGATGCGTGCCCATTGGCAGCCCGATCCGGCGATCGGCGAATCCGGCAGGCAGACGCCGGTGCGGCTCACTTTGTCGTCGCCCGTAATTGTCTCACAGTGAAAGCCGGAACGGCACTTCCAGGAAGCAAATGAAGGATCTCCGAGCCCGCAATGCGAGCCGAAACCACCCTCATCGCGATCGGCTCGAACTGACAACGGGCGGGCGGCGACCGCGGCCCCACCCGTAGCGAGCGCCCCCACATAAGCGACGCGGCGCGGTTGGTCGCTTAGGAAGTGCGGGGATGCGCCGACGGCGATTGCATTTGCAGCGTCGGTTTCGGCACCGTCGATGCCCAGGAAATGAAATCCTGCCACCGTCCGCCCCTGATGACAGCCAGTGCAGGACAGATCGTTCAATCTTCGCAACAGGCCGTGGGGAGAGCGGATCGTGCGGCCGGTAGCATAGGGCAAATCGGCGAGTTCGGCCTCGGAGAAGATGAGGGTGAACGGCATGTTGGCGAGGCGGTGGCTGCCATGCAGCGCGATCGACGTCGCTTTGCGCGCGAGAAACTCATCGGGAATCTGCGCGATACCGTCATCAACCGCCCGGAAATGTTCCGGCTGTTTGAGCCATTCGAGTAAGCGCTGCTTTAGCGAGGGGGTGGTCAGCAGTTTTGCCGTGTCGGGCGTGTTCTCGAGCTCAGCGGGTGCGTAGCGCTCGCCATCGCGCCGAAACACCCGCAAAAAGTACTCGGCATATCCGGCCATGTCGGGCCTCACGGTCGAGGGCCAGCGCACTGTCTGCAGATTGACCTCGACCGACTTGAGGTGCTGCCGGTTCAGGATGCCCTCGCCGAAGGACTTGAGATCGATGCCGGCCATCCATTGCCGCGCAAGCTCCCGGCAACGATGACCCTCGCCCGGCAACAGGAATACGACGTTGGCGGTCATCGGCAAACGTGAATAGACGCTCCCGCTTGCCTCACCCTTGCGGTAAGCCAGTCGATAGATGAGGCGGATCTCACCACAAGTACCCGGTTTGAACGGTTGGCGGTCCATGCGATTAATGACGCCGATGAGCTCGAAGTGGGCAGATGACGACCGCAACCACGCCACATCGAACATGCGGTGCCGCGCCTTGATGGTAACACCGAGCTGGGGATCGGCTGCCCTCAACTGGAAGAGATCGCCGGCGAGGCTATCAACGATCGATCGATAAGCCGGCTCCCGGTAAAGCGCGGCATTGTCGGCTCCCGAGCTCCCCGGCCCGAGGACGACATCGCCGAATGTGAATCCCTTGCGCTCGATTTCGTGCAAATCCTGCGGCTCCTCGATGTTGAAGCTCGCTGCCGTCGCGCCAAAGGATCCTGACAGGCAGAGCAGTAACAGCACGCGCGCAAGGATCATCATGTTGCCCTGCCTCCTTTGGCGCGTATCCGGCCTGCGAATAGCGCCGAGCATAGGTCGCAATGCTTTTAGCCGATATCGCGGCTGGCATGCGCGGGGTGCGCCCAAGCCCGCCCTCCGCCTTGCGACAGCTAGACCCGCAGCTGCGGACTAGCCTTGGCGCTCCGGTCAACTCTCTGCTGTGTGTCAACGGACGAAATCGCTGCCGCGACGATCCGCGGCGCAGGGTGCCTTGCCGATAGCGTGGTAACTGGGGGAGAGCAGCGATTGGGGGAGGGCAGAAATGGATCGCTGCTGACGACAATGTTTGGAGCATTGATGCTGCGGGCCAAATGGGCGCGCATCCGACACTGACCATTGGGAAAGCCTCGAAGTCCCGTCTTGTCCAACCGCCAGATCTCGCAAGTGACGGCAGAGTGCCACCAGCCGCGTTCGGCAGGGCCTGGCAGAGACTTTCCATCAAGCCACCCTATCGCGTAGCATTCGACGACGCTAATGGGCTAGCCGGTTTGCGCGAGCCGAAACCGTTCATTGGCGCTCGTATAAGGGCAGTGCATGGAAAGGGCGTTTCGTCATGACAGCTTCGCCCACTGACGATCATCATCACCGGAGCACAGGATCCAGGAGCTGATCAAAGAGCGTCCCGGCCTCCGGCCAGTTCTCAACCTCCGGCTTGAGTCCGCTCGAGCTTTCGGGCCGGGCAACCCAGCAATTCGACGCACACCACAGGAGAGTTAGCATGGCAAAGAAATTCAGACCTGGCGATCATGTAAGCTGGAACTCCGAAGCTGGTAGAGTGAGGGGCAGAATCGTGAGGGTGCACAACGAAGACGTGAACTACAAAGGCTACATTCATCATGCCAGTAAAGATAACCCTCAATACGAGATCAAGAGTGACAAGACGGACCACGTCGCTCTGCACAAGGGCGAATCTTTGCGGCATCTGCGACGCTAAGCACCCAAGATGTAATGGGTGCGTGCACCCACTTCTCCAGTACCCCGCGCGTAGGATGGAGTTCCGATATCGACATTCTCGCGGCATGGCAGGCAATAGAGATCGTCTTCGCCCAACGGCGAGCGGGTTCCTGCCTGGGTTGGGCCACGCCGGACCGACGTTGATATCTCCACTGGAGGTCTCCCTGCGCCGAGCTCCCAGCGCCGCCAACCCTCGCGGCTGCCGTGGCCTCATCAGTGGCAGCGCGTCGTGGTCGATCATGCACGACGATAGCCCCCCAGCAGTGCTGCTATCCCGAGCTGGCTGATAGCTTCAACGGCACGCTCCTGGGGCCGCGCACCTGACCGGCCGACCAGGTTACGGCACCGTCAAGCGTGAAATCGGGGATACGCTTGAGCCACTCCTCAACCGCGACCTTCAGCTCCATGCGGGCGAGATTGGAACCGATGCAGCGGTGGATGCCGAGACCGAATGCGGCGTGCCTGTTTTCCTTCCGGTCGAGCACAACCCTGTTGGGGTCGGCGATGAAGCGGGGATCGCGATTGGCGGCCGGGAACGGGAGCAGCACCATCTCGCCGGCTCTGTACAAGTAGCCCCCGAGGACTGTGTCGTTCTTGATCTTGCGGGCCATCGTCACCGGCGCGTAGGCACGCAGGAACTCCTCGATCGCGGTTGGGATGAGGGTTGGCTCGCTCACCAGTCGGGCGCGATCGGCGGGGATGCGGGCGAGATGCCAAAGGGCTGCGCCGATCGAACCCCAGGTCGTATCGATACCGGCAACCAGCAGCAGACGCAGCGAATTGACGACGTGGGTTGTGCTGAATTTCGTCCCGTCGTCGTAACGGGCCTGCAGCAGGTGACCGACGACGTCGGTACCGACCTCGGCACCCGCCGCAACCTTTCGTTGCCGCTCAGCGACGAGGCTCCCGAAGTAGTCGGCCATTTCGGCGAGACCCTGCTCCAACTCCGCGCTCGCCTCGACCCCCGACTCGACCTGTTGATGGACCCAATGCCGAAACCGATCACCGTCGCTGTCGGGCACGCCCAACAGCAAGGCAATGACGCGGACGGGACCGTGTTGGGCATAGTCGACAGCCGCGTCGCTGCGGCCATCGTCACGGGCTAGGATGGCATCAATCAGCTCGTTGCAAATCTCGCGCGTGCGCGGCACGAGCCGATCGATAGCGGCCGGCGTGAATGCCGGCAGAAGTGCACGTCTCGCGTTCTGGTGGCGAGGAGGATCATTGGTGATCGGCGGCGCGCTGCCGCCGCGCGCCGGCACGAAATCACGCACAATCACCTGACGGGACGAGAAATTGTCGTGATCGAGGGCGATGGCACGCACGTCTTCGTAGCGCGTTGGCAGGTAGACACCCTGATATCGGTCAGTGTGGGCAACTGGACACTCCTCGCGCAGGCGGTCCCAAATGGTGTAGGGATCATCGACCCAAGCGCAGTCGAGGTGGTCGAAGTCACGGGTCCAGTCAATGACCGGCCGACGCTCTGCCATGGCGATACTCCATCAAAGTTAGCGGCAGGATTGCAGTTCTCGCACGCCACGGACCCGCTGCAAATTGTTTTGGTGGCCGCCGGCCTTGAATTGTGGTGCCAGAGATGATTGTCCGCTGATCATTATATGCGCCCTTGGGACCACTGGCGCTCGCGTCTGCGCATGCCGCACATTGACCGAAGCGTCATGTCGGACTATCCCGCTGGCCACTCGTTGCTCGCCTGCGCAAGAAGCTGATGACGCTTAACGTGGTGTCTCGCTGGCGGGTGTGCGCGCGATCGGTTGTGCGACACGGGGCCTTTGCACGGCTGGGATGGGTTCAGGGCGGGGAAGAGCCGCCTCAAATTTGCTGTGAATAGGGGACGGGAACTGGCCGCGCATAATTGCCGCCGTCGCGTGACTTCACTTCGCGCAGAGAGCCCTCGCTTGCATCCTCGACAATTGACCGATGGGCGCGACGCCGCACAACCGTTATGCAGCGGATAGTCGGCGATGGGCCATCAAATAGCTTGATCGATTGCGGCGAGCACCATCAACACCGCTACGGCACGCCAAGGCAATTTTCAGCTGCCTTCTTGAATCGACGGACGAACGGGCAATTGCGGCCAAACGCGGGCACAGCCGCCTTGAAAGCAAAGAGAGCCGGCTGCACGGGTGCGGAACCGGCTCAGTGCATCGCCTGAATGGCGCGCCCGCGTTCCGGAGCCTCACCAATAGCGGTGATGATGGTGGTGATGGTGCCGGTAGTAGTACCCGTAGTACCGATGATGGTGATGGTGCCGATAGTAGCGATAATGGGCCCTTTGGACGAGGCTTATGTTGCCGCTGTGGATACCGGCATCGCTCATCGGCACTGATGCGGCCTGCGCGGAGAGAGCGCTGAAGCCGAGCGCGATTGCGCCGGCCAAGCCCGCGATCAGTGCGTTGCGTGACATGGTGTGACCTTCCTTTGTTGTGCCGCAGCGCAATGGCCGCAGCTCTTCTGAAAGGAGTAACGGTCGAGGTTTGAACTTCGGCTGAATGGCATTTTCAGACAGCGTTCATGTTGGCTGCGGCTGGCACAATGAACAGCCAGTGAACGCCTCGGTCGGCAGGCATTCAGCCTAACTGTGGTCTCCTAGTGCACGCCTCTTTGAGGTAACGAGCAATCCAGCACCACGGGAGAACGAGATGAAGTTGCTACCCATCGCAGCGGTGATCGCGGCCTTTGCCTTCGCGCCGGTTGCGTTCGCGCAGACGACCCCGACGCCAACGACCAAGGCCGACTGTGTGAAGGCCAAGATGAAATGGGATGCCAAGGGCGGCAAAGACGGCAAGGGCGCGTGCATGGCTGCGCCCGCTGCCAAGGAGGCGCCTAAGAAGTAACGGGTTCTGCCGACTGGACATCTGTGAAGGGCTCCGCGCCTTCGCGCGGGGCCCTTCTGCGCATGTGCGTTGGCTTTCCAACGCTGAAAGGTCTGGAGACCGCCGGTGGTCGAAGGTCATGTGATCGCGGGGGCTTACCAGAGTGCCATGCGGTTCAAAATAGCGTGCGGGCAGAGCCGCCTCATAATTCGGCGGGCCTGAGGAGGAAAGAGTGCCAAGAGCAGTCCTATGGACCGCGAAAAGGCGCATTCCGCCTCCTGTCGGTCGCAGCGGTCTTGATGAAGTCGACGAACGCCCGCAGCGGTGCGGGCACCAAGCGGCGTCCGGGGTAATAGAGGAACGGGCCGGAAAAACGCGGCCACCACGGCTCGAGGACGGGCTCGAGTTGCCTGCTTTCGAGATGCGGACGCAGCCAGTCCTCGAAATGATAGACGATGCCAGTACCGGCGATCGCCGCCTCGACCGCGAGATCGGTCGCCCCGGGGATGCTTACGAGCAGCGGCCCCGCCGGATCGACCCGCATCGACTCCCCGCCACGCTCGAACTCCCAAGGCGGCATCGTGCCGCTGCTGAAGCGGCCGCGCAGGCAGGCATGCTCGAGGAGCTGCCGCGGTTGCTGGGGCCGACCGCAGCGATCGAGGTAGGCGGGCGAAGCGGCAGCGGCGAAACGCTGGACACGGGGACCGATCGGCACCGCGATCATGTCCTGCTCCAGCCTCTCCTCATAGCGAATGCCTGCATCGCAACCGGCGGCGAGTACGTCGAGGAAGCTTTCCTCGGCGATCACCTCCAGCCGGATCTCGGGATAGGCGGCGAGAAACGGCGGTACGATCGCGGGCAGCACGAGTCGAGCGGCGCTGCTCGGGACATTGAGCCTGAGCGTGCCGGCCGGCCTGTCACGAAAGCTGTTCACCACGTCGAGCGCCGCTTCCACTTCGGTCATCGCCGGGCGGAGCCGTTCGAGCAGACGCTGGCCCGCTTCGGTAGGCACGACACTGCGCGTCGTCCGGTGAAGGAGCCTGACACCGAGCTGAGCCTCCAGACGCCGGACCGCATCGCTCAGTCCGGACGCGCTGCCGCCCTTTGCGCGCGCGCCATCGCGAAAGCCTCCGGCACGCGCCACAGCCATGAACGCGTTGAGGTCACTCAGGTCTGCTCGCATTGTTCGCAATTCCGCACAGCGTGTCCGGATTATCCACTATTATCGCACACGCCGCCAGCGCTTAATTTGCCGGCAGTCAAAAAGGAGATCGTCATGTTGAACATCGACCAATCCAGCACCTTCACCCTCGGCGGCCGCACCCTGAACCGGCTCGGCTACGGCGCCATGCAGCTCGCAGGGCCCGGGGTGTTCGGCCCGCCCAAGGATGCCGACGCGGCGCGGGCTGTGCTGCGCACGGCGGTGGCGAGCGGCGTGAACCACATCGACACCAGCGATTTCTATGGGCCGCACGTGACCAACCGGCTGATCCGCGAAGCGCTGCATCCCTATCCGGACGATCTGGTAATCGTCACCAAGATCGGCGCCCGGCGCGGCGAGGACGGGTCCTGGATTGCGGCCCTCTCGCCCGACGAGCTGATCCAGGCGGTCCACGACAATCTCCGCAATCTCGGGCTCGACGTGCTCAACGTGGTCAACCTGCGCAGCATGTTCGGCCATCTGGAACCCGGCGAGGGTTCGATCGAGGCGCCGCTCACGGTCCTCGCCGAACTCCAGCGGAAGGGCCTGGTGCGCCATATCGGGCTGAGCAGCGTCACCCCGATGCAAATCGCCGAAGCGCGGCGGATCTGCGAAATCGTCTGCGTGCAGAACCACTACAACGTGGCGCATCGGAGCGACGATCCCCTGATCGACGATCTGGCCCGCGACCGCATCGCCTACGTGCCATTCTTTCCGCTCGGCGGGTTCACCTCGCTGCAGTCGACCACTTTATCCGCCGTCGCTCGGCGCCTCGCGGCCACGCCCATGCAGGTCGCACTCGCCTGGTTGCTTCGCCGTGCGCCCAACGTCCTGCTGATCCCTGGCACCTCGTCGCTCGCGCATCTGCGGGAGAACCTCGCGGCGGCCCACCTTCATCTGCCGGATGATGCCGTCACGGCGCTTGATGGTATCGCGGCAAATGCGGGCTCAGCCTGAGCCCTGGAGCCAGACAGCGAGGATACTGCTTCGGCCGCGTGCCGCCGCGCCGCGTAACCAGGGCACGTCGCTACCGCTAAGCCGGTAGCTACGGACCCGCCCTAACGAGCCTCGACGCACCCTCAGGCCAACTTGCGGCAGCCATGGTCGATGGCGCCGCCGAGTGAAGCGCCGAAAAGCCGACATTTCCCGCGTGGTACGCGCGAACCCTGTGGCGTAAGATGGTTTAGGCTCCGCAATATTTTTGTCTGCGGTTTGCACGGCAATTTCCAGATGTCCTCATGGCGTCCAAAGCGTCGACAGTCAGGCGATCAATCGGTGGAAGCGCTGAGGCGCGAACTAGCCGAGGCGCGAGAGCAGCAAGCTGCCACTCATCGTCGAGATGCACGGCGGGCGCATTTGGGTCGAGTGCGATGGGTGAGGGCTCGACGTTCAGCATGGAACTGCCCCCCATGGTGCAGGCGGCGCGCCGCAACCGCTGCCGGTGCAACATGAGCAAACGCATTCTTGTCGTCGAGGACCAGGAGGATCTGCGCGCCATCCTGCGCGATTTCCTTTCGGCCTGCGGCTACACCGTGATCGAGGCCGTGGACGGCGCCGAGAGCGTCGTCAAGGCGGCCTCCGAACACCCCGATCTCGTGCTCATGGACATCCAGCTGCCCGTGCTCGACGGCTATGATGCGACGCGGCAGATCAAGGCACTGCCCGGTCTTGGCACGATCCCGATCATTGCCGTGAGTTCCTTCGCCATGAAGGGACGAGGAGAAGGCGCGTGCCTCCGGCTGCGACGACTATACGACCAAACCTTATAGCCCCGTGGATTTGCTCCGCCTCGTACGGCGCTATATGGGGGAGGCGGCAGCGCTAGTGTCCGGATTGCAAGTTCGGTTTCTGCTCGAAATGGTCGCGTTACCTTGGCATCGAGCTCGATGATGCCTGCCAGATTCGGACGTTGGTTACCTGGCGCATGGGCCGACCAGGGTAATTCACCCCCTTAGGTCCAGGGTTAGTGTCGATAGCCGACTTGCCCCCTCCTCACCCAATGAGAGGGGTCGCGCCGGTTCATACCAAGTTGTGAGCTGGGCAATCGCAGGTGCGATTGGTCTCGAGTTGCCGCTCCGATCATCTCAGGTCGCAAGCGGGCTGACGCGTGTGGTCCGCGCGTGCCCTATGTTCGGGTCAAGGGCTTCTCCAATGCGGCAGGACCGCGGTCGGAAGAAGTTTGACGAGCAGATGCGGCAGATGCGAGCGTGAGATCTCGTCATGCGCGTCATCCCCGTGACGCTGAAAAAAACCCCTTCAATATTGCCAGGGAAGGAGACGGCATGATGGCCTTTACCATCAAAGTCAATGGAAACTCCCATCGTGTCGATGTCGACGGCGATACGCCGCTGCTCTGGGTCGTGCGCGACGTGCTCGGGATGACTGGAACGAAATTCGGCTGCGGCATGGCGTTGTGCGGCGCCTGCACCGTACAGATCGACGGTGTTGCCACGCGTTCCTGCGTCACCCCGATCGATAGTATTGGCAATTCGCAGATCACAACGATCGAGGCGATCGGCGCCACGCCGGCCGGCGCCAAGATCCAAAAGGCTTGGCTTGAGCATGAGGTCGTGCAGTGCGGCTACTGCCAGTCGGGGCAGATCATGTCCGCCTCGGCGCTTTTGGCAAGCACGCCGCATCCGACCGATGCCGATATCGACGACGCCATGAGCGGCAATATCTGCCGCTGCGGCACCTATGTGCGTATCCGCGGGGCGATCAAGCTCGCTGCGCAGGCGAACTAGAAGGGAGGCTGACCATGATCCTCGATCGCATCGCGTCGCGTGCTCCTGACAGCAACCTGTCGCGGCGCGGCTTCCTGGCCGCCAGCGCAGCCGTCGGCGGCGGCCTTATATTGAGCCTGAGCCTGCCACTAGGTCGAAGCGAAGCCGCCGGTTTCGAAAGCTTCGCGCCAAACGCCTTCATCCGGCTCGGCAGCGACGGCCAAGTCGTCTTGACCATGCCTTATGTCGAGATGGGGCAGGGCACCTACACGTCCATACCGATGCTGATCGCCGAAGAGCTCGACGTGAGCCTGCAAGAGGTGCGCCTGGAGCATGCGCCGCCCAACGAAAAACTTTACGCCAACCCGTTGCTCGGCGTGCAAGCGACCGGCAATTCCAACGCGATGCGTGGCGCCTGGAAGCCGCTGCGCGAGGCCGGCGCGACCGCGCGGATCATGCTGGTCGCAGCCGCGGCCAAGCGTTGGGGCGTCGATGCAGGATCTTGCCACGTGCAGGACGGCGAGGTGATCCATGCGTCGACCAAGCGGCGCCTGAAATATGGCGAGCTTGCCGCCGAGGCGGCGAAGATACCCGCCCCGGGAATTGTCACCCTGAAATCACCGGAAGATTTCAGGGTGATCGGCACGCCGGCCAAGCGGCTCGATGCGCCGGCCAAGATCGATGGGACCGCGGTCTATGGTATCGACGCCCGCCCGCCCGGCGTGAAGATCGCGACGCTGGCGCAATCGCCCGTGTTCGGCGGGCGCGTGAAGAGCCTGGATGATACCGCTGCGAAGGCCGTCAAAGGCGTGCGCCAGATCGTCCGGCTCGATGATGCCGTTGCCGTCGTGGCCGATCACATGGGAGCAGCGAAGAAAGGCCTGGCCGCGCTCAAGATCGAATGGGACGACGGTCCGCATGCCAAACTGACCACCGAGGAGATCGCCCGCGCGCTCGAACAGGCAACGCTTGGCTCGGGCGCCGTGGCGCAGAACATCGGTGAGGCTGACAAGGCCATGGCGAGCGCCGCCACCAAGGTAGAGGCGATCTATCAGGTTCCATTCCTGGCCCACGCCACGATGGAGCCGATGAATTGCACGGTGCACTTGCGCAAGGATGAGTGCGAGATCTGGATCGGCAGCCAGGCGATAGCGCGTGTCCAGGCGATGGCCGCGATCGCCGCAGGCCTGCCGCCGGATAAGGTTATCGTCCACAATCATCTGATCGGCGGCGGCTTCGGTCGACGACTGGAGGCAGACGGCGCGGTCCGTGCCGTCGAGATCGCCAAGCACGTCGATGGTCCCGTCAAGGTCGTGTGGACGCGTGAGGAAGACATGCAGCACGACATGTACAGGCCCTACTGGTTCGACCGCATCTCCGCAGGGCTCGACGAGCAGGGAAAGCTGGTCGCCTGGAAGAACCGATTCGCCGGCTCATCGGTGATCGCCCGATGGCTGCCGCCCGCCTTCAAGGACGGCCTCGAGCCCGACTCGACGGAAGGCGCAATCGATCTGGTCTACGACCTCCCGCACTTCCACGTCGAATATGCGCGCGTGGAACCTCCGGGCATTTCGACGGAGTTCTGGCGCAGCGTTGGTCCCTCGCACAACGTGTTCGTGACTGAAAGCTTCATCGATGAGATGGCAATCGCCGCAAAACAGGATGCGGTCGCCTACCGTCGAGCGCTGCTAGACAAGTCGCCACGCGCCAAAGCGGTCCTCGATCTTGCCGCGGAAAAGGCCGGGTGGGGACAGCCCTTGCCCAATGGAACCGGTCGCGGTGTCTCGCTGCAGTTCGTCTTCGGCAGCTATCTCGCGCAGGTGGCCGAGGTCGAAGTCACGAAAGAGGGTGCCGTCGGTGTCCGGCGTGTGGTCTGCGCGGTCGATTGCGGCACTGTGGTCAATCCCGATACGGTGCAAGCGCAGATCCAAAGCGGAATCATTTTCGGCGCGACCGCGGCGCTCTACGGCGAGATCACGCTGAAGAACGGACGCGTCGAACAAAGCAACTTCGATACCTACCAGATGATCCGCATCAACGAGGCACCGGCGATCGAAGTTCACATCGTGAAGAGCCAGGAGCCGCCGGGCGGGTTGGGCGAATGCGGGACCTCGGCGATCGTTCCCGCCATCGCCAATGCGATCTTTGCCGCAACCGGCAAGCGCCTGCGCAAGATGCCGGTCGATGCCAGCGTGCTGAGACAACCGGTGTGAGGCGATCAAAGGAGCGAACCCATGACCAGCACGAGGAAAGAGACTGACAGCCTCGGTGTCGTTGAAGTTCCCGCCGACAAGCTGTGGGGCGCGCAAACTCAGCGGTCGCTCGAGTATTTCAGCATCGGGACTGACCTGATGCCGCGCGAGATGATCACGGCGTATGCCATCTTGAAGAAGGCCGCCGCCATCGCGAACCACGAGGGCAAAAGGCTCGATGATGAACGTTACAAGCTGATCGTTCAGGCCTGCGACGAGATCCTGGTAGGTCAGCACCGCGACATGTTTCCCCTGCATGTCTGGATGACCGGCAGCGGCACCCAGTTCAACATGAACGTCAACGAGGTGATCTCCAACCGATGTTGCCAGCTCGCCGGTACCCCCCTTGGCAGCCATGCACCGGTGCATCCCAATGACCACGTCAACCTGGCGCAGTCGTCGAATGATTCGTTCCCGTCGGCCATGAGCATCGCGGCGGCCGTGAACGTCAAACAACGCCTCGTTTCCGCGGTTACTGCGTTGCGCGACGCGATTGCCGCGAAATCCAAGGAGTGGGACGACATCGTCAAGATCGGACGCACTCACATGCAGGATGCCACGCCGCTGACGCTGGGCCAGGAATGGTCCGGCTACGCCGGCATGCTGTCGGACGACCTGGAGCGGATCGAAGGCGCCGTAGCGGGCGTGTACCGGCTGGCGCTGGGCGGTACGGCGGTCGGCACCGGCATCAACTCGGCGCCCGGCTTTGCCGAAGCGGCGGCGGCGCAGGTCGCCACACTCACCGGGCTGCCCTTCGTCACTGCGCCCAACAAGTTTGCGGTGCAGGGCGCCCACGATGATCTGGTCCAGCTTTCCGGAACGCTGCGCACGCTCGCGGTATCACTCTATAAGATCGCCAACGACATCCGGCTGATGTCATGCGGTCCGCGAGCCGGATTTGCGGAATTGAATATCCCGGAGAACGAGCCGGGCTCCTCGATCATGCCGGGCAAGGTCAACCCGACCCAGTGCGAGGCATTGTCGATGATCGCCGTGCAGGTGATGGCCAATGACGTCGCGGTCGGCTTCGGAGGCGCCGGCGGCTACCTCGAGATGAACGTCTACAAGCCTCTCATCATCTTCAACATCTCCCATTCG
>Ga0306920_100003641_pt1 | contig 19594 bp, 17 predicted proteins | sample flu12Cox44000170_FD_204666 | JGI IMG/M metagenome (GOLD analysis project Ga0306920, IMG submission 204666) | Lab enrichment of tropical soil microbial communities from Luquillo Experimental Forest, Puerto Rico - flux4day.12C.oxic.44.000.170 (v2)... | ecosystem: Environmental > Terrestrial >... | reverse complement strand
GACCGCTCCTGGGATATTGTTGTCCACAGGGATGGTGCCCTGGCCTGCGCCTGTGCCCGTGCCCGGAACATCGAACGTGCTGAAGTTGCCTTGCTGATTGAGCACGAAGCCGTGATTCACGAAGTTTTCGTCGATGTACTGTCCCGTGATCTGCCCCAGGGTGTTGTTGCTTTCAGGGAGGGTACCCTGGCCCGCCCCTGTGCCCGCGCCCGGTGAATCGAACGTGCTGAAGGTGCCCTCGGCAGACCGCACGAAGCCGTGAAGTACACCGTTTACGTCGACGTAGACTCCTTCGATCTCTCCGTTCGGAATCAGGCCCACGCCGAATGTGCCGTTGCCGCTGCCCGGGGTATGGTCAGCGCCCGGGGCATCGAACGAGGTGATGGTGCCGTCGGGAGTGCGCAGAAAGCCGTGACCCACGAAGTTTGCGTCAAAGTAGAATCCCGTGATATCACCCAGCTGATCAATGGCGTTGGGGTTGGTGAATATGGAGCCCGTGGGATCGAACTCAGTGATTTGGCCGCCAGGAGCGCGCACGAAGCCGTGCTGTGCTGAGTTCGCGTCCACGTAAAAGCCAGTGATCGCGCCTGCTGGGTTGATGCCCATGGGAGTGATTTCCGAGGGAAAGGTCCCCTGGGGAAACGGTCCTGCGCCCGCGTCCGGAGCATCGATCTGGGTGAAGGTCCCGTCCGGAGCGCGCAGAAAGCCGTGACATCGGGCGCTATTGTCGGTGAAGAATCCCGTGATCACCCCAGATGGGTTGATGGCGTAAGCACGCGTGCCTTGGCCGTTGCCGATGGCTCCACAATTTGTTGAACAAGTGCCCGCGGCCGGATCGTCGATTATGGTAAAGGTCCCGTCGGGGGCGCGCAAAAAGCCGTGCCGGGCATTGTTGGCGTCCCGGGTGAATCCCGCGATGGCCCCTGACGGGTTGAGGCAGAAGGCGATTGTGCCCTGGCCTGCCGCTGTGCCCGCGCCCGGTGCATCGAACGTGATGATGGTCGGCGTCGTTCCGCCGGCATTCACGGAAAGGACGAGCACCAACGTGCAGAGGACCAGGCAAAGCGTGATTGGTAGAGGCCGGTGAACGTTGGACTCGCAAACAGATTTAAAGATTTTGGTGTGAGTATTGGTTTTCATACCGAGATACGCAATAAATCCGGCAAAAACGGCTCAAAAATTTTTGCGAGCTGCCGGTTGTGCCTCCCGGAGAAAGGGCGCTGAGCGTTTGTTAGTCGGACTTATTCCCTCGCCCCGCTTTTCTGATGGACTCTTTCCCAAAACGCACTGTATACTCTTTTCCTGGCTCACGAGGGAACACGCGAATGAGTCGCGACCTGCCAAAGAATCCGGCAAACGGCGAAGCGCCAATTTCCGCCGCGGCAAGGATCGACAAACAGGCACTGGCCGAAATGATGCCCGAGGTTTACGATGAGCTGCGGCGTTTGGCTGCCAGTTATCTTCGCATGGAGCGAGTGGAGCACACGTTGCAACGGACGGCGCTGGTTCATGAAGCCTATTTACGTCTGGCCGGTGACCAGCACGGGGCCGTGTGGCACGATCGCGCCCATTTTTTTACGATCTTCGCCCGGATTATGCGCGAAACGTTGACTAATTATGCTGTTGCTCGGCAGCGAGAAAAACGTGGCGGCACAGATCGGACCGCGCGGGCGCTCGAATTTTACGAGCGACGAAAGATCGACGTCGGCGCCCTGGACGCCGCGCTGAAGGATCTTGAAGCGCTGGACCCACGACAAGCGCAGATTGTCGAATTGCGTTTTTTTATTGGTTTAACGGTAACAGAGATCGCTTCGCTAATGGAAATTTCAGCGGCAACGGTAAAGCGGGAGTGGGCTACGGCGAAAATCTGGCTTCGACGGGAATTATCTCGCAATACTTAAACGACTTTTGTGCGGGTGCTCTGCGATAAGTAATGGCAAACGAGGAGAAATCATGAACGCGGATCGATGGCAAAAAATCAAATCGATTCTCGCTGAAGCGCTCGTGCACGAATCACCTTCGACCAGAAGCGCGATGATCGGCCGTTCGTGCGGTAATGATGTCGATCTTTTGCGCGAGATCGAATCTCTTCTGGCCGCCGTGGCCGACGCGACGGATCCTCTCGAGGAATGCGCTGATAACCTTGCCGTTGCGGGTCCGTCTCAAGACGTTTCTGAGATTGGGCGGCAAGTAGGCGCCTACGTGATTATTCGGGAAATTGGCCGTGGCGGAATGGGAACCGTTTATCTCGCAGCGCGCGCAGATGGATATTTCGAAAAAGAAGTAGCTATCAAGGTATTGAACCACGGCGTCGCCACGGAGGATGTGCTTCGTCGCTTCGTCGCGGAACGCGAAGTCCTGGCCCGTCTCGACCATCCAAACATTGCCAGACTAATTGACGCCGGCACGTTGGATGACGGCCGGCCCTATTTCATAATGGAATACGTCGACGGGGTACCGATTACACGCTATGTCGAAGAAAAAGCCTGCAGGCTGACGGAGCGACTTAATCTTTTTCTTAAAGTGAGCGCTGCAGTCGAAGCGGCGCACCATAAATCCGTTATCCATCGCGATCTGAAGTCGAATAACATTCTGGTTAACCATGAAGGTGAACCGAAGTTACTCGATTTTGGAATTGCCAAGCTGATCGAAAGCAAGACGAATCCCCTTGAAATTACTTCCTTCAGGCAGCAACGACTTACACCAAGCTCCGCTTCACCGGAACAGGTAAACGGCGAACCAGTTACTGTTCTCAGCGACATCTACCAGCTTGGAGTAGTGCTATACGAAATGTTAACAGGTGTTAGACCGCATCGGTTTGAGACATCTCATCCGACTGATGAGGAATTGGTGGAAGTTATTTGCAAGCAATTGCCAAGTCTGCCGAGCCTCGCGGGGAATGATCGCGAGCGACGGCATCGACTCCGAGGGGATCTGGACGCTGTTCTGGTTCGCGCACTTCAGAAGGAGCCGAGCCTGAGGTATTCGTCGGTCGCCGGGTTTGCAGAGGATGTCCGACGCCATCTTGTCGGAAAGCCAGTGCAAGCGCGAGGTAGCAACGCGGGATATAGAGTTAGGACTGCTCTTCTTCATGATCGCGGTGTCCAGATTACCTCTGCTGTCGTGATCCTATGTCTAATCGGGCTCGGTCTGGGCTTGTTAGTGCGCTGGCGCTTGAACGAGAACTCGCTTTCCCGCGCTGGGAGTGGTGCGCAGTTAACTGATAAGACTAGTATCGCGGTACTACCGTTCGATAGCCTGACCACAAATAAAGAAGATAGCTACTTCGCTGACGGCGTGCAGGAGGATGTCCTGACAAATTTGGCGAGTGTGGCTGCTCTCAAAGTGATTAGCCGCGGCAGCGTGGCGGGGTATCGCGGGAAACAGAAAAATGAGCACGACATTGGACAGAAGCTAGGTGTCTCTTACCTCCTGGAAGGGAGCGTGCAAAGAGCTAGAGATCGCGTTCGAGTAGATGCGCAATTGATCGATACTCGAACGGCCACAGCAGTCTGGGCACGGCAATACGATCGGAAACTGGACGATCTATTTGATGTGGAGAGCGACCTGGCGCAAGCGGTCGTCTCTCAGTTAAAAGGGACGTTGTCGGCAGACGAAATAGCAGCCATCGAGAATGGTCCGACCAGAGACATGTTAGCCTATGATCTCTACTTGCGGGCGCGCGAATCGTTTTTCCAAAACAATTACGCAAATTCAATCCGCCTGCTTGAGCAGGTGATCAGCCGTGATCCACAGTTTGCGCTTGCTTACTGTTTGTTAGCCGAAGTGCATCTTTATATGTACCGGTTCAATGATGATCGCACGCCAGGCCGGCTGGATCAGGCCAGGCAAGCGGTCGAGACAGCTTTGCGACTCGCGCCGAAACTTCCGCAGTCACACCTGGCGAAGGCGCAATTCTACTACTATGGCTTGCACGATTACGAGCATGGCTTGGCTGAATTGCATACGGCGCGCTCCCTTGGAGGCGAGCAAGCGGAGTTCATCGATCTAAGTGCCTTGATTGAACGGAGGCTGGGGCATTGGAACGAAGGGATTCGAGATGCAGAGCGGGCGGCTGAACTTGATCCGCAAAATCCATTTGTGATCAGGAACCTGGTTGAAAGCTACGTCTCAGTGCGCCGATTTTCTGATGCTGACCGGACTGCTGGCAAAGCAATCAAGGACGCGGTCACGCGAGACGCGGTCGCGCGAGGCGGATCCCTTTGGACGCTTCGAACTGAGGCCCTGCTTGGCACGGGGCGGATCGACGAAGCTCGCACCGTAATCGAGAGTTCTCCGGAGGATGCGGCGCGTTTGTACGAGCTAATTTGGGTGGAGCTCTTTGCCAAAGACTTTGCGCGAGCTTCGCAATTAGTGGAGGCAGTGGCTCCTACCGAAAAGGAAAGCTTCGACGCTGCTTTTTTTGATGGAGTCACCGCCCGGGCAAAGGGCGATGTCTCAAGAACGCGATCTGCATTTCAACGCGCGCGCGATTGGGCTTTGGTGAAACTCGGCGAGCGGCCGAACGATCCGGAGCTAATCAGCGACCTTAGCGTGGCCGATGCCGGGTTGGGTCGCAAAGCAAGCGCGGTCCAGGAGGCGAGAAAAGCGGTCGAGTTATGCCCAATGTCACACGATGCGGTTGATGGCCCGAATTACGAAATAGCGCTGGCGATGGTCTATGCGTGGATCGGCGAACGGGATGCGGCGATGGCGGAATTGGAGAAAGTCGTAAAATTGCCCCGAGGCCCGACTTGGGGTGAATTGCGTTTCAGCCCACTGTGGAATGACGTTCGGACCGATACACGATTCGATTCGCTGTTGACTCAAGCAGCGCTTCCGCCGGTCTATAACTGAGCTCTTGTTCAAACAAAGGCCCAGCCGAATTCATTTCTTTTATCTTAGAACCGGAACAACTCTTAGCGCGGGCGCACCTTGCTGACGCTCCTCGAGTTTATGTACGCACTTGATTACAAGGTGCTGCGTGACGTATCTCTTACTCTTTAGATGTCAGGTGAGGACCTCTATCGCCCAGACTGTTGTGTCGCACCTTATAGAGTGCCACTAGCCCGCTACATCTGACTTTTTTCAAATGAACATTTTATTCGTGCTCATCATTGGAGCGCTCATGGGCGGGCTCAACGGCGTCGGCATCTTCTTTGAACCGCGCGAACCGTACAAGGTCGAAATCCTTTTAGCTGCGATCCTAAAGGGGATCCTCATCAGTTTGTTAACTGCCTTTTCGTTAGGCGCGGGCAGTTCGTGGCTGCGCGGCGCCGGATTTGGAATGCTTTACGGTTTTGCCTTTGGATTGGTGATCTTTCTCGCGAAAGGCGCTTTCAAATCTAAAGATGCACCGTACGTCGTGCCGATGAGCATTATCACCGGCCTCATCACCGGGGTGTTATTGGCGAATTTCGCCTTTTAAAAGATTTGAACTGGAATACCGACGGAGGAAAGGCCATTCGCGTCGCAAGCGTGGGTCATGTGGTTTTTGCTGTCACCATGATCGGCCTCGGAATCTTGGGCCTAATCAAAGGCGGTTTCACGCCGACATGGACGGGGGTGCCCAAAGGTCTGCCCGCGCGCGAGGCGCTCGCCTATCTCTGTGCCGTGATCTCTCTGGTATGTGGCATCGGCTTACTTTGGCAGCGTACTGCCACTGTCGCTGCCCGTGTGCTGCTCATGTATTTTCTAGTTTGGCTGCTGCTTTTTAGACTGTCCCACATCTTCTTCGCTCCTACTACTACGGATACCTGGTGGGGTTGCGGCGACACCGCCGTGATGACTGCGGCTGCCTGGGTCCTCTTCGTCTGGTTCGCTACTGACTTGGACAGGAAGCGCCTCGGTTTTGCTACCGGCGAAAAGGGTCTGCGTATCGCGAGGGTTTTCTACGGCCTGGCCTTGATCCCCTTCGGCATATCCCACTTCACTTATCTTAAAGAGACGGTCGCACTGGTGCCGGGCTGGCTGCCATGGCACGTGGTGTGGGCGTACTTTACCGGCATTGCCTTCATCGTGGCGGGCGTTGGAGTGCTCGTCGGTGTGTGCGCGCGGCTGGCCGCCACGCTGTCGGCATTGCAGCTCGGTCTGTTCACGGTGCTGGTATGGATGCCGATTGTGCTAGCAGGTCCCAACGCCTTTCAATGGAGCGAGTTCGTCGATTCCTGGGCGTTAACTGCCGGTGCATGGGTGGTGGCGGATTCCTACCGCGGCATGCCCGTGGCTCGCCGTGGGCAAACCAAAGACACGACCTTGCCGCAATGAGGCCTAACTAATCGTTGAACCAAGCACGTTGTTGTAAGCTTTCGATGATGCAATCGAAAGCGGTAGGGCGCCAACGGATGTTCGCCGCGGTCCTGACTTCCGAACTTGACAAGCAAGCCAGTTCTTCCATAACACGGCCATTATGAAAAAGACACAACTCGTATCCTGCTTCATTGTCGCCAGCTTGCTTGTCGCGAGCCAATTTGCCCGAGCGGCTGATCCGGCATACCCGGATCAGCCGATTGTTTCCCCTGCCGAGGCGATGTCGCGGCTAAAGGAAGGGAATTCCCGGTTCACCGCCGGCAATTCGCAGCATCCGCACGAATCGGCTGGTGAAAGAAAGTACATGGCGGCCAACAGCCTTGAAAATGCTGGCATGATTTCCCTCGGTATGACTAGCGAGCAGGCGGCAAAACGACGCGCTGAACTCATCAAAAGTCAGCACCCGTTTGCGATCATCCTCAGTTGCTCGGATTCGCGTGTGCCACCCGAAATCGTGTTCGACGAGGGACTCGGGGACTTGTTCGTGGTACGAGTGGCCGGTAACATCATCGACGACCATGCCTTGGGAAGCATCGAGTACGGGGTCGATATTTTGGGCGCCCGCCTGATTGTCGTGCTCGGCCATCAGAGTTGCGGAGCCGTCGACTCCGCGATGAAGATTATCGCTGCGAAAGGCAAAGCACCTGGGCATATTCAGTCACTGGTTAAGGCCATCAAGCCCGTGGTAGATTCGACACCCAAAGGTGATCTGGAGACTACGACAAAGGCGAACGCGAAACACGTTGTGGATGCTCTGCGTTCATCGACGCCAATTCTAAAGGCTAGAGTTGATTCAGGTGACGTACAGGTAATCGGCGGCTATTACACATTGGATACTGGCGCAGTTACTTTTCTGGACGAGAAGTAACAACCCACCAAGAAGAAAGCATGAGCATCGTCGGAAAAGTGGAGAGCCTCTGGCGTTATCCCGTTAAGAGCATGCGTGGCGAAGAGTTGGATGAAATCTTCGCGGGGTTCTCCGGAATTTATGGCGATCGACTCTTTGCCTTCAAAAGTCCGGCCAGCCCCAAGGGATTCCCGTATTTCACAGCGCGGGAACAGACAAAACTTTTGCAGTATCGTCCGCGCTTCCGTTATCCCGACAAAGCTGCGCGACCCGTCAATCTTACCGAGGCAGAGACCATGGGCGCGAATCCCGTCTCAGCGGATCCCTCAGAGTTAATGATCGATGTTGAAACTCCGGACGGACGAACGCTCGCGATCGATGATCCCACGCTTATGGAGCTGGTGCGAACCGACATCGACCAAAAGCATCAGCTCACGTTAATGCGGTCCGAGCGGGCGATGACCGATTGTCGTCCGTTTTCGATGTTTAGTCTGCAATCGGCGCGGCAATTGGCTGAAGAGACCGGTACTTCGATGGATAAGCGCCGGTTCAGGGCAAACGTCTATGTGGACCTAACGTCTGCTCAAGCTTTCGGCGAAAATAACTTTGTCGGCCGCTCGTTGCGGATTGGACCGAAGGCAGTCGTCACGATTCTCGAACGCGATCCGCGCTGTATGATGATTACGCTCGATCCCGATACTGGAGAGAAAACGCCAGCCATACTAAAGAAACTAGCCCAAGCTCACGAAGGCATGGCCGGTGTTTACGGCGCGGTCATGGTAGAGGGCATGCTGCACAAGGGAGATCTGGTCGAATTGCTGGATTAGCAGATAATCTTGTAGCCTCGCCCCTGTGGGGCGTCTGAGCTTCGAGCTGGCATACCCGAGAACGACGCGCAGCGCCGTGGCTGCACCACAGAGTTTCTTTACTCGTTAGGCCAAATCGTATTTTGCGCCGCCGGTATCTTTGCACGAAAGGATTGAGAAAATGGCGAACGGCGAAATGATTGAATCCTACGTGCCGGCACGGCTGGATAGGCTGCCGTGGAGCCGGTGGCATTGGTTGATTGTTGTCGCGCTCGGCGCAACCTGGATTCTCGATGGTCTGGAAGTAACGCTAGCAGGGGCGCTTGGCGGAATTTTAACACGCCCGGAAACGCTCGAGTTAACCCCTGCGCGTGTCGGCGCAAGCGCCACCTGCTACCTCGCCGGCGCAGTGCTTGGCGCGCTGCTCTTCGGTTACGGCACCGATCGGTTTGGCCGTAAGAAATTGTTCTTCATAACAGTTGCCGTTTATCTCATCGGAACGGCGCTATCCGCTTTTTCCTGGAACTTCTGGAGCTACGCGTTGTTTCGTGCAATCACAGGCGCGGGCATCGGCGGTGAATATGCTGCGATCAATTCCGCGATCGACGAATTGATTCCGGCTCGCGTGCGCGGCCGCGTTGACTTAATCATCAACGGCTCATACTGGGTCGGCGCGGCCCTTGGCGCAGCGGCAACACTTGTGCTTCTTGATCCGCGCAATGTTCCAATCTGGCTCGGGTGGCGCTGCGCGTTTGGAATCGGCGCGACGCTCGGGCTCATCGTCATTTTCTTTCGCCGTTGGATTCCAGAAAGTCCGCGTTGGTTGATGATTCATGGCCGCAATGAGGAAGCAGAGAAGATCGTGACAGACGTCGAGCGCTTGATCAATGATCGCCAGGAAACGGCGAAGCGGCGAAACGGTGAAACGGCGATAACGCAGCCGATGCGCATCCGCACGCGCACACATACGCCATGGCGGGAAATTTGGGACGCGATCGTACACGAACATCGCCGGCGCTCGTTTCTCGGTTTCGTGCTGATGTCCACGCAAGCCTTCTTTTACAACGCAATCTTTTTCACATACGCGCTGGTTCTGATGCGGTTCTATGGCGTGCCCGAGCAGAATGTGGGCGGATATCTCCTGCCGTTCGCGTTGGGAAATGTACTCGGTCCGCTGTTGCTCGGACATCTCTTCGACACAATCGGACGCAAACCAATGATTACTCTTACCTATGGGCTCGCAGGGATTTTACTCGCGCTGACCGGCTGGCTTTTTCACGCGGGTGTGCTTACAGCACAAACGCAGACTCTTGCGTGGACGATTATTTTTTTCATTGCGTCCGCTGCAGCGAGCTCGGCGTATTTGACGGTAAGCGAAATTTTTCCGCTGGAAATCCGCGCCGTGGCTATCGCAATTTTCTATGCGATTGGAACGCTCGTTGGCGGCGCAGGCGCGCCTGTGCTCTTCGGGTGGATCATTGGCACCGGGTCGGTTACGGCATTGTTCATCGGATATTTGGTAGCTGCAGCGTCAATGATTTTCGGTGCGGCGACTGAAGCATGGATCGGCGTGCCAGCCGAACGGCGCTCGCTCGAGCACGTGGCGGCGCCACTCTCGAGCAAGGAATTGTAGGCGGACGCCGGCCGGCGTCTCACAGAGGCCCCCTGCAATCGGTTCGTTGACGGCCAACAGCCTTCGCTAAAGCTACGGCTTGCCAGGCAGACCGCCGCTACAGTGGACAGTCAACTCGCGCGTATGAATTGGCCCGGCAGTCGTCAGTTTGCTGGAATAAAGATGGAAAGCTTCCACGCGAATCATTCCGGCATCGACGTTGGCATTTGCTTTTAAAAATTTTCGCAGCAATTGCGGCGCAACATCCCGGCAGCGTGCAATCGTGATATGCGGATGCCAGGGACGAAGCTCCGGATCCAAGCCAGCGGCCAGCGCGGCTTCGTGCACGCGCTTGTGGATTTGGAACAGATGCGGATGCGCCTTACCAACGCCGATCCAGATAATTTTCGGAGCGCCTTTTGCAGAGAAGGTTCCAACGCCGACAACCGGCAGAAAAAACGCGCCGAACTCAATTGCGCGGAGTCTTTCGCGTAGCGCGAGATCAATTTCTTCTGCAACATCGCCGAAGAAAGCGAGCGTTACGTGCATCTGAGCCGAGTCGATCCAGCGCACGCCGCGAATGTGCGGATCTAGATCTGCGAGCAACTGGCGCGTTGCTTCGGGCAGATCGATCGCAACGAAGAGGCGCATCGGCATCGTGAAGCAAACGTCCAACGCTCAATGAAATCTCACCACGATAGTAATCACGGCTACAACGATTTGCCTTTTGCTTCGTTATGGCGCGCCGTCGCTTTGTCGGCTGCTCGCGTTAGCCAATCGGGAATCAAACGGCGCACTTCGCAACCGGCGCGCGACCGGTTCCCTTCAGCAGGCGACGACTCTGGTAAAAACCGGTTCACTAATTGCATGGTGTAGCCTGTAAGATTCGGAAACAAGGCGTTGGCAACGATTTGAACCCGAGCGGCAAAGGTAATAGTTAGCGATGGCTGACCGCGACGGCAGGCAGCGAGGATTTTTCTCGCAGCGCGATCGGCGTTCATGGAGAGCAGCGGCGCTCCGGCGGAAGCAGCGAACCAGGCGAACTCGCTATCGTGCTTGCCTCTGAACCTTGCGTTCACGTGCGAGCCGGTCCGCATCATTCCCGGCGCGACGGTCGTCACATAAATGTTATCCCGCGCGAGCTCAGCGCGAAGCGCGTCAGATAAACCGGTCAGGGCAAATTTGCTTGCGCTGTAGGGCGCCAGATGCGGCACTGCAACCTTGCCGCCAACTGAAGAAATATTAACGATGCGTCCCCCACCCCAGATGCGCATTTCGGGAACGATTTGTGAAATCAATGCGAAGGGCGCCCAAAAATGCAGTCGCATGGCGCGCTCGAAATCCTCCGGCGTCATATGCTCAAGCGGACCTACTTCGATGATACCGGCGTTGTTGATCAAGACGTCGATCTTGCCAAAGTGATCGATGATTTTTCGAACAGCCGACTGAATCTGTCCGGCGTCGAGCAGATCGCATTCAACCGTTAGAACTTTGCCACCGCGAGGAACAAGATCGGTCTTTGCACGCAGCAGTTCGTCGGGATCGCGTGCAATGATCGCAACATAGCCGCCTCGCGCGCAAACATGTCGCGCGAGCACGAGTCCGAGTCCGCGCGATCCACCGGTGATGAGGACAACCTTGTCGCATAGCGGGTAGCGTGCGGTGGGAATGAAGCGCGCGATCAGCCAAAGTACCAGCAGAATAGCGCCTGAAAGCAAGAGAACGCGAAGAGTCATTGCGGGGCTTTATATTCAGATACGAACTCTTCCCACCGAACGGCTGTGAACAGGAACCGATCTTGAAAAAGCTAACCTTGTTTGCGGTGGAAGCGGGCGACTTCGCGCGCGGTCTCGCGATCGATGGCGCGCTTCTTCAAATCGGCCCGCTTGTCATGCGCGAGCTTCCCGTGCCCCACGCCAAGCTCAGCTTTTACCCTTCCATTTTTCCAATAGAGGTTGAGGACGACCAGCGCGCGGCCTTTTACCTGGGTTTCGCCGTAGAGCTTGTCGATCTCCTGCCGATGCAACAGCAATTTGCGGACGCGCTTTGCGGCCGGAATTTCGTGGCCGGCTTTTTCGTATGGCTGGATATCGGCGTTATAAAGAAAAGCTTCGCCGTTTTCGATTCGCGCAAATGCATCGCTAATGTTCGCCTTGCCTGCCCGGATCGATTTAACTTCGCTCCCCTTAAGTTCGATGCCCGCTTCGTAGCGATCTAGGATGTGATAATCACGAAGCGCTTTGCGGTTGATAATCGATTCAGCCCTCATGTTCAGACGCCGCAAGCCAGGCTGAAGGGAGCGCACGCTACAGCGCGTCTTGGGAGCAGATGCTAGGCTCCGTCCGAAGAACCTTCGAGCGACTCGTAAGTCAGCTTGCGGGCAATAATTTCCTTCAGCGCAATGTCGGTCAAGGACATCCGCGGCGTCGTCTCCACCAACGGTCGATGCCCCAAGCCAAGTTGACGCACTCGCTTGGAAACAACATTGATCAGAAGTTGCTGATTCGGGATCACCTGGGCTGCTTCATTCAGAAGTTGAGTCGTCATATGGCGCAAGGAACGAACGGGGTGGGATGCTTCCGTTGGGAATTGAAGAATGACCGGCACGCCGTTTGTAAAGGCGGACGGGGCAAGTTGCGGGGCGAGCATGGTGAAATGAGCGTTGACTTTCCAAGCGAAGTGTCTCTTTGTCAACGAATTTCGTCCGCAATAGCACAAACTACTTTCGAGCAAAGTGCCATCGGCGGACTTTTCAGCGGCGCTTGGAAACAGAATTATTTGTGCTGCCAATAGCCGATCCAGCGCAAGCTTCTTGCATCTGCGCCAAAATACGCGAAGTAAGACGCGCATCGGCCTTGCACTTGCATCCGGGAAATCAATGCATTTCGGCCTGTGGCTCAGCTTGGTAGAGCGCCTGGTTCGGGACGAGTCGCAGAGAAATATCCCCATTTTCTCTCACCTGCTCTCACCTGCTTTTTCATAGGTAAATGGATCGAGTGGGCTTCGTCCCAAGTGGTCTCAAATGTGCCCAAAAATTACCGTCGGTGGACAAAGAAGTGGACAAAGGCTCAGGACGCCAAAAACTTGGCAGTTCGCCCGTTCAAATCCGGAAGGCCGACAGAGTTCTGTCTATTCGGTCGATTCAAGTTCTTCAAAATCGAGTTGGATGAACCTGTAGCTTTCTGTCTGGCGATTCGGGTATATGATAAGGTTTTTTCCGGCAGCGCGAGTGGGAATGCTTCCCCATAAATAAATCCCACTTTCATAAACTTTCTGTATTTGGTGATTAAAGTTTCAACGGGTGAATAGCGTTTTTCCGAGATTTTTGCCTTCCCACATTTCGGCAAAAGCCGCTTCCGCTTCTTCGAGAGGAACGATTTTTCCAGTCTCCGGTTTGATGCCTGAGTTGTGGACGAAGTTAAGCAACTGGATGAACTCCTCCCTCGTTCCCATGACAGCACCAGCAAGTGTAATCTCCTGAACGAAGATAGGGAGTAGCTGAATCGAAACCTCAGAACCCGTCGTCATGCCCATCGTAACGACAGTGCCGCCTCGTTTCACAGACTCAAGGGAGTGCGGAATCGTCTTCGTTCCAACGCTATCAAAGACAGCGTCCGCTTTGACCGGAAGTTTTTCTCCAGCTTTGAAGATTCGGTGAGCGCCGAGGCGCTCAGCCGTTTTCGCCCCTTTGTCGTCGCGCACCGTGGTCCAGATTTCAAAGCCCGCAGCCTTCCCAAGCTGAATCAAGGCAGTGGCAACACCACCTGCAGCCCCTTGGATTAGCATGCGCTGGCCCGAGAGGAGTCCTGACTTTCTGAAAAGTCCACGATAGGCAAGAAGCCAAGCTGTCCCTAACACTGCTCCCTTCTCAGGGGCCATACCCTTCGGAAGCGGCACCGCATTCCGGTTTGGCACCGCAACGTAGTCGGCAAAGGTGCCGGGCACGAGCTCACTAAAAACGTTCCACTTGGGATCGAGCATTTCGTCACCCATCCACCCTGCGGCATTCATCACAGGATAAATTGCAACAGGAGTTCCATCCGGCAGCGTGCCAGCGCCATCGTTGCCCATGATCATGGGATACGGAATCGGTTCCTCTTGTCCGCTCAGGCCCTGAAGCGTGAAGATGTCGTGGCGATTGAGACTCGCGTGGGTCACCTTCACCTTCTGCCAGCCCTCCTTTACGGTGGGCTCGGGCATTGAACCAGTGCGAAGTTGTGTAAGCGGCTTTTCAAAATTCCCCCCAATTGCATATACAGCGAACATAATTCTCTCGTTTTTTGCGATTATTTCATTTTGCTCCGTAAATTTTGTTTTGCCGTTTCGTAGAACAATAAAAACAATCTAGCAGGCTTTTCGTTCTCTCTTATCTCGTTTCACAAATCCACTTTGATATAAACGCCATAATGCGTCTAAAACATCTTTACTATCGGACTGATAACCATAGGGTATCGATGTGGAACTGCGTCATTTGCGCTATTTTGTGGCGGTTGGCGAGGAACAACATTACGGGCGCGCGGCTCAACGCCTTCGAGTGGCGCAACCCGCCCTTTCACGGCAGATTCAGGATTTGGAAGAGGAGTTAGGTTTCAAACTGTTCGACCGCCTTACACGAGGGGTAAAGATCAGCGAAGCAGGAAAGTTATTCCTGAAGGATGCGCGAAACGTTCTTGAGCAAGTGCGCGAAGCGGCTCTGCGCGCCAAAAGGGTGGCCGTTGGCCAAGCAGGCACCTTGCGGGTTGGATTCGTCGAGAGCATTTCCTGGCATGGAGTAGTGCCGGATTCTTTGCGGGAGTTCCGCGAACGCCAGCCGGACGTAGAGTTACAGCTCAGACCATTAAGTTCGCTGGAACAAATTGAAGCTGTGGAGGCAGGCCGCTTGGACGCTGGATTCGTGTTCACAATTGCCATTATTTCGCGCGAGTTGGCGCAACTGGAGGTCGCGGTCCTGCATCTGATGCTCGCTGTTCCGAAAGGGCATGCACTGACGAAGTCAAGGAACGTCCGCCTGCGAGATTTGAAAGATGCTTCCTTCATCTGGTTTCCCAGGCGCGAAAGCCCAGTTTACTATGACCGTCTGATGAACGAATGCTTTCGCGGTGGCCTGAAAAGCCCACACATTGTCCAGGAAGCCGTGAACGAAGCGACAATTCTCAGCCTTGTTTCTTGCCGAATGGGAGTCGCATTTGTCAGCAGCGCCACGCAGTGGCGATGCCCACAAGGGGTGGTTTTGCTTCCGATAACAGATTTGAACTTGCCATTGCCTTTCGCTCTGGTCTGGCGCAAAGACAACACCTCCCCGTTGGTCGCGAGGTTTGTAGCTGACGTGAGAGGTTTGCCGGAAGTTGTTGCGTTTGCCAATCGTGCCTAACTGACGGCTGCCGAGCTGCAAAACTGCGACTCCCAATAAGATGAGGATCATCGCGCGCAACCACTGGGCTGGATTCTGTCGCCTGCCAGGAGGACCCCGATTACCAGGGCGACGACCGGTGGAATATAGGTAACACCTGCTGCCGCAACCTTCAACAAGAAGCAGTGAATACCAACATCTAACCAATCGATGAAGCCAACGGAGTCCTGAAGAGGTGGGTAACTCCTCTAAGCTCCAGAGTTTTTCTACCCCCTCCCCCCGCTAACCTCCAAAATTGGGGACTCCGACGTAAGGCGTTTCGCGACCGAAATCATAAGCACTTCCTTCGCGGGGTTGTAGGGGGTTTGTTTTGCCAATGGAGCTTGACTGATTTCTGCAGCGAGTTTCGTAAGCCTGTCGCTTACCGCTGAAAACTACGCTAGAAACCAGGGGCACAACATCAGGGAAACAACAGCAAGAGCAAGTAGCGACGCCGCAGCGAGTAATTACGTCTGAAAACGGCTACTTATTCGATGGTAATATTCGGATAATGTGTTTACCCCTTATGTTTACTTGCAGTTTTCGCGACCTAAATCATAAGCACTTCCTTCGCGGGGTTGTAGGGGGGTCTGTTTTGCCAACGAATGTGTAGCTAATGTGTTTACCCCTTATGTTTACTCGCCACCAGCCAATTCTCGCGCATAAAAATCGCGTCCTAGCAGATCCCCGATCTCCTCCATAATGACCGCCGATGCTCACGCAGGTGGTATAGATAACCGCCAACCGCCTACAAACTTTTCGCCGTTTCACGTAAGTTTGTGTAGCACTTTATCAGCGTTCCGATTGCGGGTCTTCCTAATTTCGACCGTATGACTCCGCACTTTGCACCTAGAATGTCTTTGTCCGCTGAGTCTGGTGGCGTCTGTTTATCGGCCGGAGTGTTTGTCCGTCAAGTCTGCCGACTTCTGTACAGAACGAGAGCCCTCTAGACGTTTCTACTGCTGGCAACCATTCCCTTCCGCGATACTTGTCAACACTCCCGCGGCGGCGGTGATAGTGCGACTGAAGCATCCGCCCGTGGAATCGTGAGAGAAGTACGTCTGCGCGCTTTGCTGGCCGGTGGTGCCGGTGACCCTTCCGCTGGAGTCGAACAGCAACGTGTCGCTAGGAGTTACCGTGTTGGAAATCGAGCGGAAGGTGTCCGCGCCCGGGCCTCCATGACCCGACTCCGAGCTCAGAAACTGCTGGTTGATGGTTGTGGTCTGCGCCGCACTGCCGTCCGGATTGACATCGAATGAGAAGTCAAGATTAAGCGGCCAGTCAAAGTTCTGCTGGAAAGCACGGGGATTGTCGCCACCACCCTGAGTTTTCGTTTCAGACGATATTTTGGTGCGTTGTGTGATGTTTTGCACGAACACGGTGTTGGTGATGTTGAAGTTCTGGATGTTGGAAAAGCTGATGTTCTGGTCGACGTTCGTCTGCACCGTCCCGTGTGACGTGTTGATAAACCCGGCAACGGTAAACTGCCGCGAAGAAGTCACGGTCACAGTGCCGGTGATGTTGCCGCTGGAGTCTGTATGCAGATTCTCAACAACGTTCGGAGCAGGCCCGGCGCCGATGGTGTTCTGGGTGACCTGACCGGTCACGACCTTGGCACCGTGGTCCTCGAACAGCAGCAGCGTGGCCGTGGCCGAAAACCCGACGTTGGCGTTGAACACGTTGACGGACACGGTATGCGGCTGACCATTGCTGAGCAGACCCGCGAACGGAGTGAGGTCCACGCGATAGGGAACAAAGTTCAGGGTCTGAACGCCGGGGATCGGCCGCCACAAAAACGGGTCGATGCCGCCGGTGTAGATCCAGGGATAGACAGGCGCCACGCCAGCGGGCTGACCGTCGATGCTTACCTCGCTCTCGCGGAAGGCGGTGTTGCCGCAGCTTTGTAGCTCATTGGCCACGTCATTGGGCACGCAGGTGTACCAGAACTCGTCGTTTGCCTGGCTCTGCGCTACCACGTCAAGAAAAGCGCGCTCGACGTTCGTGGGTAAGGTGAAGGCCTTGGATAGCGCGTTGTTGGTGGTGTTGAGAAACGCTGTGCCGCCGGTGGGATCGGAAGCGAGCGGCAAGACTAGGTCGGCGGTCTTTGGCGTACCATTGCCATTATTATTCTCCGCGAGCGGATAGAATTGAAGCTGCGCGCTCCCAAACAGCGTGCTGGTAAAAGTAGAATTTACTAGATTGCCAAGATCGACTCGTCCGTTTTGCGTGGTATTGAACAAGGCCGTGTAATCGGTGAGGTCACGTTCAACATGCCACGAGCGCGCCACTGTCCTGGACGGCTCCGACGTAGTGCCAAAGTAGATGTTGACGCCGCCAATCCAGATTTCGGCTGTACGGTCAAACTGCCGGCCAGCTTGAACGGAAAAATCCGCGGTTAAGACAACCTTGGCCCAGGGCCCCGGGCAGCCGACCGGTGGATTAAAGGTAAAGAACTTGGGAGAGAAGTTGTTGAAGGCAATGTTGTTAAAGAGCTGCACAACACATGGAACCGTGTTCGGCCGAGGTACCGGAGGATCGGCAAATGCGGTGTTGGCTGATCCGATCACGAGTCCCGGCGACGGGATCACCTGCGCGGAAAGAGCACATGCGCTGAACAAAAAAACGGCGAGAATCGGCCTTCCGACGACTGATTTGAGGCGAATGGAGTGCAGGGCAAGAAGTTTGGTAGTCATACGCAAAAAGTATTTCGCGTGACAAACACTAGGTAGCCGCAACGAAATTGAGATTTAGGTGAATAAATTCTGTCGAGAATAAAAGTCGGGCGATCATCCGGAGAAATAAAGAGATGACCGCCCCAAGCGTTGCCAAGCCATTCCCCCCTGGAACTTGGCTAGCGCAATATATGTAGACAAGCCTGCCTGAATTCTTCGCGAGATTCTCCTTAGCAAATTAAGTGACATCTCAGTCACCTTTCCGCGATTCGGATGGCACAGCACCCGTTCACATGATGCGGTGATTCGCATTTACGATGAAGCTGGCAATGTGATCGAGACGCACGAGCACGCGGGCGATTTCCGCGAGTTTTGAGTCGCAGTGGCGAAAATGCGTCGCCCATTGGTTCCCTGCGAAAATGGAAGTAGTTAGTTTCATCGCTTTAAAACGTGACCAATCGATCTGAATCTCGGACGATTTCGTAGAGATCCTTGAGTGTGGAAAGCGGACATATCTCCGAGCCTGCCGATTCGCGTAGCTTCAGGCAGGTGCCGCAAGCCAGAAACTGCCCGCCGCTTTCTAAAAGAGCATTGGCTTGTACATGTACGTCGAATTTCGAGTCATTGATTTTATCGAGTTCCACTCCTTTTCCAACGAGGAAGACCTTGACAATGTCGCCCAGCTTGAGTCCGTAGTTGGCTAGTCGCAACGCATTGAATACCGTCTCCGGTTCGGATTGTGAGAGAATGATTCCTAGTTTCACGGCTGGTTAATTGCGTTCGGGGTTTTTGCTTGCTCCTCGGGGTTTTGCGATGGTGATCATCCCTCGGTTTCAGGTGAAAATGATCTGAGCGCCGACTGACTTTTCATAGAATTCCCCGACAGTGAGAACCATGTCCACTTGTGGGCAGAAATCGTCTTTGGTCAGCTTGAACATGTCCACGGTGGCTTTGCATGCGTAGATGCTGGCGCCTGCGTCGTGAATCATTTCGATGAACTCGCCGACTGGCGGGATGTCGATCTTCTCCATTTCTTTTTTCATCATCTTAGTGGCGATCCACGAGATGCCGGGAATCGCACCCATCCATGTGGGCATGCGCAGGCCCATCGGTGTCGGCACGCACAATGCCGGATTGCCGACGGTCGCGATTCTAATGTGGTTCATTTTCTTTTTCACGATGGCGTGCAAGCCGAAGAAGGTGAAAAAGAGGCTAGCGTCGATCCCTTCCATGCGTGCGCCGTTGGCCATGATCAGACCGGGATAAACGCCTTCCAGTGATCCTCGCGAAACGATGATCGAGACTTTGTCGATTTTGTTGTTGTTCATGAACATCGCTCCTTTCAAACGCAGCTGACCGGCTTTGGATAGCCAGCGATCTTCGCGGCTTTCTTGATCGGCCCATCGGGAAACAAGGAGTAGAGGTCCTTGGTCGGAATGCCGCCGATCTTATTCATGCGGCGCATCCCGGGCACGACGCCCTTTTCTTTGAAGTCCTCGTCGATGAAACCGAGGACTTTCCAATGTGCGTCGGTTAATTCGATGCCTAGTTCTTTAGCGAGCGCAGCAGCGACATCGCGGTTCCACTGCGCGTGATTAGTCATGTAACCGTCGTCATCAACGTCGATGGTCACACCGTTGAGTTGTTTTCGTGTCATAACGTTTCCTTCCTTAGGCGGGTTGTAATGCTTCCTTGGGGATACGCTTTCCCAAGCAGCTCAAGTGATGGCCAATTCCCGGCATCGGCGCAGCTTTGAGCAGCAGGGTCCAATAAATCCATTTGAAGGCGAGCTTGCCGAGATGGTTGAAGCGCGTTTCGCCTAGCAGCGTGAACGGTCCAAGTAAGGGCAACGGATATTTTCCAGGGACCGGCTCCAGGTCGTAATTGAAATCGAGCAGAAACGCTTTGCGGTAGCCGGATTCGATGAAGCAGTTCGCATGACCGTCGAATTGCGGCTCG
>Ga0306920_100003640_pt1 | contig 19596 bp, 17 predicted proteins | sample flu12Cox44000170_FD_204666 | JGI IMG/M metagenome (GOLD analysis project Ga0306920, IMG submission 204666) | Lab enrichment of tropical soil microbial communities from Luquillo Experimental Forest, Puerto Rico - flux4day.12C.oxic.44.000.170 (v2)... | ecosystem: Environmental > Terrestrial >... | reverse complement strand
TTGCGTAAATGACACATCAGAACTGCGAATGGCACCTTGTCCTTTCCTAACTGATTGAAAGTAAGATACAAAGCGCCACAAGAGTGGGCGACAATATGCTACGATTGGGATTAGATTAGTTCCATGCATCAAACTACGATTCACCGCCCCGTAGAGACGGAAGGCGTTGGTCTCCACACCGGCGTCCTCGGCAAATTACGACTGGTCCCTGCGCCAGCGGATACCGGAATTGTCTTCCGCCGCGTGGACCTGGACCAGTTTCCGATTGAAGCCCATGGGCAAAACGTCGCCCGCGTCAGCTATGCCACCAGCCTGATGAAGCAAGGCGTGCTGCTTTCCACAACGGAACATCTCCTCGCCGCCATCTATTCTTGCGGGATCGACAACATCTTCGTCGATATCGACTCAATCGAAGTACCGATCCTGGATGGCTCCGCCGAGCCTTTTATGCAGATGATCGATCAGGCGGGCATCCGACGTTTGCGGCGGAAGAGGCGTTTCCTGAAAGTGCGCAAACCTGTGGAAGTAATCGAAGACGGCCGCCGCATCGGAATTTACCCGGCGGACGAATTTCGCGTGCGCTGCTACGTGGACTTTCCGCACCCCTTGGTGGGGCAGCAAGAAGTCGAGATGGCGGTAAACCCGGAGACCTTCCGGGGCGTGCTTTCCCGCGCCAGAACTTTTTGTTTTGAGAGCGACATCGAACCCTTGCGGGCCATGGGGTTGATCCGCGGCGGCTCGCTGAAAAATGCGATTGTGCTGACCGAAGACGGCGTGATGAATGGTCCCCTGCGGTATCCGGATGAGTTTGGCCGGCACAAAGCCCTGGACCTGATCGGGGACCTGGCCTTGGTGGGGCTACCGCTTTTGGGGCACGTCGAAGCAAGGAAGGCCGGCCACGCACTGCATACCCAACTTGTGAGCCAACTCTTGGCGGATAAGAGCGCCTGGACAATTACTACGGAAACTCCGGAAGCCGCCTCCGCAAAAGGACGGTTTGGAACTGCTGCAATGGCTGCCGCCGATTGAAACACCCCAACGGAGAGAGATCCTCCGGCGACGCTTGTTTGGATTGCGGCAAACGAGTCCGATAGTGTAGAGAGCCGGGCTGTCAGGACTCGCAGGGCTGCTCATATCGTAATGCACCACGGCGATTTCCTCCGTATAGAAATGTCGTACGCCGGAGACGCCGAGCTGGAGTGGGTCGGCAGAAATGATGTAAGAGGTGACGCGTCCTTAATCGTCCGTTACGCGCGGTTGCTATACAAAAACGTATCCGGACCTGATGGCATTTGACGCGCCCAGTCGGCCGTCCAAGAGGTTCGTGTGCTCGCATTCGCCGCTGCCGGGTCCAAGATTTTCGGAGGACGTTGGGTCCTCTTACGGGGCATTCCGAAGCGTAGGTGTTTGCAGCAATTGTGTACGTACGAAGTGACGCCCAGGCGGTCAAGGGAAGGTGGTTTCTGGTCATTGTCAAAGTGGGGGTCCTCACGGGACAATGCTGAGGCTATGGCTAACTCTGACGTTGCGATCCTTGTTCTGGCCGCCGGCAAAGGCACGCGGCTGAAATCCAGTCTTGCGAAGGTTCTGCATCGCGCCGGCGGGCGGCCGATCGTTGAACACGTGGTCCGTTCCTGCCAGCCGCTCGGTGCAAAGAAAATCATTGCCGTCACCGGCCATCAGGCCGAACAAATAGACGCCATTCTGGAACCCCTGGATGTGGAGACCGTTTTGCAGCAACCGCAGAACGGTACTGGCCACGCGATGCTGGTGGCCAAGCGTGCCATCGGCAACGCGAAATACATAGTGGTGCTTCCAGGCGACGCGCCGCTGGTGCGCACGGAAACGCTCCGCGCGGTCATTAACAAACACAAGAAAGGAAACGCGGCTGCCACGATATTGACCGCAGTCCTTGCCGATCCCTCGGGCTATGGCCGCATCCTGAGAAAATCCGGGGACAGTGTTGCGGCCATCATTGAGGAATCGCAGCTTACGCCGGATCAAAGTGAACTGAACGAAATCAATTCGAGCATTTACTGTTTTACGGCGGCGAAGCTGTGGCCTGCGCTGGCGCAGGTAAAACCGAACAACAAGCACAGGGAGATTTACCTGACCGATGCAATTTCCATTTTGAATGCGAAGGGCGAGACCGTACTGGCGGAAATAGCCCCGGATTCGCGGGAAGCGCTCGGGTGCAACACACGAGCGGACCTGGCAAGAGTGGATCACACATTTCGCGAATGGAAGCGCGAAGAGTTGATGAGCAACGGTGTGACCATTCAACTACCGGAAACGGTGCTGATCGATCCGGACGTGACGGCCGGCGAAGATACGGTGATCGAGCCGGGCGTGCAGTTGCTGGGGAAGACGAAGATTGGCGAGCAGTGCGTCATTAAGACCGGTAGCGTGCTGCACAACGCTGTGCTCGAGGATGAAGTCGTGGTCGAGCCGCACTGCGTGATCAGCGACAGCCGCCTGGACTCGCATGTTACGGTCGGCCCGTTTGCCCGTGTGCGGCCAGAGTCCCACTTGAAGAATGGCGCGCGGGTCGGGAATTTCGTGGAAGTGAAGAAAAGCGTCATCGCCGAGGGCAGCAAGGTGCCGCACCTGTCCTACATTGGCGACGCAAAAATTGGAACCAAGTCAAACATCGGTGCGGGAACGATAACCTGCAACTACGATGGATTTGCGAAACACCCGACGACCATCGGCAATCGCGTGTTTATCGGCAGCGATTCGGTGCTGATCGCGCCGGTCCGGATCGGCGATGGAGCCTATGTTGCAGCGGGTTCGGCAATTACCGAAAACGTTCCCTCCGATGCGTTGGGCATCGCGCGCGGCCGCCAGGTGACGAAGCCAGGCTGGGCGAGCAAGAAACGGCGCGAACTGGCGGCCGAGCAAAAGCCAAAAAAGAAAACGAAGAAGCGCCGCTAAGCTGGGGCGAAGAACCCCTAAGCACGGCCAGCCGTCCTCGCGCTGTGCTAAAATTGTAGTTCTCGAAAATGTTACCCGGAGGCGAAGCGTGAAATTTGGAGTCGTTGTCTTTCCCGGGTCCAACTGCGACCACGACGCCTTTCACGCCATCGGCCACGTCCTGCAAAAACCCGTGGAATTCATCTGGCACCAATCGCAAGAGCTGCACAACTGTGACGCGATCATCCTGCCCGGAGGTTTTTCCTACGGCGACTACCTGCGCACCGGTGCAATTGCCCGTTTTTCGACGGTGATGAATTCGGTTGAGAAATTCGCGAAAAGCGGAGGCTTGGTGCTGGGCATTTGCAACGGCTTTCAGATTCTCTTGGAAGCAGGGCTGTTGCCAGGCGCGATGATGCGCAATTCCGGGCTGCGCTTCATCTGCAAGCATGTTCACATCCGCGTGGAGGAAACCAATTCGCCATTCACCAACGCCGCGAAAAAGGGTCAGATCCTCAAGATTCCCATCGCGCACAGCGACGGGAATTACACCTGTGACGTGGCCGTGGTCTCGGAACTGAAAAGAAACCGGCAGATCCTGTTCCACTACACCACGCCGGACGGCAAGGATGATAACGCCGGCAATCCGAACGGCTCCATGGGGAATATCGCCGGGATCTGCAATCGCGAACGCAACGTGGCGGGCTTGATGCCGCACCCGGAGCGTGCCGTGGAGGGGGCGCTCGATTCGGAAGATGGATTGGTGATTTTCCGCTCGATGGTCGAGGCGCTCGCGGGCGCGGCAAAGGCGAGCGCGTGAGGCGCGTGCGAAACTAGGTTCCGGAGGGGCACGATTAATCGTGCCCCTACCATTTTCTGCAGGAAAAAGGGCTAGCGACGAATGGCGACGACACAGACGGAAATTAAGGTAACGCCGGAAATTGCGGAGGAGCACGGCGTCACAGGCGAAGAGTTTGCGCGCATCCAGAAAATCCTTGGGCGCGATCCGAACATCACCGAGCTGGGCATCTTTAGCGTGATGTGGAGCGAGCACTGCTCATACAAATCGAGCAAGGTGCACCTGAAGCGGTTGCCGACGCGAGGAAAGCTGGTGGTGCAAGGGCCGGGAGAGAATGCCGGTGTGGTGGATATCGGCGACGGATTGGTCGCGGCATTCAAGATCGAATCGCACAATCACCCGAGTTACGTGGAACCTTTCCAGGGCGCGACGACAGGCGTTGGCGGGATCCTGCGCGACATTTTCACCATGGGCGCGCGGCCGATTGCCGTACTCGATTCGTTGCGGTTCGGCGAAATCACTCCATCGAAAACGACGAGTGAAGAGGAAGCAGCGAAAAATAGTCGCATTCTCGATGCCGTGATTCGCGGGGTTGCACACTACGGAAATTGCTTCGGTGTCCCTACCGTTGGAGGAGAGGTAGTGTTCGAGCCATGTTATTCGCAGAATCCGCTGGTGAATGCTTTGGCGCTCGGAATCGCGCGGAAAGAGGAGATTTTTCTCGCCAAGGCAAAGGGCATCGGTAATCCGGTGATTTACGTCGGCGCGAAGACGGGACGCGACGGGATACATGGCGCTTCACTGCTGGCTTCGGCGGAGTTCACGGAGGAATCGCAACAGAAGCGGCCGAACGTGCAGGTCGGCGACCCGTTCATGGAGAAGCTGCTGCTTGAGGCGTGCCTGGAGGCGATGAATACGGGCGCGGTGGTGGCGATTCAGGATATGGGCGCTGCGGGGCTGACGTGTTCGACCTGCGAAATGGCTTCGCGCGGCGGCACGGGCATCGAGATTGATCTGGCGCGGGTGCCGCAACGGGAAACCGGCATGAGCCCGTACGAGATCATGCTGAGTGAGTCGCAGGAACGCATGTTACTCGTCGCAGAGAGGGGCCGCGAGCCGGAAGTGCTGGCCGTGTTCAAGAAGTGGGGTCTGGATGCGATGGTTGTCGGCGAAGTGAAGGACGGCGAATTGCTGGTCGTGAAAGATCACGGCAAGGTCGTAGCGGAGATTCCCGCGCATCCGCTGGCCGAAGAAGGCCCGGTATACAACCGTCCGATCGCCGCCCCGGCGCCAGGCCAGGAAACAGAAAAGGACTGGTTTGCGTTCGCGGCGGAAGGCATGGATCTGACGGCGAATTTCAAGAAGCTTCTGGGGTCACCGACAATCGCTTCGAAGCGCTGGATCACCGAGCAGTACGACACCATGGTGCGGACGAATACGCTGGCAGGACCCGGAGCGAGCGATGCAGCGGTCGTGCGGATTAAGGAGACGAAGCGAGCACTGGCATTGGCGACGGACGGCAACGGCCGGTGGTGCCAGTTGAACCCGAAAGTCGGCGCGATGCACGCAGTTGCGGAAGCGGCTCGCAACGTCGCAGCTAGCGGTGCGCGGCCGATCGCGGCAACGAATTGCCTGAACTTTGGCAGCCCGGAAAAGCCGGAAGTAATGTGGCAGTTTTCGCAAGCGATTGATGGTCTGGGTGAAGCGTGCATTGCGCTTGGTACGCCAATCACGGGCGGCAATGTCAGTTTCTACAATGAAACGCTCGGGCAATCGATCTATCCCACGCCGACGATCGGAATTCTGGGCATTCTCGACGATGCGTCTAAAGTCTTGAAGGTGGCATTCCGCGAAGAAGGCGACATAGTTTTGCTGTGGGATGGTCTCGCGTTGCCAGATGGAACAGCCTCTGGCGTGCCTCATCCACAGATGCGGCGCGAGTTTTCGTCGTCGGAGTATTCGAAGACGATTGCCGGGATTGTGGCGGGAGAACCACCGGCGATTGATCTCGCGGCAGAAAGGCGTTTACAGGATTGTCTCGTTGCCCTGGCGACAGAGAGTGCTCTGCAATCGGCGCACGACATTAGCGACGGTGGACTAGCCGTTGCGCTGGCGGAATCCTGCTTTGCCTCGAACGGCCTGGGTGCCACCGTGAAGGTGAATGTGGAAGGCTGCGTGGAGCACGCGATCTTCGGTGAGTGCGGTGCCCGCGCGGTGGTGTCCATCGCGCCTGCCAAGCTTGCCGCTGTGCTGAAAACTGCGAGACAATATGGTGTTGCGGCTACGGAAATCGGCAAGGTGACCGGTGACAACGCTCTCCGCATCGAATATAAAGGGCGTGCGGTGGTTGCCGAATCGGTCGACGCACTGCGCGATCTGTGGGCCAACTCGCTCCAGCGTACTTTGAAGGTTCAATGACACGCAAAATCGCTTACGCGGACGATCATTTTCACGACGAGTGTGGCGTGTTCGGTGTCTTCGGGCATCCGGAGGCGGCGAACCTGACGTATCTGGGGTTGTATGCTTTGCAGCATCGCGGGCAGGAGTCGGCGGGCATCGTGGCCAGCACAGGTAATGACCTCAACGTGCACAGGGCCATGGGCGAAGTGGAAGAGATTTTTCAGCCCAGCGTGCTCGCCAAGCTGCCAGGCTCGAGCGCCATCGGCCACGCGCGGTATTCGACGGCCGGCGACAAGGCGCTGCTCAACGCGCAACCCATCCTGGTGGATTGCAACAAGGGCAAAATCGCCGTAGGGCATAACGGCAACCTTACCAACGCTGGCGAGTGGCGCCGCAAACTGGAACATCGTGGCTCGATTTTTCAGACCAACAGCGACACCGAAGTGATTGTCCACCTGATTGCGCGTTCGCAGGCGCGGAATTTTTCAGCGGCACTGGGCGACGCGATGAATCAGGTGGAGGGCGCCTACTCCCTGCTGGTCCTGACGCCCGAAGAGCTTTACGCGGTGCGCGATCCTCGCGGCTTCCGCCCGCTGGTGCTCGGGAAAATTCCTGGGCCCGAGGGCAACGACACCTGGTTGGTTGCTTCCGAAACGTGCGCGTTCGATTTGCTGAATGCGCAATACGTCCGCGAAGTGGAACCGGGGGAAATGCTGCGCATCTCCAAAGCGGGCATCGAGTCCATTCGTTTCAGTCCGCCGAAGCCGCATCAATACTGCATTTTCGAGCATGTCTATTTTTCGCGGCCAGACAGTATCATCTTCGGCCGGTCCGTCAACGAATCGCGCGAAATGCTCGGGCGCCTGCTTGCGCGCGAACATCCGGTCGAGGCGGACATGATCGTGCCGGTGCCGGACTCCGGCGTGCCCGCCGCCATCGGATTCGCCCTGGAATCGAAAATCCCCTTCCGCATGGGCCTTATCCGGAATCATTACATTGGGCGGACGTTCATCGAGCCGTCGCAAGCGATTCGCAATTTTGGCGTGAAGCTGAAGCTCAATCCCGTCCGGGAATTGATTGCCGGCAAGCGTGTGGTCCTCGTGGACGATTCCATCGTGCGCGGCACGACCAGTCGCAAGCTCGTGCGCATGGTGCGCGAAGCCGGTGCGAAAGAAGTTCACATGCGCATCAGTTGCCCGCCGACGATTTCACCCTGCTATTACGGCGTGGACACGCCGACAAAGGAAGAGCTGATCGCCTCCGCCAATTCACCGGCGGAAATCTGCAAGTATCTTGGTGCGGATTCTCTCGGGTACCTTTCGATGAAGGGGCTGAAGCAAGCCGTCAGCGACACGCAAGGGAATTTCTGCACGTCCTGCTATACCGGCGTCTATCCCACGGATCTCGTGCAACTGGAAGTTCGTGAGGGAGCCGCCACAAACAAAGCCATTGAAGCGGTTACGGTGCAACGTGAAAGCTGACCCAAGCAAGTCAGGAAACAAGAAAGCCGGCAGCAAAGTAGAATCATCCTTAGCCGCCCACGTGAAGAGAGAAATGATTGCGTGGGCCTGGGTGGTTCTCGTGTTTTTGCTGGTCAACGGCACACTGGGGCAAGCTCGCGTGATCCCATCCGGATCAATGGAGAAAACCCTGCTAGTGGGAGACCACCTGATCATGAGCCGCCTTGGTTATGACGCCGGTGTTCCGTTTACAAGCTGGCATGTTTCCCTCTGGCGAAATCCTCAGCGCCGGCAAATCGTTATTTTCCGTCCGCCTTACGGTCATTCCGATCAACCGGATTTGATCAAGCGTGTCATTGGCTTGCCGGGCGAGACGATTGATATTCACGATGGCTTCGTGTGGATCAACGGCCAAAAGTTGGAAGAAAAATACACCGCCGGGCCGACGGTAACTCCTTCTCCTTGGGAATTGCTTCCGCCGTTCCAGGGAGTCCCATTCACCGTGCCGGAAAATCACTATTTCGTGATGGGCGACAATCGCGGCAATTCCTATGACAGCCGTTTCTGGGGCTGCGTTCCGCGTAATGAAATTCTCGGCACGCCCGTGGCCATCTATATGTCCGTGGATGCGCGGGGCGACGCGTGGAACGGCAATATTGGCGAGCGTCTTCTCGCCTATGGCAGCGCCTTGCTTCATCCCAGCGAGATCCGCTGGAAGAGATTATTCGAAACTTTCTAAGGGTAGCCGGTGAACGCGGAGCCGCATACGTCTCTGTTGTTCCACCGCTGGTCAGGGTGAATGTTGAAAACTGACGTGACGAAAGGCAAAAAGAAGACGGAAACCGTGCAAGAGTCGCAAGCCTCGATGAGTGCTCGCGTCAAAAGCGAGATCATCGCGTGGTTCTGGGTGATTCTCGCGTTCATGCTCATTAACGGAACGCTGGGCCAGGCTCGCGTGATCCCGTCCGGTTCTATGGAAAACACTCTTTTGATCGGCGACCACCTGATCATGAGCCGGCTGGGCTACGACGCCGGTGTGCCGTTCACCAATTGGCACGTGCCGCTCTGGCGAAGCCCTCATCGGCAACAGATCATCATTTTCAAGCCGCCGTTTGATCCCACCCAGCCGGATTACGTAAAGCGCGTAATCGGGCTGCCGGGGGAAACCGTGGACGTGCACGACGGCGCCGTGTGGGTTGACGGGAAGAGACTGCAGGAGAACTACACCATCGGGCGCACGGAACCGCCCGGGCGTTCGCAGTTGATTGCGCCTTTTCGCGGTTTGCCTTTCACTGTTCCTGAGAATTGCTACTTCGTTATGGGCGATAACCGCGAGAATTCTCTCGACAGCCGCTATTGGGGTTGCGTCCCTCGAAATGATATTCTGGGCACGCCGGTGCTCATCTATATGTCGCTCGACGCGCCGAAAGACGCATGGAACGGTGACATCGGAGCCCGATTTCTCGCTTACGCCAATGCTCTGTTTCATCCGGGGACCGTCCGCTGGCGCAGGTTGTTCCATGTGTTTTAAGCTGTAACGTCCGGCGCCGCCGAATGGGCGGATCGCTTGGATCGCCCAAGAGTGTGACGGGTGACTCGTCCCTCGCGGCCGCCCTCTGACCCGCAGGTAATGAGCCGGCAGGCTTCACCCATCGTGGCAGCGTCACCGATCAAACGTTAAGGCGGGACTCTATGAAATATGCCGACGCCGGAGTCAACATCGCTGTTGCCGATGACGCCAAACAGCGCATCCGCCACCTGGCCAGCCACACCTTTACTCCCGCCGTGCTTGGCGGGATCGGCGGATTTGGCGCGCTCTATTCGCTGGACACCAAGAAGTGGAAGGATCCCGTGCTCGTCTCGAGCGCGGATGGTGTCGGCACCAAGCTGAAGATCGCCATGGCCATGGGTGTGCACTCGACGGTCGGCGGCGATCTGGTCAATCACTGCGTGAATGACATTCTGGTGCAGGGCGCGGAGCCGCTTTTTTTTCTCGACTATCTGGCCATGGGCAAGCTCGATCCCGCGGTGATCGAACAGCTCGTGGATGGCATGAGCCGGTCCTGCCGCAAAGCAGGTTGCGCGCTGATCGGCGGTGAAACCGCGGAGATGCCGGGGTTTTATCCGCCGGGCGAGTATGACCTTGCGGGATTTATTGTTGGCGTCGTGGAGCGCAAGAAATTGCTGACCGGAAAAGCCGTGAAGCCGGGAGACACGCTTCTGGCGTTGCCTTCCACCGGCCTGCATACGAACGGCTATTCACTGGCGCGGAAGCTCGTATTTGAAGTGGCCAAGCTTAAGCAGGACACCTACGTCGCGGAAGTCGGCAACAAAATCGGAGCGGAGCTTCTGAAGCCGCATGTGTGTTACGCGCCCGCAGTGAAGAATTTGCTCGCGCGTGGGTGGGTTTCCGCGCTGGCGCACATCACCGGGGGCGGCCTTCCGGGCAACCTTCCGCGCGTTCTACCCAGCGGCGTGAAGGCCATCATTGATCTCGACGCCTGGCCGATTCCTTCCATTTTCAAGTATCTTGCGAAGCTCGGCGAAATCGAGACGGATGAGTTGCTGCAATCCTTCAACATGGGCGTGGGCATGGTGGTGATTGTGCCTTCGGCGCATGTGAAAGAGGCGGAAGCGGATCTGAAGCGCCGCCGCGAGAAATTTTTTCGCATCGGGCGCATCGAACGCGGAGACACCGGCAAGGCGCGGCTCGTCTATTCTGGCGCGCTCAACTTGTAGCCCGGCCTTTCCGGTCCGAGGCCCTTCTCTTCCGGCTCCAATACCACCACTGGCACTTTTCCGCGGGCAGGCGCGGGTCAAGAGCCTGGGCCACGGCGGCTTCAAAGACATCCAAAACGCAAATATCCATGGGTTGGCCCGCTAGGCGCTGCAGGCGGGTGTACAGTTTCTTCGGTTCCTGCTTGGCAAGCTGGTCCACGGAACGGATGCCAAGCTGGCCGAAATCGCGCAGCATGGCAGGCCCAACGGAAATGAGATCCTGCAAACGGCGTTCCTGGCGCATGGAGCCCCCTTCTTTATTTCGCTTTACTTTCGCCATAGGCTAGAGCAAACTTTACTCTATTCCGCTCTCTCGCTCAAGAGGTTTTTATGAAATCAAGATTGCCAGTTGGGGTGATTCTTGCGGCGTCCATCCTTCTCGTCGTCGCGGGCTTACGGAGCACCGCCTCTCCCCGTCGATTGCCGCAGAACTCCGCTTCACCCGTCGCGGAAAAGGAGAAAAAACCGATGATCAAGAAACTCACTCCCGTTCTCTTCGTTAAGGAGATCGAGCCGGTGTTGCCGTTCTGGGTGGAAGGCCTCGGCTTTACAAAAACGACGGAAGTCCCCGAAGGAAACAAGGTCGGATTTGTCATTCTGGAAAAGGATGGCGTAGAGGTGATGTACCAGACCTACGCCAGTGCGGACAAAGACCTGCCGTCCATCGCCGCTGACGTCCGTAAAGGGCCGACGTTTCTCTACATGCAGGTGGATAATCTAGACGCGGTCAAAGCGGTGGCGAAGCGCGCCGAAGTCTACATGCCTGAGCGAAAAAGCTTTTACGGCGCCAAGGAAATTGGCGTGAAAGACCCCGCCGGGCATTTCATTACCTTTGCCCAATTTGCCGCAGTGCCTTCACAGTGAACTCGTGAGCTCCTCCTGTTTCGCCTCGGCGCGCGGCAGTTGGGCATTTTGCCGCTTTGTGGAGGTATGCTAACGTTTTTTGTTCATGAAGAAGCGCATTGGCGTGCTCTTAAGCGGCCGCGGCTCGAATTTCGAGGCCCTCGCGGACAGTGTTTCCGCGGGGCGGATACCCAACGCCGAAATCGCGATTGTGGTCAGTAACAAACCGGATGCGCGCGGCCTCGAACGCGCCACGGCCCAGGGAATCCCTGCGTGGCTGATTCCGTCCAAAGGATTGGAGCGCGAAGCCTACGACCGCAAGGTCGCGGCAGTCTTGCACGAGCACAAAGTGGACCTCATTTGTCTGGCGGGGTACATGCGGCTGCTTTCGCCTTATTTCGTAGCTGCGTTTCCGCAACGCATCTTGAATATTCACCCGTCTCTGCTGCCGTCCTTTCCGGGCCTCGAATCGCAGAAACAGGCGCTGGACTATGGCGTAAAATTCGCGGGATGCACGGTACATTTTGTGGACGAAAACCTGGACGCCGGCCCGATCATTCTGCAAGCCGTCGTGCCGGTGCAGGACGCGGACGATGAACACATCCTCGCGGAACGGATCCTCAAGGAGGAGCACCGGATTTACACGGAAGCAGTGAAAACTGTATTGGGAGGGAAGTACAAAATCGTTGGACGCCGCGTGATCCACATCGCGTAAGGCGAAGATTCGAAATGACGCAGACCCAATTCAAACCCGTGGATGAGCAACTCGCGTACCTGCTAAAGGGCGTGGCTGAGACTGTTCCGGAGCAGCTAATTCCGCCGACCCCTGTCTCGCTGATGTCGGTGGAGCCCTTAAGCGTCAAATTGGAGCGCTCTCGGCTAGCACAAGTTCCCCTTCGAGTGAAACTTGGTGTAGACCCAACTGCCCCGGATATCCACCTAGGGCACACCGTTGTCATTCGCAAGCTGAAGCACTTTCAGGAGATGGGACACACGGCAGTTTTTCTGATCGGCGATTTCACCGCCATGGTTGGCGACCCCACAGGACGATCCGAGACACGTCCGCCGCTTTCTAGAGAACAAATCCAAGCTAATGCCAAGACCTATCTGGATCAGGTCTTTAAGATCCTCGATCCCGAAAAGACTGAAGTCCGCTACAACAGCGAGTGGCTCGACAGAATGACGAGCTTCGACATCGTTCGACTTTGCGGCAAGTATCGGGTCGCTAGAATGCTCGAGCGCGAAGATTTTCGCTCGCGATTGAGGAGCAATCAGCCCATTTCCATACATGAGCTCCTGTATCCGTTGTTTCAAGCGTACGACTCGGTCGCCCTTGAGGCGGATGTGGAGTTGGGTGCTACGGAGCAGAAATTTAATCTGCTCGTCGGTCGCGAAATCCAGCGAGACTACCATGGGGAAAGTGCCAAGAAGGGCCCGCAGATATGCATGATGATGCCAATTCTCGTAGGTCTCGATGGCCAACGGAAGATGTCCAAAAGCCTTGGCAATCACGTAGGCATAACGGACCCTCCCGACGAGATGTTCGGAAAAATCATGTCGATTCCTGATGAGCTGGTGTGGCCGTACTATGAGTTAGTCACGGGGCGCACGTCGCAAGAAATCGCAGAGCTGAAGCGGCAGGTGGAAGTAGGCAAACTCCATCCGATGGACGCCAAGATGTGCCTGGCCGAAGAAGTAGTCAGCGGTTTCCACGGCGCTGATGCCGCCCGCAAAGCCGCCGAGAATTTCCAGCACGTCTTCCGCGACCGCCAAGCGCCTTCCGAAGCACCAATTCAGAAAATTCCGATGGGCCCTCCGAGAAAGCTCATTGCCATGCTGGTGGAGTTGAAGTTAGCTTCTTCGAAGAGTGAAGCAGAGAGACTGATTAAGCAACGGGGCGTTGAGATTGATGAGATCTGTGTTGAAGATCCTCGAAAAGAGATCGACCTGAGCAAGCCTGGCCAATTCCTCTTGCGCGCAGGAAAGAAGAAGTTCCTTCGTATGATCATCGAATAGTTCAACCCGTCATTCCGAGCGAAGCAAGGAATCCCTCCGCATACTTACGGCAGCACCTCTGCAACCAGCGAAGAAATGTAGCGCGCAATCGCCGGAGCCGCAGTCAGACCTGGCGATTCAATCCCAACCAACTGGATTACCCGTGGCACTTCGTGGTCAGGCTCGATGACAAAATCAAAAATACCTTTGCTTCCCGGCGGAGCCAGCTTCGGTCGCAAACCGGTGTAGGCCAGCTGCAAATCGCGTTCGTCGATTTCGGGCACGAGCGTCTTTGCATCTGCGGCAAATTCCGGAATCGTCACGCGGTTGCGCTCATAGTTGTCTTTGCCTTCAACGTAAGTTGCCGTCGGCCCGACCAGCACAGTCCCCCACAGCGTTTTCGTGAAGTGCAAGCCGAGCGAAAGGCCGTCATGCCGCGGCAGCGGGTAGACAAGGTCGCGAATCAAATCCGCGCGAGCGCCGCGGATTTCGCAATATTCACCACGCACAGGGTAAATTTTCCACGGACGCGGGCCAAGCAGTTGCGCCACCTCATCCGCATACAATCCCGCTGCATTGATGACGCACCGCGCCTCAATCGTCTCCGTTTCGAAACGCTCCTCGTCACCGATGCGCAATCCCACGCGAACGGCATCCTTCACGGGCTCTATCGAAACTGCTCGAGCGTGACTTACTAAGTGAGCTCCGTGCTGCTCCGCCATGCGCGCAAAGGCGTGCACGAGATCCTCCGCGGAGCAGATACCGGTCGAGGGAACTTCTAGGGCCGCACTGCCGCGAACATGCGGCTCCCTTGCGCGAATAGCCGCAGCACCCAGAAGCCGCAAGCCTTTCACCTCGTTCTCTTCCCCATTTTTCTTTAACTCCAGAAGTTCCGGCTCTTCGCTTTCATCCTTGGCAACGACGAGTTTTCCCGTGGTCCTGTGCGGAACTCCGTGCCGCGCGCAGAACTCCTTCGTCAGGCGGTTTCCCTCGACGCAAAGTCGAATCTTCAAGGAATTCTTTGGGTAGTAAATTCCGGAATGAATTACTCCACTGTTGCGCGTACTGGTGGCCATTCCCAGTTTCGGAAGCTTCTCCACAAGAAAAACATCCTGCCATCGCCGCGAAACCGCTTCGGCGATGGCGCAGCCCACCACGCCTCCGCCGATAATCAGAATGTTCGCCTGGTCCATGATTTGGAAAATTCTCCTTCAGCGTTGCTTCAGGATTATTGATCCCCGCCAGCTTCGTCAAAATAAGGCTTGCAAGGCATTAAACGGGCTTGCGTTCCGTCGTGCACCGCGAACTGCGCCACCTTCGATTCTTCGTAGCCATTCTTCCAAAGCGAAGCGCTGCCGTACTCCCCATCTTTGTTCGCGGCGTAAAAGTACAGGTGAAAGGTCGCCAGCTTTTTCTTGTCGTTGTTGTAATTTCGCGCCACCCTGCCCATCGCTTCGAGGCAGGCATCCGTGGGCTTCATTCCCTTGCGCATCATCTCCACTATGGTGTGCCCACCGCAAATCTTGATGTTTTCTTCGCCCTTACCCGTGGAGCCGGCTCCGCCCACGTCCCCATCCACATAGAGTCCCGCGCCGATGATGGGCGAGTCTCCGACACGCCCCGGAATTTTCCAAGCGAGTCCGGAAGTCGTCGTCGTGCCGCTAACTTCGCCCTTCCCATTCACCGCCAGGCAATTAATCGTTCCCGTGACCGGATGCGCAATCACGCGCTTCGCGTAGGCAATTTTCTGCGCGTCGCCACTGAACAGCTTGGACAGGTGTTGTTTCCACTCCGGACTATCAATCCCCGGGCGCCAGTTGAAATCCGTTTTGGCTTTCCACGCTAGCCAGATTTTGCGGGAGTGGTCCGTCAGCAGGTTCATCTCCTCGAAGCCTTCCGCCACCGCAAATCGCCGAGCACCGTCGCCGACGATCATGACGTGATTGGTCCGCTCCATAACGGTCTTGGCCAGTCGTGACACATTCTTGATTTTCTGCACCGATGCCACGCTTCCTGCCCGGTGGGTGGGTCCGTGCATCACGCTCGCGTCGAGCTCGACCACGCACTCTTCATTCGGCAGGCCCCCATAGCCCACGCTGTCGTCGTTGGGATCGTCTTCCACAACCGTGACCGCCGCCACCACGGCTTCCAGCGTGTCGCCATCGCTCTTCAGAATCTCCATACCTTTCCCCAGGGCGTTCACACCGTTCGCCGAAGAAATCATCACTGGCCGCGTGCCTCCCGCGGCGGGCGGCGCCTCAGGTATCAATCCGCCCAGCGCGGGTGTCTTTCCAAGCAACCGTCCCGCCCCTGCGAGCGCGCTACCCGCCAGTGAAGTCACAAAAAACTTGCGTCGTGTCCAAAGGTCCATTTGAGTTCCCCTTTATAAGGAATTTATCGCAGCCTGCCGCGATGCTTCTCAGTCCAAACAAGTTGGGAAGAAACTCTGCAAGAAAGTGTAGTCAGTCCGAGCCGCCTAGGGGGAGGAAGTACTGGGTGCCTTTCACAGGCTCCTGCAGCCGCCGCAACAATTGCTGCAAATCCTCGCTGCGTTCTACAAAATCAATCTCCGAGGTGTCAATCACCAGCAGATCAGCCCCTTCATACCGGAAGAAGAAATGTTCGTACGCCCGCGCAACTTCCTCGACATACTCGATCGCAATCTGCTTCTCTTCTTCAGCCTTTTTCTTCGCAATCCTCGCGCGCAGAACTTCCGGCTTGGCTTGAAGATAAATCACCAGGTCCGGCTGCAATAGTTCCGCGGTCAGCGCTTCGTAATATCGTTCGTATAGCTTCAGCTCCGCGTCATCCAGATTAAGATTCGCGAAGATGCGATCCTTTTCCATCAGGAAATCGCTGATGACAGGACCGGGCGCCTCCCCGGCAAGCGCTTCCCGAATGCGTTTCTGCCGCTCCATCAGGAAGTACATCTGGGCGCGCATCGCCGCGCCGCCCTTTCCTGCGTAAAAGTCCGCAAGAAAGGGATTATCCTCGCAATCGTAGATGCGGCGGGCATGCAGGCGCTCCGCCAGGATTTTCGCCAGGGTAGTTTTTCCGACCCGCAGAGGGCCTTCGATCACGATAAAACGGGGCGGCTGAGGGGCGCGCTGTGGCGTGCGGGCTCGCTTCGCGGACGAAGATTCAGAACCGGCCATGTTCCCCCAAATCCAAGAAAGATCGAGCCACCCTCATGCGTATGGCGCCGGATTATAGCAGGTCTTTTGCCTTGTTTCCCGCAAGCGATGCGCCCATTGGTACCAAAGGACTTAAACGGCAAACCGCACGAAGCACCATCGCAGCAATGGGCCGATGACGTCTGTCCTCTGCTACAGTAGGGTAGAAGGGAGTTGCAGTATATCGGACCTGCTTTTCTGGACTGCGACCACTGGGGTGAAGCTTGCTATTGTCCGCTCTTGTGCTGTTTTGTTGCGCACCTTCCGCAGGCGGGCCTCGAGCATCTTCCGATACGCCCGTATTGGTCGCCAGTCGCCCGGAGGATACGCGGCCCTCCTCCCCTTCGCCGCCTGTGCCTGACGCACCCCTCCCGAAGGCGACCGCCTCCTCGAAAGAAGCGGCGTCCTCCTCGTCCACGGCCGAAAACATCGCACCCAATAGCCAGCCCTTTGCCGGCGGACCAGTAAGACCGGCCGCCCGTGGCAGCTACGAGACCGCCCGTCAGCGGAAAATCTGGTACGCCTTATGGCTACCAGCCACAGTGCCGCAGTCTTCGATGCTTGGTCAACGCGACGCGCCGTTTCTGATGGCTACACCGAGGGGAACCCACTCCTGCGCCCGTTTGCCAATTCCAATGCGATTTACGCAGCCACCCAGGTGAGCCCCGCTGTGATGGACTACCTGGGCCATCGCATGATGACCAGCAACCATCCCTGGATGCGGAAATTCTGGTGGGTTCCCCCAACCGCGGGCGCAGGTTTTTCGTTTGGCGCCGGAATTCACAACTACCGTCTCGTCCCTTGAGACGGTTATTTCCCGACAACCAATAGGACAAACGTCCCCGGTTTTACGGACGGCCACCGCTCTCCCTCTTTCGGAGGAATCATCTCGGCCGCGGGCAGAACGATGTTGTGCGTTTTCAGATCCAGCCCCATCGTGCGCGCACTCTTCTTAGTCGGCACATTCTCGACAACCGAATATTTGTCCGGACTGTCCTGTTTCGCCACCGTAAGCGTGCCTTCGCCATTCGATGAAAACACCAGTCCCGTTCCGGGATCGTAGGCATTCGCATCCACACCGTCCCCGATGGCAGGAGTCGCGATTACCTTTCCGGTGTCCGCGTTGACCACGGCCATCATCTTGTTATCGCATCCGGCAAAAAGGCGGCGGTTTTTTTGATCCATGGCAAGTCCCGAAGGTTCTTTGCAAGGGCTTAACGGCCAGCGATGCTCCACTTTCAGTGACTGCGCATCAAATTCCACCAGTTCCGAAGTGTCTTCAATGTTCACGAAGATTTTGCCCTTTCCATCCGCAACGGCAAATTCGGGTTTGCCTCCCAATGGGATCGTCCCCGCAGCCTGGCCATCCGCGGCGCCGAAAGCAGTCGCGTCCTTGCTCCTCCCATTTAGCGTGAACACGCGTTTCGTCAGGGGGTCGTAAACAATAGCGTCGGGATTCGTTCCCGTTTGCACCGTTCCTAGAGTCTTCAGTGTCTTCAGCTCAAAAATGGTGGCCGAGTTCGCTCGGCCGTTGCTCGTAAATCCGCGGCCCAGCTCGGTAGCCACTGCGATCCCATGGACTCCCTGGGTATCAGGTATCTCTCCCACCGAGGTAAACGAATCCGCGTCCAGAACCACCACCCTGGTGGAGTGGGAAATGTAAATGCGGCGTGCGTCGCTATCGACCGTCACATAGTCCCAGCTTCCTTCGCCGCTAATAGGTACTGTTTTGATGACATGGTATCCCGAGGGGCCTGTGGCTTTGCCGAGTCCAGTCACCGCAAAGCACAGCCCAAGCACGGTTATTCCTGGGAAGCCTGCCCATTTTTTCCACTCCATGGAACTCCTCATGACTCCTCCATTTTAAAGTTAAATAAATCTCTTCTGAGTAACCTGGCTTGCGGTGGCATTAATATACATCACGTCATCTTCCCCCAACGTGCGGTCAATAGGATATAGTAGGGTTACCCTGTCTGCGCCGTTATCTGCCCCGGCGTTTCTTTTGGTACAAAATTCCTTCGGACGGGTTACCATTTCAAGACCCTAGGGAATACCGGCTGAAGGCAGAGGGGATGTGTATGAGAAAGCCACTGATGGGAATTGCAGTGATGCTGGCTGCCGCCTGTGTCGTTGGGGCGCAGGAAGGGACGGATGGCGGTGTAAAAGACACGGGGAACGTGGCGGTGGCATTTCGCGAGACTTCCGCGGCGCAGGTGAACCTGCTGGCCCCGGCGGATAACGGTTCCGAGTCGCGGAGTTTTGCGCTGGCGACACCGAGTCCTGCGGCGGAAAGCAGCGCGAATGCTTTTCCAGCCGAGCCGGCCGCGGCACCCACGCCGAAGTTCGTGATTGGCAGCCGCGATGATTATCGCTGGCAGTTGGGAGTGGGCGCGGAGTTTTTCCAGTTCCGTTCGTCGATCATCAACGCGAGCATGGTGGGGCTGAACACCACGGTGACATATTTCACGAACGACTGGTTTGCGATTGAAGGGAACCTGGTGACGGGATTTGCGTCGGAGATCTATGACCGGGAGCATGTGAAATATTTTGGCGGCGGCGGAGGAATCCGTGTGGGCTCCCGAAGGGCGAAGTGGGAGCCTTGGGGCCACGCACTGTTTGGAGGCGGGCACCTGCAGCCGCAAACGGCGGGCCACAACAAGAATGCGCTGATGATCCAGGCGGGGATTGGCGTGGACTACCGCGTGAACGCGCGGCTATCGCTCCGCGGAGAAGGCGATTGGGTCTACACCACCTTCTTCAGTCAGATCCAGAACAATTTCCAGGGCTTCGCCGGTATCGTGTTCCATTTCTAGGAGAATGGCGTCTGCCTTGCTAATCAAGGAGCAGACCAAAGCCCGATTTTGTGCGCTGCATTGCGGTTGATTGACACCGTTGTTCCATGTCCGCTAAGATTTCTCAGTACCGCATTGTTCCTCCCTTCGCGGTTCCCCGGTAGCTCAATGGTAGAGCATTCGGCTGTTAACCGAAGGGTTGCTAGTTCGAATCTAGCCCGGGGAGCCAAACTTCTCAATAACTTAGACCTCGTCTCGTACTCCTTCCAATTGACGCTGTAGCGGAAACTGTAGCGGGTGGCCGTCGTTTTCCAAGTATTTGCTGTTCCTCACTAAGTTGTCCGCGAACTGCAAATCGACATGGACAAATCGATATATTTCTAATGATCTTCTCAATGGGCCACAGTAAGTTTCTGCACCTTTCTGGGAGGGCCCCAGAATGA
>Ga0306920_100003639_pt1 | contig 19600 bp, 17 predicted proteins | sample flu12Cox44000170_FD_204666 | JGI IMG/M metagenome (GOLD analysis project Ga0306920, IMG submission 204666) | Lab enrichment of tropical soil microbial communities from Luquillo Experimental Forest, Puerto Rico - flux4day.12C.oxic.44.000.170 (v2)... | ecosystem: Environmental > Terrestrial >... | reverse complement strand
ACATCAACGGCGGGGGGACCGCGACTCGCGAGGATGCCGAGCGGGAGTCCTTGTCAGCCATCGCGTTCGCGCTCGAGGGGGACCCCAGCGACTTCGACCCTTCAGCCGAAGCCGTCACCCTCGACGTCAGCGTCGCACCGGCCGCCTGAATCTGCTCCTAGCCGTTCCCCGGCCTCCGCGCACAGGGGAGCGGTCGTTTTTCCGGCTGCCGCGAAGCGTGCGCTTTTGCTCTTCATCGGAGCGTGTAACGATCCGTTGGGTCGCTTGGCTGCCAGATCTCTCTTGCCGTCGGCGCGCTGTGCGTCGGCGTGCCGGGGCGCCTGTTAGTGCCCGGCCGATCAGGTCACGGACGCACCCGGCAATTGATGCGTACCCTTCTCCGGCGGGGTGGTGACCAGCTCGGTGAGCCGATACCGGTAGACGCTGGCGATCATGCCCAGCTGGGCATGGCTGGCGCCGGAGACCTCCTCGCCCGGGTATTTGCCTACGGGGATACGCCGCCGCTAATCCCGCTCGGCGGGAAGCGCGATCTTGGATGGCTATCACGATGGCTATCGCACGTCATGCCGAAAACTGGCCTTGACCTGGTACTTCGCGGTGGGCGGTACAAGATTTGAACTTGTGACCTCTTCCGTGTCAGAGAGATCCATCGGCTGCCTGAGCCTGCCCTCGAATGCCCCGGAGAGCACTTGACCTGGCCGAACGCTGCCTCAGGGTGCCTGGAGATGCCTCCAAGACCGCGGAGAATGGCTCCCGCTTTGGCTCCCGCTACGGCGCTTCGGCTCTGCTGCAATGGCGCAGTCGATGCCTGGATTCTGCCGCTCGGTCGTGATTCAGGTATCGAGGCTCACGTGTTGCACGCTGATGACCTCGTGACCTTCATGCACGGTGACGGTGTACCAGATCGTCACCTCGTCGACAGGCAAGTGCAGTTCGTAGGCACCGGGCAGGGGATCGTCACGAGGGAAAGGATCGGCAAGGGTCGGGACTGGCTCGTCCAGCAGGTGGAAGATCGTGCGCTGAACCGTCCACCGCAGCGACTGCGGCAGGGCCTCAATCTCCTCCCAGGAGGCGGCAGGGAAGCGGATGAGGCGATCACTCACTGATTCCCCATGCTCCGGCAAGTTCCTCGCGAGTGAACGCGGGCGCGTCATCGCCTGGACCGGGGTCGGCTTCCATGCGCCCCTTGGCCACGCCGCGCCCGACCTCGCGCCGCAGCCGCCTCAGTTCGGCCTTCAGCGCATCCAACTCGGCACGGGGAATAGTGACCATATCGGATGCTTCGACGCTCACCCGCGGCTCCCTCGGTTCGGCGCTTGCGCACCCAGTCTAGATAGATGAGCCCGAGGGGGGGTGAAGGTGTCGCGAGGGCCCGATTTGTGTCACCTAGACCCGGCAAGCCCTGATGACAAATGATCTTGAGGCCAGCTCCCAGGATCCGGGAACTGGCCTGTGACCTGCGGGTTTTGGTGGGCGGTACAAGATTTGAACTTGTGACCTCTTCCGTGTCAGGGAGATCCGCCGGCTGCCAGGCTGCCCCTGAGTGCCCCTGAGTGCCCCTGAGTGCCCCTGAGTGCCCCGGAGAGCACTTCACCTGGCCGGACACTGCCTCACGGTGCCCGGGGATGCCTCCAGGACTGCGGAGAATGGCTCCCGCTGCATTGCTTTGGCAAGCGCCCCCTTCCGCTTTGCGTCACTGGGGTCCGCTTGTACGTTCAGCGAGCACGCACGCAGCGCGGTGGCCGGGCGTGACCTGCACCACCGGTGGGTCGGCGGCGCATTCGGGCAGGGCGCGCGGACAACGGTGCGCGAAGAGGCAGCCCGTGTCCGGCAGCTGCTGCCCGGAAGCAGGACGCGCTCTCAGCCTGCCCTGCCGGGCGGTCGCATTGTCAATACGCGGGATGGACGACATCAGGATCTGGGTGTAGACGTGACCGGGCGAGTCAAGGACTTCCGTCGTGGGGCCTTCTTCGGCCAGTCGCCCCCGGTACATGACGATCGTCCGGCTGCACGTTTCCTCAATGGTGCGAATATCATGCGAAATGTACAGGTAGGTAAGGCCGTGTGCGGACCGCAGGCGTTTCAGCAGGGTCAGCAGCGCGCGCCTGGCGGACATATCCACTGATGCGGTCGGCTCGTCGAGGACGAGCACTGACGGTCGCAGGACGATGGCCCGCGCGATCGCGACACGCTGACGTTGTCCCCCGCTCAGGTCCCGCGGGCGGCGCGCCATCAGCTCTTCGGCGAGTCCGACATCGCGGAGCACCTCGTCGACCCGGCGTTCCGCGCCGCGCTCACCATGGATCTTGAGTGGTTCCGTTATCAGCCGCCGGACTGTCCAGCGCGGGTTCAGGGCGGCGAGCGGGTCCTGGAAAACAGGCTGCACCTCACGCCGGAACCGGCGGAGCGCCCGGTCGGAGAGACCGGTCACGTCCGTGCCCTGGAAGAAGACGCTGCCATTCGTGGGGCGTTCAAGCCTGGTAATGCAGCGGGCCAGCGTGGATTTCCCGGCCCCGCTCTCGCCTATGATGCCAACGGATTCGCCCGGCATCAGCGCCAGGTCGATGCCGTCAACGGCGTGCAGCACGTCACCGCCGCGCCGGTAGTCCTTGCGCAGGCCCCGCACTTCGATGAGCGGCCTCACCCGCCGGCCTCCCGGGCTGGATCGTCGGCAGGTCGTGTGGATGAGGATTGTGCGGGCAGGCCCCCGGTTTCCGGTAGGTGAGCCAGATCGCGTACCAGCTCGGCGGTGAAGGGATGCCTGGGTGAGTTGATCACCGTCGCGCTCGTGCCCACCTCGACGATCGCGCCTTGCCACATGACCGAGATCGATTCGCAGCGCTCGGCTACCACGCTCATGTCGTGGGAAATGAGCAGCATTCCCATGCCTGTTCGCGACCTCAGGTCCTCGAGCAGATCAAGGATGTCTGCCTGCACAGTGACATCGAGCGCCGTGGTTGGCTCGTCGGCGATAAGTATCTGCGGTTCAACCGCGATGCCCATGGCGATCATGATGCGCTGGCACATGCCTCCGCTGAGTTCGTGGGGATAAAGACGCGCTACTTTGTCAGGCTCGAGAAGGCCCACCGCCCCCAGCAACTCGATGCAGCGCTGCTTCAGGTCATCGTGCTGGCCTTTGCGGCGCAGGACGCGCGCGACCTGGTGCCCGACGCGGAGCACAGGATTCAAGGCCGCGCGGGGCGATTGGAAGATCATGGCGATGCCGGAACCGCGCACCGCGGCGGTGCGGTCCCGGCCAGGGGTCACGGTTTCGTCGCCGCCGAGAAGTATCCGGCCGGCCGTGACCCGGGCCGCGCGGGGGAGTAGCCCGAGCGACGCCAGGGCCGTCAGGCTCTTCCCGCTTCCGCTCGCGCCGACCAGGCCGACGCAGGTGCCGGGTTTCACCTGCAGGTCCACCGCGTGGACCACGTCATGGTCACCGATGGAGATGCACAGGCCGTCAATCTCCAGTCCAGGCATCTACGATCCCTGCCCGCGGAGCCTGTCATCGGCATAATCGCCGAGGAAGTTGAAGGCCAGCACGGCCAGGATGATCGCCAGTCCCGGGAAGACGGAAATCCACCACTGACCGCTGGTGATATACGGCGCGCCCTGGGCCACCTGGACACCTAGTTCGGGAGATGGCGGCTGGATGCCGACCCCGAGGAAACTCAGGCCCGACACATCCAGGATCGCCCAGCCCGCCATGAGGGTCGCCTGGACTACGGATGGGCCCACCGCGTTCGGCAGGACGTGCAGCGTCATCACGCGGGACCTCGAAGCGCCCACGGCCCGCGCGCCGAGTACGTAGTCGGCGCCGCGCGCGGTGAGCACACTGCCGCGGGTCAGCCGCAGGATGTACGGCACGTAGGCGATCGTGACCGCGATGATGACGTTGCGCACGGTGTTCCCGAGCACGACAGCGATCGCGAGCGCCAGCAGGAATGGCGGGAACGACATCACGATGTCGACTACCCGCATGACGATGTCGTCGATCCAGCCGCCCAGGTAACCGGAGACAAGCCCGGCCGCAGACCCCACGGCAAAGGCCAGGGCAGCCACGGTCAAGCCGATCACCACGTCGATCCCGAGGCCGTAAAGAACACGCGAGAACACGTCGCGGCCGAACTGGTCGGTGCCGAACCAGTGCCCGGGCCCCGGGGGGGCCAGGGCGTGGCCCGGGTTGATGGCCAGCGGGTTGTCCGGTGGTGCCACATGACCGGCGATCGCCACGATCACCGTGGCCGCGGCCAGGACACCGCCGACAAGGAGGCTGGGGTGACGTCTCAGCTCGCCCCGCAGGCGTGCGGACCTGCCGGGACCGTCGGCGGGCACCGCGTCATCCGGTCGGCCCGCATCGAAACCAGCGCCTGCCAGGGCCATTTGTCAGTGCCGTTCGGCCGATGGCGGGGAAATCACCCGGCGGCCTGGCCACGCCGGGCGCGGCCGCCTGGGCTCTGCCCCGGCCGAGCCGAAGCGGATCCGCGGGTCGGCAACGGCGTACAGCAAGTCGACACCCAGATTGAGCAGGACGTAGATGACGCCTACCAGCAGGACGTAGCCCTGGATCGCGTTATAGTCCGTTGTCGTTACCGCATTCCAGGCGTAGAGCCCTATGCCCGGCCAGTCGTAAATGCGCTCGACGAGGATGCTGCCGCCGAGCAGGAATCCGAAGACGATCCCCAGTGCCGTCAGCACCCTGGTCGCCGCATTCCGCAGCACATCGCTTTTCAAGATCTCGCAGCGGGACAAACCATAGGCACGTGCCGTCCGCAGATAGTCGCTTCCTGCTACTTCCAGAGTGGCCGACCGGGTGATTTTCAGGATGGGGGCGGTCTCGACGATCGCTAGGGTAATCGCGGGCAGGGCAAGGTGGCGCAGTGCGTCGAAGAAGGTGGCCCAGTTACCGCTGAGGAGGCTGTCGAGCACGAGCGAATGAGTGTAGCCCGGCGGCATGGCGGCAAACGCGCTGACTTCTCCGGTGGGTGCCGGGGCGATGTGCAGGTTAGCGTAGAAGACGACAATGAGAACAAGGCCGAGCCAGTAGAGCGGGATGCTGGTTCCAATGATTGCTCCCGCGCGCCCGGCCCAGTCGGTAACGCTCCCTGCCCGCAATCCGGCCGCGACGCCAAGAGGAACGCCTATTATTGTGGCGATAATGGTACTCGCCACCGCAAGCTCGGCGGTCGCGGGCAGCCTGGTGAGCAGATCGTGGGCCACCGTGTTACCGGTCGTGTAACTGGTACCGAGACTGCCGTTGAAAATGTTACCCAGATACGACCCGAACTGCGCCGCCAGGGAGCGGTTCAGCCCCATCTGCCGCTCAATTACCCGCAGCGTATGCGCGTTAGCGTAACCGCCGGCCTGAACCAGTGCCGGGTTGCCCGGCAGGATGTGCGTAACCGTGAACACCACGACGGCAATCCCGGCCAGCGTGAGCACAGTCAGCCCCAGTCTCCTGATAATATAGCGCCGCATCTTTCCCCACCTCCTTAGCTGCGGTGTTCAACTCGTGGCGACGTATTAGGCTGGCGTGGGAAGCCAGCTCACTTCCTAGACCGGGCTGGCACCTTCGCTATGACTTGCTCAGCATCCAGAACCGGACGAACTGGTCAGGGAAGACGTTGATCCCTGAGATATTGGTCCGGGCGGCCAGCGTGAAATTCTCCGAATACAAGGGAACGTAGGGGACGTCAGCGGCAAATTGCTGCTGGATCATGCGGCTCAGCAGCTCGCGGCGCGGCGGGTCGATCTCGTAGAACCCGCTCTTGATCAGCTGGTCGGTGTGCGGGCTGGAGTACTGGGCAAGGTTGGTCCCCCCTTTGTTTACCGAAGCGAGCAGCCAGTACATCTGGTAGAACGGATCGTCAACCCACGAGATCCAGTTGTCGATGAACATGGGCAGCTCGCCCGCGCTCTCCTTCGCCCTGAAATCTGCGTCAGAGGCCTGGGCGATGGCGATATTGAACCCTATCTGCTGGAGCGCGGACTGGATGTATGTCGCTGTGATGACGTCATTTGCCCGTGATTCAGAGACGGTCAAGGTGCTGTGAAGGTCTGCCCCGTTTCCTGCCGCCGACAGCAGGGCCTTCGCTTTCGGCACATCCGTCTGGTACGGCCACAGGCTCTCGTCCAGAGTGGGGGTCCCCGCGGCCAGGATTCCCTTGACCGGAGACGCGAAGCCGTATAGCGAGTCGTGTATGAGGGTCTGGTAGGGGAGGGCGTAAGCGATGGCTTGCCGGACGCGCACGTCGTTGAACGGGGGGATCGTGTTGGCCAGGCCCAGGAAGTTCCAGTCCCTGCTGGGTGCGTTTATCAAGAACACACCCGCCGCGCCGCGCAGCGAGTTGAGCTTGCTGGCCGGCAGGCCGAGGGCCAGGTCGATTGAGCCCTGCTGCACCAGAAGTGCCCGGTCGTCGGCAGAAGGCAGGTACTTGAGCAGCACCCCGGGGTTGCGCACGTGGCTCTTGTTCCAGTAACGCGGGTTCGGCGACAGCAGATACTGGCTGCCGGACTGCCACGTCGTTCCCTGCACGTAGGGCCCGGTGCCCATCATGTGGGTCCGGTAGTAGCTAGCTGCCCACGGATCACTCTTCGTGGCCTGCTGCCTGGACAGGACCGGATCCATGACGACCAGCGCCGACAGCGGGATCAGCTTCGGCCCGAGAGGGTTCGGCTGATCCAGCTGAATCTCGAACCTCATCGGCCCGGTAACGACCAGTTGGGACGCGCTATCAACTGTGAGCAGTTTCATCAGTTCGGCCGCGTATCCTGGGCCCTCGAGCGCGCGGAGATAGCTGTACCGCAGAGTCTCTGCGTTCGCCGGGTTGCCGTTGCTGAACGTCACGTCCGGGCGCACAGTGAACCTATAAACAGCGCTGTCCGAGACGATCGAATACCGGATGGCGACGTCGGGGATCAGGGTGCCAGCCACGCCGTTGAGGATGCCATCGGCAGGCTGGACCTGATTGGTCACCGGCATTTCGTATGCCTGGACCACCGCCTCGTAGGCAGCCGGCGAGCGGAAGGATATCGGGTCCAGGGTATCGATGTCGGTGTCGAGGCCAACGACAATGCCCTTGGAACTACCTCCGCCAGTGCCAGCCGCCGAGCCGCTGCATGCTTGCAGCAACCCTCCCGCCAGCGGGATGCCCAAGCCGAGTGCCGCACCCCTGGTGAGCACCTGACGACGCGTCACACCTTCGCGGACGCTGGATCCAGGCATCGCGGTCACCCTCTCTGCCACCATCATGAAGCGCCATGACGGACGCCCGTCACCGACCCCGGGGAGGGGTTCTGCGCCGCTGTGGGCAGCGCGGTCGGCTGAGCGCGGCGTGGGAAGTTCGGAGCGAGTTAACCTGACGGGCCTATTGTCGTGCTTGACCTTGGTTCAAGGCCCAGCAGATGCTGGAGCAGCAGACTGTACAGGGGCACCGTCAGGGTATGGGCGAAAGCGACGTTCCAGATCGCGCCACCCGGTCACGCCGTGCCGGCAGGCCGGCGTTCGACCTTTACGCATCGAAGCTGCACCGTCTCCCGATACGCCCTGGGTCCATCCGCCGTTCGTCGCTCATCAAGCAACTCGTGGACGGCGATTCGTGTCCGATCGTCTCGGTGGTCGCACCGCCTGGCTACGGCAAGACGACGCTGCTGTCCCAGTGGGCCGAGGCCAACGGCCTGGCGTTTGCGTGGGTGTCGGTCGACCAGGGGGACAACGACCCGAAGGTGCTGCTCACTTACGTCGCGGCAGCGCTCGATGCGGTCGAGCCGATCGACGGGCGGGTATTCGACGCGCTGGCCTCGCCCGCCAGCTCGGTGCCCGGTTCTGTCGTTCCCCGGCTTGGGTCTGCCCTGTGGTCGATGTCTTCACCGGTGGTGCTGGTCCTGGACGACGTGCACCTGCTGGACAACCGGGAATGCCTGACCGCACTGTCGGTATTGGCCGATCATGTGCCCAGCGGTTCGCGGCTGGTCCTGGCCGGCCGGGCCCAGCTACCGTTGCGGACAGCCCGGCTGCGCGCCGAGGGCAGGATCCTGGAGATCGGCCCCGGCGACCTTTCGCTCACCCTTGAGGAGGCATCATCGCTGCTGCGCGACGCTGGTGTCGTGCTCGGCGATGACGACGTGGCGGAGCTCCATCGCCGGACCGAGGGCTGGCCGGCCGGGCTATACCTAGCGGCGCTCTACCTCAGGGAAGGAGGCTCGGTCAGGCGGGCCGCGGTTTCCTTCGGCGGGGACGACCGGCTGGTCAGTGAGTATATGGAGTCGGAGTTCCTGGACCGGATCTCCCGCTGGCAGCGGGTGTTCTTGACTCAGACCTCCGTGCTGGAACGGATGTGCGGGCCACTGTGTGAGACGGTGCTCGACCTGCCCGGGGCCGGCGCGATCCTGGCGGAGGTGTCAGGGTCGAACTTGCTAGTGGTGCCGCTGGATCGGCGTGGAGAGTGGTATCGCTATCACCACCTGTTCCGCGACATGCTACTGGCGGAGCTGGAACTCCTGGAGCCCGGCCTGGCCCCGGTCTTGCGGCGCCGCGCCGCCAGTTGGTGCCTGGGCAACGGCCTGGCGGAGGAAGCGCTGGAGTACTCCATCGCCGCAGAGGATGTCAGCGCTGCCGCTGACCTCATAGAAAAGCTCTGCGTGCCCACCTATTACCAAGGCCGGCGCACTACCCCTCAGCGGTGGCTTCAGTGGCTGGAGGACCAGGGCGGGATCGAGGGACGCCCGAGGGCGGCGGCGCTGGCTGCGTTCATCTACACGCTACTGGGACGGCCCGTCGAGGCCCTGCGGTGGGCCGAGGCGGTCGATCGCTGGCAGTACGGGGACGCCGCCCAGCCCGAGGACCCTGCTGCCGAGGCGTGGGCCGCCTTCGCCCGGGCCTTGCTGTGCCGGGATGGGGTCGAGCAGATGCGCACCGACGCCGACGAGGCTGTGCGCAGGTTCACCACGGAGAACATCGTGCAGGCAGGGCCCTGGATCGGCCAAGGGCTCGCCCGCGCCGCTTCCGGTGATCCGGACGGCGCGGACGAGTCCTTCCAGGATGCGGTCAGTATCGCGGAGCAAGCCGGCACGGACGAGGCTCTCGGGGCCGCGCTGTCCGAACGGGCGCTGATGGCGATGGCACGCCGCCGATGGGACCGAGCCGAGGTCTTGGCCGACCAGGTACACGCGGTCGTGCGCCGGTCCGGAATCGAGCAGCCCGTCGCCTGCGCAGTACTGGCCCGTGCCGCGTTGCACCGGCGAGATAACCCGGCGGTGCGCCAGTGGCTCGTCGCTGCTCAGCGGCTGCGGTCCGAGCTGACCTATGCGTACCCCGTCCTGGCCGTTCAGGTCCGGCTCGAACTCACCCGGGTCCACCTCGCGCTGGCCGACCTGGCCGGGGCCAGGACGCTCATGCGGGAGGTCGATGAGCTGCTCCGGCGCCGGCCGGGGCTGGGGACCCTGGTTGGTGAGGCCCAGGCGATCCGGGCCCGGATTGCCAGAGACCACGGTTCCAGGGCCCTCAAGGCGTCGGCGCTGACCGCTGCCGAGTTGCGCCTGCTGCCGCTGCTATCTACGCACCTGTCGTTCCCCGAGATCGGCGCCGAGCTTTCCCTGTCGCCCACCACCATCAAGTCGCAGGCTCTGTCGATCTACCGCAAGCTGGGCGCCCCGTCACGGAGCCGGGCGGTCGCCCGGGCCCGTGAGCTGGGACTGCTTGAAGGGTAGGCGGGTCTTCTGCGGCGGTTTCTAACTGCCGTCGGCTAGCTCAGCGGCGAGTTCCTGCTCGTCCTGCTCGGACAGCGAGGTCTTGAGCAGCTTCCCGCCGAACGGCGCCATCGCGTCGGCGAACTTGTCTTCGGTGATTTTCGAGGCCATGACCACGACCGCGGCCGAGCCGGGGTGGAGCATGTCCTGCACCTGCGCCCTGAACTGGTCGTTGAATCCTGACTTGCTCAGCTTGCCGAACAGCGCGCCCATCGCCCCGCCCAGCAGCAGGCCGACACCGGGAACGAAGAACAACAGCCCGAGCAGCATTCCCCACAAGGCCCCCGACGCAGCCGACACCCCCACGATCTTCCGCGGGGTCTCGACATGTTCCTTCCCATCCAAGTCGACCGTGACGAGCGCCAGGCCGCTGAGCCTGACCACGAAGTCCCTGTTCAGCGCCAGGACCTGGTTGTAGGCCTGGGCGGCGGTGGCCTGGTCGTCGTAGCCGATCACAATCAGTTCCGACATGAGTCCTCCTTCTTCTGGGGTTTAGCTGGCCCGTTGCCAGCTCATGGCTGCGCGCCCAGCGTGACCGTCGCCGTTGCCGGCTGGCCGGCCCTGGTGTAGTCGATCGGCACGGTGTCGCCTGGTTTCTTGGTCAGGGTGAGTTCCTGCAGCTGAATGTTGCTCGTGGCCGGCTCACCGTTGATCTTGGTGATCACGTCGCCGGGGCGCAGCCCGGCCGTGGCCGCGGGAGCGCCCGGCGTCACCGCCTGGACGTAAAGCCCTTCGGGCAGCCCGGCCTGGGCGGCCGCGGCCGGCGGTATCGGCACGGTCTGCAGGCCGAAGAAGGCGTGGGTCACCCGGCCCGTGGCGATGATCTCCTCGGCGATGGACTTGGCCAGGTCGACCGGGATGGCAAAGCCCAGCCCGATGCTGCCGCCGCCCGAGTTCGGCACCGCCGCGCCGGCCGTCGGCACCCCGACCAGCTGGCCGGCGCAGTTGACCAGGGCGCCGCCGCTGTTGCCGGGATTGATGGCCGCGTCGGTCTGCAATGCCGACACCAGCAGCGCCGTCTTGTCGTTGTCTGCGGGGACCTCGACGGTCCGGTCAAGCGCGCTGACGATGCCGGAGGTGACCGTGCCGGACAGCCCGAGCGGGGCGCCGATCGCCACTACCGGCTGGCCCACCTTCACCGACGACGACGAGCCGAGCGAGATCACCTTGAGCTCGTGGGAGGTCTCGACCTTGAGCACGGCCAGATCGGTCTGCGGGTCCCGGCCGGTGATCGTCGCCGCGGCGGTCTGCCCGTCGGCGAACAGCACCTGCACCGAGCCGCCGCTGGCGGCGACCGAGATGACGTGATTGTTGGTCAGGATGTAGCCGTCCGACCGGATGACCTCGCCCGACCCGGTGCCGCTCCCGCCGCTGCCGGTGGCGGCGATCGTGACCACGGACGGGATGACCTGGTCCGCGACCGAGGTCACCGCGCACGCGCTGACCGTGGAGGAACCGGGCGCGGCGCGGGATCCCGATGTGGCGGTGGATCCCGACGAGGCCGTGGCGGCGCAGATGACGCCGCCGATCACGCCCCCGACGACCAGCGCAGCGCCGGCTGCCGCCCATAGCCACCGGCGTGAGATTCGCGCGTGCTCTGGCTCAGCCGCCTCGGCTCCTGTCCGCATCGAGATCAGCGGCAGCCAGAGGTGTAGGGATACTGCTGGCAGGCGCTGTTGCTGGCCCCGACCAGCTGGCCCACCCAGACCAGCGCCACCACGGTGAGCATGCCGGCGACGATCAGGCCGAAGACGACCCAGAGCCTTATCATGACGTCCCGTTTTCTCTAGAAGTCGACCGCGTCGCGGGTCAGGGGGCATGTCATGCAGTGACCGCCGCCTCGGCCGCGGCCCAGTTCGGCGCCGACGATGGTGATGACCTCGATCCCGGCCTTGCGCAGCAGGGAATTAGTACGGGTGTTGCGGTCGTAGGCGAACACCACGCCGGGTGAGACGGCGACTAGGTTGTTGCCGCTGTCCCACTGCTGCCGCTCGTCGGCGTAGGCCTCGCCGCCGAGGTTGACGACCCGCAGGTGCGGCAGGTTCAGGGCGGCGGCCACCACATCGGTGAACGCGTCTTTCTCGGCGGTCACCTCGACTTTGGTCTTGTCTCCCGGTCTCAGCGTGAACGGGTGGATGCCGTCGGCGATCTCGGGGAATGTGGTCACGCAGTCGCGGTCAGCAAAGGTAAAGATCGTATCCAGATGCATGGCCGACCGCAGCTTGGGCATCCCGGCCACGATCACCTGGTCCGCGGCGCCGTGCTCGAACAGGGCCGCCGCGACCTGGGTGATCGCCTGGCGGGAGCTGCGCTCGCTCATGCCGATCAGCACCACGCCGTTGCCGACGGGCATCACGTCGCCGCCTTCGAGGGTGGCCAGGCCCCAGTCTTTCTCCGGGTCGCCCCACCAGATGCGGGCGCCGGCGAAGTCGGGGTGGAAGGTATAGATTGCCTTCATCAGCAGGGTCTCGTCGTGGCGGGCGGGCCAGTACAGCGGGTTGAGCGTCACGCCCCCGTAGATCCAGCAGGTGGTGTCGCGGGTGTAGAGGGTGTTCGGTAGCGGCGGCATGAGGTACTCGCGAACACCGGTGTGCTCGCGGGCCAGCGCGATGTAGCCGGGGCGGAAGTCCTCAGGCAGGTCGGCGGTTGCCAGGCCGCCGATCAGGAACTCGGCCAGTTTCCGCGGTTCGAGGCTCTCCAAGAATGCGCGCGTGTCGTCGACTAGCCCGAGGCCTACCTCGTTGGCGGTAATCTTGCGGTCGAGCAGCCAGGCCTTCGCCTCCGCGATCGCAAGCATCTCGGTGAGCAGGTTGTGCAGCTCGACGACCTCGACGCCGCGCTCGCGCATCTTGGTCACGAAGTCGAAGTGGTCACGCTGGGCGTTCTGCACCCACAGCACGTCGTCGAACAGCAGGTCGTCGCAGTTGGAGGGGGTCAGCCGGCTGTGCGCGAGCCCGGGCGCGCAGACCAGGACCTTGCGCAGCTTGCCGACCTCGGAATGGACGCCGTAGGCGGGCCTGGTGGCCGCGGTGTCGGACATGGGACCTCTCCTCGGTGTTTCCTAGATGGTGATGGCACCGGTGGCCAGGGCGGTGATCCCGGCGACGAAGCCGATGACGGCGATCACCAGGATGACGAGCTCGGCCGGGGAGAACAGCCGTCGGCCTTGCTCGCGCCGGGACATGACGAACAAGATCGTGCCGGGGGTGTAGATGACCAGCGACAGCAGCAGGAACTCAAGGCCGGCGGCGAAGACCAGGAACACGGTGTAGAAGGTGGCCAGGCCGGCGACGAACAGCTCCCTGCTCCGGTTCCGCGGCTGCGTGTCGTAGGTTTCCCCGCGGGCGCCGAGTTTCAGCGCGTACGCGGCGGCGAGCAGGTAGGGGATCAGCGACAGCGAGCTGCACAGCTTGAGCATGAACGTGAACGCATCGGAGGAGAACAGCGTGACCAGCAGCGCGGCCTGGACCAGCAGGCTGGACATGACCAGCGCGGGCACCGGGACGTTGTTGCCGCTGGTCCGGGACAGGAAGGACGGCATGTCCTTGTCTTTGGCCGCCACGAACAGCACCTCGGCGGCCATCATCGTCCACGCCAGGTAGGCGCCGAGCACGGAGATGATCACTCCGACGCTGATGAACGCCAGCCCCCAGTGGCCGACCACGGCCTCCATCGCCCCGGCCATCGACGGCTGCCGCAGCTTCTCCAGCTCCGCGCGGGACAAGATGCCGTAGGAGAAGATCGTCACCGCCACCATCAGCGCCGTCACGCCGAGGAACCCGACGACGGTGGCCTTGCCGACGTCCTGCCGCCGTTTGGCGTACCGCGAGTACACGGCGGCGCCCTCGATGCCGAGGAAGACGAACACCGTGATCAGCATGGTGCCCCGTACCTGGTCGAACAGGGCGCTGGCGGTCTTCGGCTCGCCGCCCCACCAGTTCGCGGAGAACACGTGCGCCTTGAACGCGAAAATCGCCACGACGATGAAGGTCAGAATCGGCACGATCTTGGCCACGGTCACGATCTTGTTGATCACGGCGGCTCCCTGCACCCCGCGGGAGATCAGGAAGTGAAAGGTCCACAGGCCCGCCGACCCGAGCGCCACCGCAGCCAGGGTGTCGCCGTGGCCGAACGTCCCCGGCCACAGCAGCCCCAGGGTGGAGGAGATCAGCACCCAGTAGGTGACGTTCCCGATGCACGCGCTGGCCCAGTACCCGAACGCGGAGAAAAAGCCCAGGTACTCCCCGAAGCCCGCCTTCGCGTACGCATATACTCCGGCGTCCAGCTCGGGCTTGCGTACCGCGAGGGTCTGGAACACGAACGCCAGCATCAGCATCCCGGTGCCCGCGATGACCCAGGCGATCAGTGCGCCGAAAACCCCGGTGGCCAGGGCGAAGTTACGCGGCAGCGAGAAGATGCCCGCGCCGACCATCGACCCCACGACCATCGCGATCAGCGTGGTCAGCGGGAACTTCCGCACCTCTGCCGGTGCCTTCACCTCGACTGTGGTCACTCGCTTGCCTCCTGCTGTGCCTGGGCGGGCTTCTCGGAGGGGAAGCCAGCCTCGGGGCTGGTGCGCGGGCTCGGCGGGACGGCCGTCCCGTCACCCGGGGGCTTGATTTTCTCGATCTTGAAGCCGGTGATGCCGTACAGGACGCTCAGCGCCGGGCTGGCGTAGCAGAAGACCGCGAACGGCAGGTACCGGAACGCCGACACGCCCAGCACCGCGCCCATGAACGCGCCGCAGGAGTTCCACGCGATCAGCGGGGAGGTGACGGTGGCGCTGTCGGCCGCCAGCCGGGACAGGTTGGTCGGGGCCAGGCCCCGCCGGGCGAACTCATTCCTGAATATCCGGGCCGGCAGCACCAGCGCGATGTACTGGTCGCCAGCGACGACGTTGAGCCCGAAGGCGACGGCGAAGACGGTCACGAACAGCCGGCCGGTGCTCTTCGCCGTCCGGACCAGCGGGTCGACCAGGCGCGATATCAGCCCGAAATGCTCCAGCAGCACCCCGAAGGTCACCGCGCCGATGATCAGCCAGACGGTCTTCAGCATGCTGTCCATGCCGCCGCGCGACAGCAGCCGGTCGATCTCCCCGATCCCGGAGTTGATGGAGAACCCGTTCGCCATCGCCCGCCAGATGCCCTTGATCGAGCCGATGATCGCGCCGGTGTTGGTGCCGACGAAGTCGCTCATGACCTGGGGCTGCAGGAAGGCGCCGAGCACGCCCGCGAACAAGGTCGAGGCCGTCAGGGCCAGCACGGCCGGGACCTTGCGGAACGACAAGATGCCCAGCAGCAGCAGCGGCAGCAGGTTCAGCGGGGTGATGTGGTAGATGTGGCTCAGCTTGAGCAGTTCGATGTCGGTGGGCACGGGGGCGTGCACTTGCGGGCCTTTGACCAGGCCCAGGATCAGCAGCACCACGAACGCGATCGTGAACGCCGGCAGCGAGGTCCAGGCCTGGCGTTTGATGTGCTGGTCCACCCGCACCTTGACCATCTGCGCGGTCAGGATCGTGGTCTCCGACAGCGGCGAGAGCTTGTCTCCGAGGTAGGCGCCCGACACCACCGCCCCGGCAGTGATCACGGGCGAGGTGCCGATCGCCGCGGCCACCCCGACCAGGCCTACCCCGATCGTTCCCGCGGTGGTCCACGAGCTGCCGATGCTTATGGCGATGGCCCCGCAGATCAGCGCGGTGGCCGCGTAATACCACGACGGCGACAGAATCTGTATCCCGTAATAGACGAGCGTCGGGATGGTGCCCGACAGGTTCCAGACACCGATCAGGGCACCGACCGCCAGCAAGATGAAGACAGCGCTGGCGATAGACGCCAGCGAGGTCTGCGCCGCGTGCTCGACCTCCTCCCAGGAGTGACCATTCTTCAGCGCAATAAGCGCAGCGGTCAGCACGCACAGAATCAGCGCCACCTGGATCGGGCCATCCAGCGCATCCAGGCCGAACAGCAACAGAGAGCCCGCGATCAGGACCGCGAGCGTGACCAGGGGGATAACCGCATCGGCCAGCGACGGCTCCCGCACCCGCCTCGGCTTCCCCGGCGCGCCGGTGCCGGACATCCCCTCACTCATCTAAATTCCCTGATCCCCGGCCCAGGCTGAACCGCCGACCGCTGCTGTGATCAAGCAGCGCTGGGAACACACTGGGTGAATCGAGGCGTGGCGGGCGCAGGAATCGACCATGCGGTGTAGCCGCTTGCGGGCCTGCGGGTCCCCAGGTCAGGCCTCGGCTTGCGATGGGTGTATAGCCGCCCATTGTGCCTCCCTTCGCCTGCCGCCAAGGTCCCGCTGTCAGCGGGTCGCTCGCCTTTCCCTTGCTCCCTACGCCATCGATCCCAGTCCGCGCGGCTCCGAGTGGCATCCTCCCGATGGGTGGAAAGTGAGGTGCTGGAGTGATTCCGATCAATCGGGGTGTCGTATGAGGTTGGTGCTTAGTTCTGACCGGTTCGCCCGGATTAGGCGCGCCAGCGTGAACTGACGGTGGTCGCCTGGGCCCGTGAACTGGGACTTCTGGGAAGGCTGAGGCGCCAGCCGGGCCTGGAAACTGGGACTCCTGGACGAGACGGTCGGCCATTTCCACCCATCGGGAGGATGAAACCCACCCCGCCATCAGGTGCACTGGTGGCTTGACGATGAGGCTTGACGATGAGGAATGAGGATGGGATTCGAGGAGACGCTGCGCAGGCTGGCGATGATCGACGAAGGCTTCGTCGAAGACAAGGCCGGGCTCGCGCTTGGCCTGGCTGGAACATCGGCCCTGGATCCCAAGACCGCGTCGTTGCTTCAGGTCGGGGTGTCGGTGGCCTTGGGACCGCCTGTCAGCCTGGACTGGAGCGCCGCCCGGGCGCTGGCGGCGGGCGCGAGTGAGGACGAGATCGCCGACGTGCTGCTGGCGATTGCGCCGGTAGCCGGGCTCGGGCGGGTCGTCGCCGCCGCCACCGATCTGGGCACCGCACTGGGGTATGACGTCGCGGCCGGGCTGGAAGACCCAGACGATCACTGAAAGGTTTCTGATGGTTACGGTCGTGAGCTGACCGGCCAGTCATCGCGAAGGAGGTACGCATGCCGACCCGTGTTCAGCCGGAACGGTGGACGGTCCTGCGCCGCCATCCTGGCTGGCGAGCTTCATCGTGGCGAGATGATGACGTCCGCGACGGCCATGCTTGGTGTCCGGAACAAGCCGCCGGACAGGCCGGGCAGGGGCCGGATGATCATGGGTGGTTATACCGAGCCGATGCCGAGCAGAGGGGAAGGATCATGGTCGAGTACGAGGTATTGCCGGGGGCGGAGCTAAGAAACGAAGGAGAACCGGTGGAGATCGGACCTGTCGAGTACCTGATCTTGGGATTCCCGGGCACTCAGATTCACGACGAGTTCGCCCCGGCCATCGAGAGCTTTGTAGAGAGCAACCTGATCCACATCATCGACCTCGTCTTCGTGAAGAAGGACGCTGCAGGCAACATCACGACATTCGAATTCGATGAACTCGACGAGGTAAAGGGATTCGCCGCCCTCCAGGGTGAAGCGGGCGGCGTGATCAGTGAGGAGGACATCTCCTATACCGCAGCTGGCCTCGATCCCGACTCGTGCGCAGTGATAGCCCTGTGGGAAGACGTCTGGGCCACCGAATTCGCGCGGGCACTGCGGGCCGCCGGTGGCAGCGTCCTCGAGGGTGCCCGGGTGCCCCGCGAGCTCGTCGATGCCGCCTTCGCCGCACTCCCTTCTGAAGACTAAGCAAACGAACTAAGGAGAGCAGATCATGCGTCGACGAGGACTCGGTCGCACCATGGCCCGCACGGCTGTGATCGCGGGAACGGCCACGGCCGTGAGCGGTCACGTCGCCCGGCGCCAGGACGCCCGCTACCGCCAGCAGGCAGCCGGTGAGGTAGTCCACCAGCCTGCCCCGGCGCCGTTGGATGTGGCCGAGGAGCTGAAGAAGTTCGCCGCGCTGAGAGACCAGGGAATCCTGACCGAAGAAGAGTTCTCCGTGCAGAAGGCGAGACTTCTGAGCCAGTAGCCCGGCCGGGTTATCCTCGGAGTTCGGGTGAGTCGGACCAATTGACGACAAGTTCGAGGGCGAGTTGATGGTCAAGGGCCTTCGGCCTGGCCCTCGCCGTTTGGGCCCGCTGGGGTGGCAGAGGCACCCCAGGACTTTGTTTGTCATCCCTGAAGGAGCGGAGCCGTGTCAAGGATGGTTTTAGGGGTTTCGCCGTAGTAGCGGGCGTGCGTGACTGGCGTCTCCTGTTTCCTGATTGCTGCCGTGGCGTGGCGGGCGGCCTGGCGGGTCAAGGACCGGGCGGAGCCCGGCCGCGGTGGCGGCGCCGGAGGCGTCCTTGAGGCGGCTGGCCGCGGGCCCGATAATCGGGCGGCGGGAAACGGGAGCCGATGGCTCTCGGGGTTATCTGGTTGTTGGTGTCCGTCCCATGGTCTGGTGTTATCCAGTGCGGGCAGTGCCGCTGGCTGCAGTCATCCCTTCGGGTGTCCCGGCCGTGGCCGGGGGCATGGGGCGGGTCCGCGTCAGGACAAGGCGGTCAGGCGGGGTCAATCAAGTTCACGCCCGCGCCGCGGGGGCGGCGGGGCAGACAAACAGGCGGCCTCGCGCCTGCCGCTGGCCGGGAAGCTGGTCACGCGGCCGGCCCGGCGCTGGTGGCGGCCGGCGGTGCGGATCTTGGCGCCAGGGCGCGGATCTGCCCGTCGCGGAGCCCGTAGAACACCAGGGTCAGCAGCTGGCGGGCGGCGGCGACCTTGGCGATGTTGCGGGCCTGCTTGCCGCGCCGGGCGATGATGGCGTCCTTGGCCGCCCGCGGGCGCGACCCGGCGGGCTGGTGCACGATCGCCTCGATCAGGGCCCAGCGCAGCATCCGCGAGCCCTGCTTGGTGACGTGCCCGCGGGTCACCTTGGTGTCGGACTCGCGGTGGCGCGGGGTCAGCCCGGCCCACGAGCACAGCTGGTCAGCGCGGCGGAACCGGGTCACGTCCCCGATCTCGGCGATGATGACCGCGGCCAGCACCGGGCCGATGCCCGGCAGCTGGCGGATCACCTGGTAGCCGCGGTCACCGGCGAGCAGGTCGCCGATCACCCCGCTGAGCATGGTGATCTCGGTCGACAGTTCCCCGGCCAGCTGGCGCAAGGAGGTTATCTTCCCGGCATAAGGCTGGGGCAGGCGCAGCTGATCCAGCCACGCCGACCCGGCCACCCCGAAGATGTCGGTGCAGGTGACTGGGATGCCGAGCTTGGCCAGCACGCCGTGGACCTGGTCCTTGCAGCTGGTCCGCAGCCCCACCAGCTTTTGCCGGTACCGGGTGAGCTCGCGCAGCTCGCGGATCTGGGCCGGGGCGATCCACGCCTCCGGCAGCCGGCCCATCCGCAGCAGGTCGGCCAGGTCCGCGGCGTCCTTCTCGTCGTTTTTGACCCGCCGGTAGCTGAACGCCTTCACCCCAAGCGGGTGCGCCAGGTGCACTTCCGCCCCGGCCGCGGCCAGGGTGTCCGCCGCCCAGTACCACCCGTAGGTTGCCTCGAGAACAACCTTCGGCGACTTCCCCGCCCGGGCGATCTCCCGGCGCAACTCAGCCGGGCTGTTGGCGATCCTCGCCGTCGCGAGCCGCCGGCCGTCTTCGGCCATACGGACCAGTACCGACCGGCGGCGGTGCAGGTCCATACCCACGACCTGCCGGCCGTCATACGCTGTCTCCATTGGGGCCTCCCTATTACCTGGTGGAGACGGATGCTTCGCAACTTCCAGCATCCGCCAGGGAGCGGGAGGCTCCGCTCCTAATGGGCACATGAGCAAGCCGACCGCCTGGCTCCACGCGAGCGTCAAGCTCTGTGTCCAGACCG